>QWCQ01000427.1_pt1 | contig 30054 bp, 24 predicted proteins | sample 1972701 | NCBI WGS metagenome assembly QWCQ01 (sample SAMN09866704, study PRJNA288562) | Human gut metagenome isolate pre4_stool, whole genome shotgun sequencing... | reverse complement strand
CACCCAGTTATTCTTAAAGGACATTCCTGTGCGTTTCAAAAGCATGGAGTATAGGATAATGGCTTCAGCAGACAGTCCCTTAAATTCTTCTCCGTCTACTAATATTTCAGGCACTTTCAGAAAGTTAAATCGCTCTGCTTCTCTGTTATAGAAATAGTCAAAGTCCATGCAAGATCACCTCCCTCCTTAAAAATTTGCAAAGAAAAAGACGATAGTTTTTTCATCTATCGCCTTTGGTAACCATTTTTATGAAATTTTTTAGATTGATTTTATTGCCTCATTGATACCTTGTAAAAAAGCTATAACAGTTGCACCAACCATCGGTATTCCGTATGGACTAACTAAGAATCCAATAATCAATGCTTCTATTCCGATGGTAACTTCTTTTTGCAGAAAAGATGCAATTGCTCCAAATATACAAAACATCATCAGCAAATATAGTAGGGCTGTTCCGATACCAAGTAGAAATGTCAGAAATGCTGTGAGGATACTTAACACCAAGCTAATTGGGAATAAGATTATTTTTATTATCCATCTCATAATTTCTTATTCCTCACTTTCAAAAACATTCTTTGTATCTCCACACACCATATCAATGCAAACATTCACATCCATATAATTTTTTAAGACTTTTTTTCGTCCTCCCTCTCCGTCTTCTACAAATACATAATGTTTGTAAAACTGCTTAAAATGCAGGATTTTCACGATTTCACTCTTTGTATCAACGCTATGCACTCCACATGCCTTGACCTAGGGAATTGGTCGAAGGCTTGGTATTTTTTTATTTTGTAGCCGTTTTTTATGAAGATTTCTAGGTCTCTTACTTGGGTTTTTGGGTTGCAGGATATGTAGACAAATTCTTCTGGAGCTATGTCTATTATTTTTTTAATTGCTTTTGGGTGAATGCCTTCTCTTGGTGGGTCTATTACTACTATATCGTATTTTCCTTTTACTAAGTCTATTTTTTCTAAAACGTCTCCTGATATAAAATCTATATTTTCTATCTCATTTTCTTTTGCATTGTCGAAGGCTTTTTCTACTGCTTCTTCTATTATTTCTATTCCCATAGCTTTGTTTGCGGATTTTGCAAATAATTGGGTTATGGTTCCTGTTCCTGAATATAAATCTAGGACGTTTTTGTTTTTATCTACATTTGCTAATTCTATTGCTTTTTGATAGATTTTTTCTGCTGTATATACATTTGGTTGAAAAAATGAAAATGGGGAAATTTGAAATTTCAAATCATTCATTTTTTCTTCGATATATTTTTTCCCAAATAAAAGTTCGATTGAATCTACTTTTATTGCATCTGACAAACTATCGTTAATCACATGATAAATTGAAACAATTCTCCCCTTGGTTTTTGCATTTAAGAGATTGTGAGCAAATAAATCTCTTCTCATTGGATCAAAAGATTTGTCTGAGCTTGTCACAAGGACTACCATTATTTCTCCAGTGTGAAATGCTTTTCTTACTATTAAATTGCGCAAAAGTCCTGTATGAGCTTTTTTATGATAAAAACTTGTATTTTTTTCTCTAAAATATTTTTGTACATGTTTTCTTATTGTTTCAAAATCGCTATCAACTATATTACATCCATCTGTATCGACAATTTCATAAAATCTATTTTGCCTGTGAAGTCCCAAAACAAGTGGCCCATCCTTGTAAGAATCTCCAAAAGTGTATTCCATTTTATTTCTGTATTCTTTTATTTTTGGACTTCTAATGATTGAAAGATCAGCAATATCAATATGAGAATTTTTCAAAAGTTTTTTTATCATATCATGCTTTAATAAAAGCTCTGTTTCATATCCCATTTTTTGGTAAGAACAACCACCACAAATTCCTGTATGAGGGCAAAATTCTTTGGCATTTTCTATTTTGGATTCTTCCAAAACTTCCATAAATTTTCCTTTTTTATTCTTGCCCCTGTTTTTAGTTATTTTTACCCTGACCTTTTGTCCCAAAACTCCGCCCTTAAATTGGACAGTTTTTTCTTCGTCAATTTTTCCTATCGAAATATTTGGATAAGACATATCTATTATTTCTACATCTTTTATTGGTTTTTCTCTCATTTATTCTCCTCTATTCCAAAATCTTTCAACCAAGATTTTTAATTCTTTTTTATTTTTTACTTCTCTTATATTTGACCAATGTCTAGGATAAAGCCTTTTGTACTTATCCCACAAAAACCTATCATCAACCAAATAAATTATTCCCCTATCCTTTTCTCCTCTGATTAGCCTTCCAGCTGCTTGGAAAATTTTATTTAAGCCCGGATAGGTGTAGGAATAATCAAAACCATTGTGAGAAATTCCGTCAAAATGATTTTTTATTAAATTTCTCTCATCGCTTACTCCCGGCATTCCAACTGAAATTACCATAGAACCAATTAGCCTATCGCCTTTCAAATCAACTCCCTCAGAAAAAATTCCACCCAAAACCAAAAATGCAGTTTTTTCACTTTCGTAAGTGAAATTTTGCAAAAATTTGTGTCTTTCTACTGGGGACATGGACCTTTCTTGAACTAAAATTTCGTCATTAAAATTTTCCTTGTAATATTCATAAACATCCGTTAGATATGAAAATGAAGGGAAAAATATAAAATAATTTCCTTTTTTTGCGCTGATAAATTCATGGATAAGGTCAGCTATATCCATCAAATTATTATTTCTATCTTTATACCTAGTAGAAATTGGACTTGCAAAAATGGCAAAATTTTTCTTATCAAAGGGCAAATCCAAATGAACTTTCAAACTATCATCTGCTCCAAGCATTTTTCTGTAAAAATCCATTGGAGAAAGAGTTGCAGAAAAAAATATGCTTGCCCTTGCAAGTTTATACTTTTCTTTTAAAACTTTTGAAGGATCAATGCACTTGATTTCATAAATTTTTTCCATAGAATTTTCATCATAGGTCAATGTTTGATAAAATCCCTCCCTAAAATTATCAGAAATTTTTAGATGATGGTTTATTTCAAAAAACATATCTTCTATTTTATCATAATCTTCTCTTTTTTTATCCTTTATCAAAACTTTTTCCAATTTTTTTGATAAAGCCATGAGTTTTTTGCCAAACTCATCATTATTATCAGTCGAATAATAAAACAATTTTTTCCCATAATTTTTATACATTTTTTCAAATTCATCCAAAATTGAATCAATTAATTTTATTATTTTTAAATCTTTTTTTATATCCATAGATTTTCTTAATTCCTTAAAATCAGAATCAACAAAATCATGAGAGAACATCTTTCTTGACCTTTCCAAAAGATTGTGCGCCTCATCAATTAAAAACAAATATTCATCAAGGCTATCATCAAAAAATCTTCTCAAATAAACATTTGGATCAAAAACATAATTATAATCACAAATTATTATGTCGCAGTACAAAGAAATATCAAGCTCAAACTCTAGCGGACAAAGTTTATGTTTTTCTGAGTAAGAAGTGATAATATCGTAGTCCATTATGTCTTCATTTTCCAAAATATCTTTTAGTCCATCATTTACCCTATCAAAATGCCCCCTTGCAAATGGACAAGCTTCAGGATTACAAGAAATTTCATCATTTAAGCAAATTTTCTCCTTGCTTGTAATTGAAACTGCCTTGATCGATAAATTTTTTTCTTTTAATAAATACAAAGATTTTAAGGCTTCTTTTGCTGTAGTATTTTTTGAAGTTAGGTAGAAAATTTTATCATTCAAGCCTTCTCCCAAAGATTTTACAGCAGGAAAAATTGTTGAAATAGTCTTTCCAGTTCCAGTCGGAGCATCTACAAACAAATTTTTCTTATCAATAATTGCCCTATAAACAGCAACCGCCATATTCCTTTGCCCTTTTCTGTAACCATCATAGGGAAAAGTCAAATTATTTGCACTAATATTTCTTTTTTCAAGATTTTGGGATAAAATTTTTGAGAAATTAATATATTCTTTTAATAAATTTATGTAAAATTCATAAAGCTCGTCAAGACTTTTTTCTTTTTCAAAAGTTTTTGTCTTGTAATCATCTAATGATACATAAGTTAGCCTTATAGTGATATTTTTCAAATCATTTTTTACACCATAAAAATACCCATAGCAAAAAGCTTGAGCCCAGTGTAGTTTATTTGAATCATCCAATTTGTCAAGATTTCTTGTAGTGGATTTTATTTCGTCAATAATTATTTTGCCATTCTTTTTCAAAAGACCATCAGCCCTACCCTCAACGTGAAATTCCATATCGTCAATTTTAGTAATGTTTTTAAGATAGAATTCAGCTTGGTAGTTTTTATCATAAGATTTTTGAATTTTTTGGTGGGCTTTGATTCCTTCGACCATCCTATTATTGTCCCTAAAAGAATTATCAATATCCCCACTTCTCATAACAAATTCTATAAGTTTTCTAACAGAAGTTTTTATATACATTAAATCACCTTAGTCTATTATATCATTTTTCATTAAATATTTTGAATTTTGAAACTATCAGTAAAATAAAATTTATTAAGATTCACAAAAAAATATCCCTCTCAGGATATTTTCTTGAGAGAGATATTTTGCTTTTAATTTATTATAATAAATTATTTTCTTTTTGATTTGAAAAGTGCTACTGCTGATGCTGCAAGTGTTGCTACAACACCTGTAAGTCCTGCTACACCTGTTTGAACGTTGTTAGCTTTGTTATTTACAACTTTTGATGGTTGTGTTTTTTTCTTATCTTCTGTTTTTGCTGGATTTTTTGCACCTGGTTTTGCTGGATCTTTTTCGCCTGGTTTTGCTGGATCTTTTGCACCTGGTTTTGCTGGATCTTTTTCGCCTGGTTTTGCTGGATCTTTTTCGCCTGGTTCTACTGGGTCTTTTTCGCCTGGTTTTTGTTCTTCTTCTTTGTAGAATAATCTGAAGTAATATCTTCCATCTGCTCCTTGATTTACTTCATATGCATTATTTATTGGATCATTTTCTAGAGCTTCTTTTGCTGCTGCTTCTGCTTCTTCTCTTGTTTCATATCCAATTTCAAGTCCTTTTTCAACTGGAGATAATTGGTAATAATATTTTCCATCTGCTCCTTGTGTTATTGTGTAGGATTTATTCACTGGATCATTTTCTAATGCTTTTTCAGCTGCTATTCTAGCTTCTCTTTCTGTATCAAATCCATTTTTTGTTTCTTCTGGTTTTTCACCTGGTTTTTCTGGATCTTCTTCTTGACTTGCTTTGTGAGCTTTCAAGATTTCATTTTTCAATGCTTCTACACCTTCGATTGTTTTTGCTTTGTTGATTAAATTGAAATAGAAGTCACTTGTTATTCCAGCTGCTTTTAATTCTTCGATTGCGTCTTTCTTAGCATTGATTAGTAGCCATTCGTCTATTGTTACTTTTGGTTTCTTATCGTCTTCTGGTTTTTCTGGGTCTTTTTCACCTGGCTTTTCTGGATCTTTTTCGCCTGGTTTTTCACCTTTTTCTTTTTCTTCTTGTAATTTTAGCCATTCATCAATTGTCAATCTTCTTGTTTTTGCGTTTTCTTTTTCATTCCAATCGTCAATTGTTGTTAGGTTTTCTTTTGCCCATTCGATTCCAGCTTCTTTTGCTTGTTCTACATCATAAACTGTTGTAGCTTCATTAACTCTTTTAACATACTCATTTTTCTCGTTACCAAGTCCTGCCGCTTTAAGTTCAGCTAATGCTTTTGCTTTTGCGTCTGCTAATGGTTTTTTTGCTGCATCTTCTTCTGCTTTTTTATCTGCTTCGTCTTTATTGTATTGATCTATTGTTTTTAGACTTTTATTTTTTCTTAAATTTTCTTTTACTTGTTCAATATCATATAGGCTTGTAGCATCGTTTATAGCTTTATCATATAAACCTAATTGATAACCTTCTTTTTTTAGTTCAGCTTTAGCAGCTAATTTTGCTTTTCCTAAATCTGTTTTAGCTAGTTCTTCATCATTTTTCTTCTTTTCAGCTAAGATTTCTTTAGTTTTTTGTTCAATATTATAAACATTATTTGGATAAGCAAGAACATCTTTTTGTGCTTCGAATGATACTCCTGCGTCATCTAATTGTTTTTTAGCTTTAGCTTGTGCTTCACTGATTTTTTGTGCATCTGTTTTTCCAGGTGCATCATTTGTTTTATCAGTCATAGTTGTTGTATTTGGTGTAGCTGTTTCTTCAGCTTTTGTTAAGTTAGGTGCAAGTACACCAACTGATAGTGCTAGGGCTACAACTGAACCCATTACAAGTTTTTTATTATTTTTCATAATTCACTCCTTAATATTATTATTTGTATGTCACCATTATATATATATATATAAAGTCAAGTAAAAATATTTAAAATATAAGAATTTTATTAAGAAATAAAATAATTAGATATTTTGAATTTAAAAATTTTAAAATTATTAAAAATTTGCAAAAAAATAAGCAAATAGATATCTATTTGCTTACTTATTTTATATTCCTCTGCTAGCTCCGCCCCCACCGGATGAGCCTCCTCCACCGGAGAAACCTCCTCCAGAAAATCCTCCAGAGCTTTCAGAAAATCCTCCAAAAGATCCTCCTGAAAATCCTCCGAAGCCACCGCCGAAGCCTCCATATCCTCCGTTTCTAAAGCCTCCTCGCCTTGCGAAAAATCTTGAGAATATCATAAAAATTATAAATATTATTATTAATGTTCTTAAATCTATTTCGTCGTCTTTATCTTCTCTTAGCCTATTAGCATATTCGTCATAATCGCCAGTTAATTCTACTTGGTATTCTTCCGCAATTTGTGAAACAATTGCATTGAATCCTTCTGTAATTCCTTTGGAAAAATCTCCATCTCTCATATAATCTAGCATATATTCATCGATTATTCTTCCAACTTTACCATCATTTAATCTTCCCTCTATTCCATAGCCTGTGATAATAGAAATATCTTTTTTATCTTGGCCTTTTCTCTGGGAAATTAAAATCAAAACTCCATTATTTTTTTCTTTATCTCCAATTTTCCATTTATTTAAAAGATCTGTTCCAACTTGCATTGGCTGATCTTCTACATCTTTTAGGGAAACATAAATTACTTGAGCTCCTGTTTTTTGTTCAAGTTCTTTGTTTACTTTTGTAAGATGGTCTTTGGTTTCTTGGTTTATTAAATTGAGTTCGTCATAGTAATAAGTATTTGGCGATTGTGGCAAATCATCTGCAAAAGATTTTTGAGGTAGAAAAAGAAGAATAAAGGCAAATAAAATAGTTACTATTATATTCTTTCTTTTTCTCATAATCTACCTAGCTACCGAAATTCACTTTTGGGGCATCTTGGGCTGATGCGTCGGCTTCAAAATATTCTGCCTTATCAAATCCCATCATTTTTGCAAAAATACTTGTAGGAAATGATTTAACTTTTGTATTGTATGCTTTTACTTCTGAGTTATAATTTTTTCTTTCTACTGAAATTCTATTTTCTGTTCCAGCAAGCTCATCCATTAGTTGAGTAAATTGCTTGTCAGCTTTTAAATCTGGATAAGCCTCAGCAACTACATTGATACTTCTTATAGCTTGGGACATTTGTTCATTTGCTTCAGCCAATTCTTTTGGGCCTTTTGCGTTTTGTATTCCTGATCTTGCATTTGTTACTTCTGTTAGGGTATCTTTTTCGTGTTTTGAATATCCTTTAACTGTGCTAACAAGATTTGGAATTAAATCTGCTCTTCTTTGAACAACATTTTGAACTTGTGCATAGGATTCGTCAAGTTGTTCTTTTTGTTTTACAAGTCCGTTATATGAAGGTATTAAAACAATTATAGCAAGAGCAATTATTGCAATTATTGCTATAACTATTCCACCTACTCCTTTTCTCTTTTTATTAAGTTCCATTTAATCCTCCTAAATTTTATTTCTATTCTAATTATACCCATCTAGAAGGATTACTTTTTCATTTTTTAAAGATTTTTGTATATCAATTGTTCTTTGATTTGATGAGCCTTTAAATTTCAATCTCAAATCTTTTAATTCTTCAACAAAAAGTCCATCGACCAAAACATCACACATAGATAAAAGTTTTTTTGCATTTTCAATATTGACTAAAATTTCATACAAAAATCCCGAAAAAATCCAAATCGACTTGTCTGATTCTTCCCTAATTTTTTTTACAATTTGAATCAAATCTTCTGTCGATTCGAAAGGCTCTCCTCCCAAAATAGTAAGACCTTCTATCTCATCTTTTTTTAAATAGGAAATTATCTCTTGAGTTTGTTCATCTGTCCACAAATTTCCAAAATTCGGGTCCATATATTCTTTATTAAAACAATTTTTGCAATTTGCATGACAGCCTGTGACAAAAAAGGAGGTCCTAATCCCAGGCCCATTTGCCACATCATATTTTCTAATTTGCCCGTATCTCATAAATCCTCCATAAAAAAAGTCTACTACCGTAGACTTTTTATTATATATGCAAAACCCTTGCCTTTATTTCTTTTGTTCTTCCTTCATTCCAGAAATTTTCTCCCAAATATCCGCAAGTTCTTCTTACGACAGTTAGTTTTGCCCTGTCTTTATTGCCACATTGTGGACAATACCATTCGTTGTCATCATCTAAAAGCATTTCTCCATCATAACCGCATTCTGCACAATAATCTGATTTTGTATTAAATTCTGCGTATTGGATGTGGTTATAAATATATTCAACGATTGTGCCTAGGGCCTTTAAATTGTTTGCCATATTTGGAATTTCTACATAGGAAATACATCCTCCTGATGATAGGTCTTGAAATTCTGATTCAAAATCAAATTTTTCAAAAGCTGATATATTTTCTCTTACATCAACATGGAAAGAATTTGTGTAATAACCCTTGTCGGTTACATCTTCAATTTCTCCAAATCTTTTTCTATCGATTGAGGCGAACCTATTTGTAAGATTTTCTGCTGGCGTTCCATAAACTGCAAATTGAAGTCCTGTTTCTTTTATCCATTCTTGTTTTTTCTTATTTAATAAGTCCATTATTTTAAGGGCGAATTCTTTTCCCTCTTTACTTGTATGACTTACTCCTTTTACAAGTTTACATGCTTCATATATTCCAATATATCCAATGGTAACTGTTGCGTAAGCATTTTTTAAAAGTGGTTCTATTCTTTGATGAGGTTTAAGTCTTGCTATTGCTCCGTGCTGGAAATGAATTGGAGATGAATCGCTTGTTACATTTTTTAAATGTTCATATCTTAAAATTCCAACTCTTTTTACAAGATCCATTCTCTTATTTAAAATTTCAAAGAATTTTTCTTCATCATTTTTTGCAAGAATTCCAATTTGTGGGAGATTGATTGTGCAAACTCCTATATTAAATCTTCCATCAAATTTATAATTTCCATTTTCATCCTTGTATGGTGGCAAAAATGCCCTGCATCCCATTGGAGAAAATACATTTCCTTCGTAATTTTCTCTCATTTTTTTGGCTGAAATGTAATCAGGATACATTCTTTTTGCTGTACATTTTATAGATAATTCTGTTAAGTAGTAATATTTGCTTTCTTTTTTTATATTATTTTCATCCAAAACATAGATTAATTTTGGGAAAGCTGGTGTTACATAAACTCCTGCTTCGTTTTTTATTCCTTGTAATCTTTGTTTTAAAATTTCTTCAATTATTCTTACAGTTTGGTCCAAGTATGGATCATTTTCGTCTGTGTGCATAAACAAAGTCACAAAAGGTGCTTGACCGTTTGATGTCATAAGAGTATTGATTTGATATTGGATTGTTTGAATACCAGATTCCAAATCTCTTTGAGTTAATTTTTTAGCCATTGCCTTTATCTCATCTTCATTTGATAAAATTTCTTTTGCTAACTTATAATTTTTATTGTAGGAAACTTCCAAATATTTTGAAAGACATGAAATATTTATCGATTGACCGCCGTATTGGTTTGAGGCGATTTGGGCAATAATTTGAGTCATAACATTACAAGCTACTTGAAAAGATTTGGGCGTTTCAATTGTCTTTCCATTAATAACTGTTCCGTTGTCAAGCATATCTTTCATATTTACCAAACAGCAATTAAAAATTGGTTGAATCAAATAATCAAGATCGTGAATATGGATTGCTCCATCTTCGTGAGCTTCTACAAGGTCTGCGTCAATTAATTTTCTTTTTGCCAAATCTTTTGACACTTCTCCTGCTATCAAATCTCTTTGGGTTGATGCAATCAATGGATTTTTATTGGAATTTTCATCCATTACATCAATATTTGTTCTTTCAAGTAGACCTATTATATCATCATCTGTTGTATTTGCTTCTCTTTTATAAGCATGGACAGACCTGTAAGCTTCGTATGATTTTGCTGTTGCAGGATTTTTTTTGTCGATTAGTTTATAATAAACTTGATCTTCGATTTGATAAATTGAAATTTCTCTTTTATTTTCTGCTCTTTTTTCAATTTCATCTGCTATTTTTTCTGCTTGATTTTCTATATAAACACCATTTGGAGAATTCATAGCTTTTTCTATAGCTATTTTTATTTTTTCTTTGTCAAAATCCACCTTTTGACCATTTCTTTTAACAACTTTAACCATTTTGCACTCCTTTTTTAATACTCTTATAGTATACCATATATAGATATATTAAAACAAGAGCCACAATATCTTGTGTGTTTTAGGTTTTTTTACTTGCATATTTTTTTCAATTATTTGGGCTTTCAAATACTTCGTTGAATAAATATAATTGAAAATTTTATTTAAAAAAAATATTTTTTCTGGTAATTTAAACAAAATAAAAAGAGAAAATCTCAAAAAGAAATTTTCTCTTTTTATATTTATTCTTAATTTTTAACTTGATATTCTAATTCATTATTTTTATCTAAATCTATTATGACATGATCGCCTTCCATTACATTACCTTCGATAATTTTTCTTCCTAGATTTGTTTCAATATTTGCTTGCAAGAATCTTTTAATTGGTCTTGCACCATATTCAACGTCGTAGGATTTATCTAAAATATATTCGTGAGCTTTCTTGCTAAGTTCGATTGTAATTTCACGACTTTCAAGTCTTTTTGAAATATCTGCAATTTGTAAATCAATAATTTTATATATTTGATCTGATGTTAATGGTTTAAACATTACAATATCATCAATTCTGTTTAAAAATTCTGGCTTAAAAGAATTTCTTAAAGATGAATCGACAAGTTTTCTGTTTTCTTCATCAATACTTCCATCTTCTTTTAATCCATCAATTAAATATGAAGAACCAATATTTGATGTCATAATTATAATTGTATTTTTAAAATTAACAGTTCTTCCTTGACTATCTGTAAGTCTTCCATCATCCAAAACTTGTAATAAAATATTAAAAACATCTGGATGAGCTTTTTCAATTTCATCAAATAAAATTACTGAATAAGGATTGCGTCTTACAGCTTCTGTCAATTGACCGCCTTCTTCGTAGCCAACATAACCTGGTGCAGCTCCTATTAATCTTGATACAGAATATTTTTCCATATATTCTGACATATCAATCCTAATCATATTTTTTTCGCTATCAAACATAGCCTCTGCAAGTGATTTTGCAAGCTCTGTTTTACCAACTCCTGTTGGTCCAAGGAAAATAAATGAGCCGATTGGTTTATTTATATCTTTTAGTCCAGATCTTGCCCTGATTATTGCATCTGATACACTATCAACTGCTTCATCTTGGCCAATAACTCTTTCGTGCAACTTGTCAGCAAGTCCCAAAATTTTACTTCTTTCACTTTCTACAAGTTTATTTACAGGAATATTTGTCCAATTTGAAACTACATCAGCAATGTCTTCGTCAGTAACTTCTTCTTTTATTGAAGAATTATTTTCTTGGTCTTTTTCCTTTTCCTTTAATTTATTTTCAAGTTCTGTAAGTCTTCCATATTTAAGCTCAGATAATTTTTCAAAATCGTAATTTCTCTCAGCTTTTTCGATTTCAACTTTTACCTTGTCAATTTCTTCTTTTATATCTTTTACAGAATTTATTGAATCTTTTTGGCTTTTCCATTTATTAAAATCAGCCTTGTATCTTTCATTAGCATCTGCCAATTCTTTTTCCAATGTTTCTAATCTTTTCTTGCTTTTTTCGTCATCTTCTTTTTTAAGGGCAGCAATTTCAATTTGGACTTGTAAAATTCTTCTTTTTTCTTCATCCAAATATTCTGGCATTGTATCAATTTCAGTTCTAACAGTTGCACAAGCCTCATCCATCAAATCTATAGCCTTATCTGGCAAAAATCTATCAGTTATATAGCGGTTTGAAAGCTCTGCTGCTGCAATTACTGCTTGATCTTGAATTCTTATTCCATGATAAATTTCATATTTATCCTTAATTCCCCTTAGAATTGAAATTGTATCTTCTACACTTGGCTCATCTACCAAAACTTTTTGGAATCTTCTTTCAAGGGCTCCATCTTTTTCAATATTTTCCCTATATTCATTTAAAGTTGTTGCACCAATTACTTTTATCTCTCCACGCGCAAGCATTGGTTTCATTATATTTGAAGCGTCCATTGAACCTTCTGTTTTACCAGCTCCAACAATTGTATGAAGCTCGTCTATAAACATTATAATTTGCCCTTCAGATTTTTTTACTTCATCAATAACTGACTTTAATCTTTCTTCGAATTGTCCCCTGTATTTTGCACCTGCAACTAAGCTTGCCATATCAAGGGCAAAAATTGTTCTTCCTTGAAGTGGTTCTGGTACATCTTTATTTACAATTCTTTGAGCAAGACCTTCGACGATTGCAGTTTTACCAACACCTGGTTTACCAATTAAAACAGGATTATTTTTCTTTCTTCTTGAAAGAATTCTTTGGCAATTTCTAATTTCACTATCACGTCCAATAACCGGATCGATTTTTCCTTCTCTTGCTTCTTTTGTCAAATTTCTACCATATTTTTCCAAAGGATTGTTTGTTTCTTCTGGATTATCGTTAGTAATTTTTTGACCTTTTCTGACCTTTTTAAGCTCATTTGAGAAATTTTTAGCGCTTAAACCAATCTCCTTAAAATAATCGCTTAATTCAGTATTTTCATTTAGAATAGTTAAGAAAATGTGTTCTGTTGAGATAAAAGAATCTCCCATTTTCTTTGCACAATCTTCACTTTTTAATAAAACTCTTTGAAAAATTGTATTTGGATAAATATTTGCTGAACCTGATTGGCTTGGCAAATTTTCCATTTTTTCTTCCATCTTGTTAAGTACTTTTTTATACAAGCCCATATTAGACAAAACTTGGCTTACGAAAGAATCTGAATCTTCTATCAAAGCGTAAGCTAGGTGGATGATGCCAACTTCTGGGTTGGCATTTTTGATTGCTAATTGACTTGCTTCATTAATAGCTTCTGTTGATTTTTGAGTAAATTTGTTAAAATCCATAATCATATCCCCCTAATTTATTTCCTTTAATTTTTTATATAGGTCAATTTGATCTTCACTTAAATTTTTTGGATTGTCGATAAGAATTTCTATATAAAGATCTCCAATTTTTCCTTTTAAATCCTTATATCCCTTACCCTTAATCCTAATTTTGTTTCCAGCTTCAATTTTTTCTGGAATATTTATTTTAAATTTTCCATTTGGAGTGTCGACAGTAATTTTTTCGCCAAAATAGGCAGCCCAAGGAGAAATTCTTTCCTTTTTAATAATATCAAGCCCATCAAGCCTGTAAGTTGAATCTTCCTCAATCTCTACTGTCACATAAATATCAGCATTCAAATTATATTTTGAACCATCAATTTTTAATTTTTTGCCACTTGTCATTCCACTTGGAACATTTATATTTATTTCTTTAATAGAATTTGTTTCTTTATCTTTAATTTTTAGCGTTCTAGATACGCCACTCATTGCTTCATCTAGTGATATATTAACCTTGGCTTTAATTTTTGATTTTTTTGCTTTTGTAAATCCATTTTTAAAGCTTGAACCGAATCCTCCAAAATTTGTTGAAGAAGTTCTTGAAGATGATCTTCCTCCACCAAACAAAGTTTCAAAAAAATCTGAAAATCCAGAGGATCCTCCCGTACTACTTGTGTAAGTATAAGATCCATTTCCAGCTCCAAAATTTGAAAAAATATCTGAAAAACCATACTGAGATGGGTCAAAATTTTGACCTTGACTAAAGTTTCCACTTTGTCCAAACATATCGTATTGTTTTCTCTTATTTTCATCAGATAACACTTCGTAAGCTTCATTTATTTTTGCAAATTTTTTGCTGGCTTCTTTATCATCAGGATGAAGGTCAGGGTGGTATTTTTTTGCAAGCTTTCTATAAGCCTTTTTAATTTCATCAGCATTCGCTTTTTTATCTACACCTAATATTTCATAATAATCTTGATATTTCATAAAACCTCCATCATTCTCTGACCATCTTTGACCTTAATCTTACTATACTAAGTTTTAATTTGATTTCAAGAATTATAAAAAATATTTTTGTCAATAAAATAAACAAAAAAAGGAGATAGAATTTTCATCCTATCTCCGAAAATTTTTATTATTTTTAAGTAATTATTTATTTGTTTTTTGTTTTTTTCCTATTACAAAAAGTCCTAAACTTGAAATAAGTATTAGTGTTAAACTTACAAATGCAATTGAATTAACTCCTGTTTTTGGAGAATTTTTTGCTTTTGTTTTTGAATTATTGTTTGCACTAATTTTTATTTCATTCTTTTTCCATTGAGCTACAAAAGTGTGATCTTTTTCTACTTTATATTTATCTCCTGGTTTGTAGTTTGAACCTTTCCAATACAAAAATGTATAACCTTTTTTGCTAGGTGCTTGTGGAAGTGTAATATAATCGCCTTTTTTAATTTTCATAACTTTTGCTTTTGTATCGCCATTCCAATTTCCTCCGTTAGGATCTATTGTAATTGTAAATTCTTCAGTTACAACAGGAGGTATTTTTGCAATCCATTTAGCATAAACTGTCATATCTTTTGTAAGTTTTACTTGAGTGATTTTTTCTTTTAATTCTTTATCCTTATACCATCCATCAAAAATAAAACCTTCTTTTTTTGGTAAATATTGATTTAAATCAATTATTGTATTTTCTTCTTTTGTTATTGGTTTTATTTCTTCTGCTTTATCAGTATCAAATGTTAAGGTAAAATAATTTACTGGTTTTGGTGGTTGTTCTTTTTTTGTCCACTTAGCGTAAACTGATGTATTTTTTTCAATTTTTATTTGACTAACCTTATTAGTAAGTCCTTCATCTAAATACCAACCGTCAAAAATATGTCCTTCTTTTTCTGATACATATTTTTCTAAATCAACTACTTTTCCTTCTGGACATATAATTGTATCTAGAGCAGAACCTCCATTTGTAATAAAATTCAAAGCAAACATTTTAACTGGTGGTAGTTGAGTTGCTTTCCACTTAGCATAAACTGTCATATCTTCGCTAAGTTTCACTTGAGTAATTTTTTCTTTTAATTCTTCATCCTTATACCATCCGTCAAATGTAAAACCGTCTTTTGTAGGTTTATATTGGTCTAGTTCAATTGTGCTATCTTGTGTTTTTGTAACTGAATTAATTGTACTTCCGCCGTTAGTTTCAAATTTTAAAGTTTTAAATTCAGGAGTTACAGTTAATGTTGGCATATCAAATAATGCTTCTTTTTTATTTCCCCTATATCTAATAGCTGAACCAATATCTCCCAATTTTATTTTTTCTTTTGTCAATCCTTCAAAATCATATCCATCTTTTGGCGAAAAATTAATTTTTAACCTATACTGAATATCTTTTTGCAACTCTCCCTTAACTGGTACAAATTCATCTTTGGCCTTATCGTATACCAAAAGCTCATAATTTGTCGGTCTTACGCCATCAGTTTGACAATTAACTTGTATAGAATTTGCATCATTACCTATTGCATAATTGTAAATTGTAAATGAAATTTCCTTAATATGCTTATTTTCAGCAGGATTAGGATCCTTAACTTCTACAATTGCAATTTTACTTGCCTTATAGTTCTCAGTTTCTTTGTATCTAACTTCGTATGTTCCAGCAGGAAGTCCAGATTGTTCCCCATTTGAACATTCTACAAACTCTCCATCTTGGAGACGATATTCCATCTTGTCAGTTGTTCCAGTAATTTTTCCGTCACTTGCTCCGATTACACTAGGTGCAACACTTTTTAAACCACTTGGCGCTTCTTTTCCAGCTTTTTGAATAACAAGATATTTTGTAAAGCTTCCTGTATATTTTCCTGTACCAGTTACAGTAACTTCATATTCCCCACTATCTTTAGGTTTTCCAGCATCAAGGTTTCCTGTGCTACCATCTTTTACTTTATAAGAAACAGTATAATCGGTATCGCGTATCAATTCGCCACCAAATGTTGGTTCTTGCACTTGCTCATTGTAGGTCTTATTCAAATCTGAAACAGGGATAAGAGTGTCAGTGATTTCTGTCTTTGCAGGTTTACTAATAGAATATTCTGGAGATGTTGCCCAAGAATAAGAAACATCATTACTCAAATTGACATTTCTATTTTTTCCCCAGCTTTTACCATCTACGGTAATGTTAATCCCTTTCTCATCCAGTACATATGTCTTTCCATCATTTCCATCAATGCGCACTTGAATTTTATATTGATAGATGCCTTCTCCAAAAGAGCTATCAGGATTTTCAATCCATTTTCCATCAACTTTTTTATACCAAGCTCCCGTTCTATATTCAAATTTCGCTGGAGCGCCCTCTTTTATAGTAAATTTCGGTACAGAAAAATTTTTACCATACTTTGCAATATCGTTAGTGTTGGAAGTGGCAACAATATCCTTGATTATTACTCTCTCACCCGGAGTAACTTTCGTTATGCCTACACTCAAAAGAATCTCCTTGCTTGAAGAAGATGCATCTGTAACACGAATTCTAAGAGGCTTATTTGTACCTAAACTAGTAGGCGTACCAGAAACAACACCATCAGATGAAACTTTCAACCAGTCTGGCCCAGACACTTTTGAAAAAGTATATGGTTTAGTTCCCCCCCTTGCTCCGCTTGCCACAGAAAATGAAGTAATAGGCTTATTTACTAAATTTTCTCCAATGTCCCATTTGCTGTTTTTGACAAAAAGTAATGGAGAATCCGTTGAAGCTTTAATAACATATTCCGGAGATGTTGCCCAAGAATAAGAAACATCATTGCTCAAATTCACATTCACATTATTTCCCCAGCTTTTACCATCCACAGTAATGTTAAGACCGTTTTGATCCAGTACATGTGTTTTCCCATTCTGACCGTCAATGCGGACTTGAACTTTATATCTATAAGTTCCTTCTACGAAATAATTTTCTGTATTTGGTTCCCAATTTTCCCCATTTTTCTTATACCAAGCGCCCGTACCATATTCAAATTTCGCTGGAGCACCCTTTTGAATAGTAAATTTCGGTACATAAATATTTTTGCCATACCCAGGAATATTATCAGTATCAGAAGTGGCAACAATAGTGTTAATTACTGTACGTGTGTCTGACTCTTGAGCATAAGCAACTGCACTAAATAAACCAGATAGTACTAAGAGCATTGCCATGAGAAAACTAAATTTCTTGTTCCTAAATTTTCTCCTTATCATATTATCATCTCCTTATCATTTAATTTTATCTCCCTAATATAATATCGCTTATCCTAGTTTAATAATATTAACAACAAATTTGGATATTTAATCAGAAAGATTATTATCTATGTACACTATCAATTTGTCTAGCTAAATTATTAGCCCAATCTCTACGGACTTCATAAGCCAATCTCCACAAAACACAATAATGATAGCGTCACATTTGATTAGATATATTATACTATATCTATAATTTTTATGGAATACTCTTATTAAAAAAATTTTATAAAAATTATAATCAGAAATAACAAAATTTAAACGAAATGCCTTTGTAAATTTTATATATTTAATTTATCAAGCTTATTGATAAAACCATTTTGTCTATATTTAAAAACAATAATCTTCTTAAAAAAAAAAGCACCATTCCTAAGTCTTTACAAGAATTTAGAATGGTACTTCTTAAATTTTTATTTTGATATTTTTGTAAAACTATAGATTTATAAGGTCTAAGTTTTGAATTTGATTTTAAATTATTTTCTACATTAATATATAAGGAATTTTTATTTTGTTTAATCCATAGTTTTGTTTCAGAAAATCCGCCGCAAGCCATATCTTTTAAATTGCTTATTGAATTATATAATTCATAAATAACTTTGCAAACTTAATTATAATCTAATAATCGAAAATTATAACAACTCCATGGTCAAGTGAAAATTCTGCTGCTTGCCACAAAATGGAAAAGGCAAATTTTGCTAAAGATTCAGTATTATAAATTTGCTTTTCACAAACTTTTTCTATTCCTTTTTCTTTCCTATAAATTTTATCAACAGGATAGCCTTCTGTTTTGCTCCATGAAATTATAGTATCCCTATCAGCCTTCCATTCAAAAGAATTATATACATTCAATTCATCAAGAAGCAAACGGCTTGTTGCTAAAACACTTTTTTCTGAATTTGGCAAATAATAATCAAACATTATGTCCCTATCAATAGGTAGCCACCAACCATTTCCATCAAATAAGGATAGGCGAAAATCCTTTGTTTGAAGAAATTCTAATACAATAGGATCTTTATAAATATCAATATTTTTTTCCATTGTTTTTGGCAAGTCTTTGTGAGTATATTTTGAAGCAATATAAAGTAATAATGCGTTTAAGGCATCCCAATCTGGTTTGTCTGTATAATAGGGAGTAGTATCGTAATCCTCATTCCATATCGATTTAGAATTTATTTCTAAACCTTTTCAATAGCTTTTTTCCATTCAAGAACAATTTCTTTAGTTTCTTCTAAAGAAATCTCTTCGTCATCTTCTCCATTTTCATCTTGAACTCTTATAGTTTCATATTTCAATCCATTATCTTCAGCAAATTGTTGGATAACAGTTTTCCAATTATTCATATAATAGCGAATCAAAGTCCCAGCATATACATCAAGTCCCATTGTAAATACTTCCTTTCGAATATATTTTTTATTTACAGCTTTTCTATCAATTTCCTATCTAAAATATAGGTTATTCTTCTATTTACTCATCCACAGATTCATACAATTTATCTATTTTTTCTTTAATCAAAGATTTATCAATAGAACTATCAGAAAAATAAAATAACTCTGTTTCTCCAATTTGATTTTTTTCTATATAACATTGAATAACACCTAGGGCTGGCAATATATAATAATTAACAACTCCTGTAGAAAATTCTTGATTGTCTGGATATATAAGTTTTGGAGTCTTTGCTATATTTAAAACCTCAATAATCATTTGACTTATCTTATCTGTTGTTATTTTGTTATTAGCATCATAAATAATTTCTATAGCCATAACGCTTTCATCATATATAAATTTTTGACCGTATTTATCTTCTATAATTTGTTTTGCTTTATCAAAAAAATCTTCTTTTTTCAAAATCGTAGCAAGGTACTCATCTCTGCAGGCAAAGTGATATATATTATCATATATCAAATCCCTAACCTTAAACTTTATACCCCCTTCATCTTCAAACATTCCCTCATTTTTTTGTCTATCAAATGATTTGACAACTTTAAAATTATGTTCTGGATAAGCTTTATTCAAACACATAAGAATTCTTTGGTCAGTATCTTTTCCTGACAAAGGATTATCTTCATCTCTTTTTAGACCACAGCCACTAAATAGAGATATTAATATAGCAGTTACCAATCCTAGTATAATTTTTTTCATATTTTATCCTTATTTTTTTATCGTTAATCCAAAATTTCAAAATATTATTTTTTGTAAAATCATTATCGGTTTAAAATTAATTTTCCTTTAGTCGTTTCTTTTTAAAATAGATACAGAGTTTACAGCTATAGACAATATAACTAGAACCCATAATGCTTTACTCATTGTAGGCATAATATCCATAAGAGATGCCCAGTCTTCTTTGATTACACGGCTAGCTCCATCAAAATATAATGCGCATACTGTTAAAGCTGTTAAAGACAAACTCAAAAATCTATATCCTTGTGCATTTTTATTTTTTATTGTTGCCATAACATTTAATAGTGCAAATATTATGGCACCTATTCCAAAAATTAACCACATAACTTTCTCCTTAACTTTCTATTTTTTCTTCTCATTGGCATATTTACTTCCACACCTATTCAAAAAAGCATAGAGCCAATTATCCGTGCATACTCATTTTTTCTTGTTTTTGCAAATTTTTAGATATTTTTAAAACTATTAGTAAGTTTTATAAGCTACTTTTTTATATATTTATCTTTCCTTCTGTTTAAATTAGTTGTAGCCACATTCTTATCTCTTTTGATTCATTATATTATTTAATTCGCGCATAGTAAATAGAATGTCATTATATCAGTATGAAAATAGGGCTTTGCTTTTAATTAATTTTTTATAAAACTTTGTTAAATTCATTAACTGAAGGCAATTTTCTAATATTTTTATTTAAAGCCCAAAAGATAGCAACTAAAAATATAATAAAAGATCCAATAAATATAGCCTTTGAACTTGATAGATATTCTCCTAAAAATCCACCAAATAAGGCTCCTAATGGTGCCATAAAAGTAGAAATTCCAACCATAGCTCCCATAGCAGAACCTATTTTTTCGCTTGGAACTATTATTTGAACCATAGTTTGAGCATAAACATTTACTACTCCTACAACAAACCAACCAAGCCCATACAAAAATACTCCTATTTTTATATTATTTTGAAAATTAGAAAAAAGTATCCAAGCTAAAGCTACAATCATCATTCCATAAATATATAATTTACCAAGAGAAATTTTTTTTAATTTTGGAAATCCTGCAAATAAAGACCCAAGTAAAAGACCTGCTCCCATTCCTGCAAGCATTAAACTATAAAATATTTCATTTTGTGCAAAAGCTGGTAAAACTGCACTTATTGATGTAGCTGAAAAGTTAATAAAAACAATTCCAAAAACTAGGGCAAAAATTCTTGAATCTCTAAACAAATCAAGCCCATCCTTAAGAGATTTGAAGTGATTTTTTATTAGATTTTCTTTTGATTTATTTTTTCTTTTTTGGGAATGGCTAAGTTTTTTTGATAAAAAACAAAATAAAATTCCAGTCAAAATAAAACTTATGGAATCAGTATAAAAAGCAACCATAAAACCAAATATTGATATAATAAAACCTGCAAGAGTATCAAAAATTGCATTTGATCCTTGATAAGCCATAGTCATCAAAGAATTTCCTGTAACAAGTTCTTTTTCAGATAAAATTTTTGGAAGTAGAGATATTTGACCTGGATAAACAAGTTGATTAATCAATGAAATTATTGGCATTATTATCATAATATGATAGACACTTAATTTTCCAAATTTATACAAAAATGGAATAATTAAAATCAAAACCGCTTGAATAAGTTGAGATAAGATTAAAAATTTTTTCATATTAATTTTATCCAAAATTGGACTTAATAGTAATTGAAATATTGCTGTTGATGATGTAAGAAAAAGAGTAAGGCCCGAATAAATTGTAGATCCACTCATTTTGTAAACTAGAAGCGTTGATGCAATCGCATATAGGCTATCTCCAAAATTTGTTATTAGTCGCCCTAAAAGCAGGACATAAAAATCTTTATTTTTAATCATTTTTAACATTCTCCTTATACTTAACGTTTTAATTTTTTTGACGGTAACATATTTTTTTACCAGTAAGGACTAACTTACTGGTTTTAAGATAATTTATAAATTTGTACTTGAAAACTTTCTTGGGTATCATCATTTTGGCTATATTTTTTTATCAAATCATTTAATTCTTTTTCAAATGATTCATAGGATTTGCCAGAAATTTTAAAAGAAAATACCTTCTCTTCTAAATTTTTATTAAATATCTCACTATTAGGAATAAAAGCCTTGGCCACAGGCAAAAAATATTTTTGAGTGATTCCATTAATTAGTTCCGTATCAACAACTTCAATAATTTTATTTTGTTCTAAAATTTTTAAGTGATAGTGAATTTTTGACCTGCTAACCCCAAGGGCATCTGATAAATCTTGAGCATTTTTTGGACTTCTTCCTAAAGTCATAATTATTTTAAGCCTTAAAGGATCGCTTACAATATTAATTTCTTCCAACGAATTTAAAATATGAACTTCTTTCAAAATACACCTCCATATCTTATTTTCTTAATTGTAACTTAAATTTACTTAACGGTCAAATATTTTTTAACGTTAAATATTTATAACCAATGAAATAACCCTTTGATTCCTAAAATTCAAGAGTTATTTTCAAATTCCTATTAAGATTTTAAATAATTTATTAGTAGATAAATATTTAGATAGAGTCCATAATATTATGTAAATTATCTTAGTACAATATTCAGTATTTAGTTTTCTTTTCCCACCCATAGGTACAGTATTTTTTTATTCTATATTTTATTGGTGAATTAGCTTTAGTTTTGGTTTTTTTGATATTTTATAGCTTAATATTTCACTGTTATATATAAGTATGTGTTTAAATATAATTTCTTTATCTTTTCTTTTAATTGTCCTTCATTTAATTAATTCTCTTTTTAAAATAGTTAATTTTGCTAATGATTATAATTTGATATTTTTGTTTTCTTTTAGATTTTAGTCCTTTAATTCAATTTTTTAAAGTCATTGATACATCTTCTTATTAAAATTTTATTAGGTATATAATATTTATATGAGTTTCTAGATTCTTAATATTTTTTTACTACTTTCATTTTAAATTCTGTGCTATATTTTGCCATAAAAACCGACCTCCTCAAGTTAGTTTTTAGGTCTAACTTTTATGTTGGAACAGCTCATAACTACATCCTTTTTTCTTTTATATTTTCCATTATATATCTTTATTTTGTATATTAGTAAGAATAGTAAGTACATATTAACTTAAGAAAAAATTGACATAGCACTTGCTTTTCTAGCGGACTATTTCGTCAATTTTAGCTTGTTTGGAAAATCCCACTCCCCTTTCATTACATTGTAAAATTCATATAATAATGTATAATATTTGTATAAAATATGAGTAAAGGATAATTTATTATTATGAGTGACTTATTAGAAGGAAATAAAGTTCAGAAAACAGCTTATAGAAATTATAAAAATAATACTCCTTGGCCAGCAGATGATACTTGGCATTATGTTACACATCTTATAATAGAAAAATTTGTTGCAAATTGGGTAGATGAATATACATATGAAAATTCAATTTGTCTAAATATAGGATCTGGGTTAAGCAAGTATCCTGTTAAAGGGACTTTAATACAAATGGATATTATAAGTGAATATGTTGAAAATGAACCAAATTATATTGTCGGAAGCTTAGAAGATATCCCTATTGAAGATAATAGTGTAGAATTTATTATTTGTGTTGGAAGTGTTCTAAATTATTGTGATGCCATTCGTTCTATTAATGAAATTAAAAGAGTATTAAAGAAAAATGGAAAAGCTTTAATTGAATTTGAACGTTCAAATAGTGCCGAATTTTTATTAACAAAAGATTATGGCTCTGCTGTTTTTTTGAAAAAATATAACTACAATAATCAAGAACACTTACTATGGATGTATAGCGAAAAATATATAAAAAAAATATTATTACACAATGGTTTTAGAATAGAAAATATTTATAGATTTCATATACTATCTTCTCTTATGTATAAACTAGGTTTTAGCGAAAAAGAATCATCTAAATATTATAAACTTGATGATTCTTTTCAGCTATTATCATATCCTTTTGCCCATAATGTTATAATCGAATTTACTAAGTAATTTTGTTTTTTACAGTTGCCAGAAACGCTATAATCCCAGTAATCATTGTTATTGCATTTACTAAAGTTGATATATATTTGGTAATACCCAATTCATCTTGAAAATAACATAATAAAATCGAGCTTAAACTTAATGCTACCCAAATTACACATACTAAATATTTCCTGATATTCTTTTTCTTTTGTTTAGATAAAGTTATTGTTTCAGGTTTTATCTGATTGCATATTCCCTTATCAAACAATCGGCAATTAACCGAATATATTTCTTCAACATATGCCTCTGGAGGGTATTCATTATTGAGCAAAGCAAGACTATTATTGAACGTTTCTATAAGTTCATTTTTATTATCTGTATAATGCAAATACCACTGCAAATAGTGTTCCTCATATATTTCTGATATTAAGGACATATAAAAATTTTTATTATATACATACGAGTTATCTTCATATGAGTTTGCTTTTTTTATAGCTAGACTATATTCAAAAAACTCTAATCTTTTATCCATACAAGGTTGTTTGTATGGTATGTTTAATATATGAAATTGTTCAAATGATAAGATTTGTCTAAAATAATTGCTATCCATTTCAATGAGCTTTTTCCCATGTTTAAGTAAAGATAATTCGGTCACAATAAATTCTATGAATAGCTTTTTTGAATTCAAAGTTTTATTTATTTCTTCAAAAATCATCTGGTAAAAATTATAAAATAGTGTGTGATTCCTATTTTCTGTACAAAGATAATCTAGCATTAATACTTTATTTTTCTTTAGATATGCGTATTCTGCAAAGCCACACACTTCTCCATTAAGATATAATACGAAAAAAAACATAACTCTGTTTTCGTCATATTTTTTTGAAATGTAATCCATAATTTGATTTGTATCGGTCTGGGCAAATCTATCAACTGTTTTTGTATATATATTTAAAGCCTTAATTAAATCAGATTGTTTAGCTCTAGATGCATATTTTATGTTATAACATACATTCATTTCATCCTACCACTCATAATAATAAATTATCCTTTAATGATAGATATTTTTAATCTTGGATTTTTGTATTTCATTATTTCGATTTTTTTATTAGAGGTTATATTCGTATAAATCTGTGTTGTTGTTATGCTTGAATGTCCCAATATTTGTTGTATATGTCTGGAATCAACATCATTTTCTAATAGGAGTGTCGCAAATGTATGTCTAAACATATGAGGTGTTATATTCATTGGTATACTTGCTTTCTTACATATTCTTTTAATCATATTTCTAACTGATTGATCTGACAATTTATTATTAATTCTATTTACAAAAAAATATTCTTTCATTTCTAACCCAAATAATTTCTCATATTGTTTTATTTCTTTCCATAGATTTTCATTATATACAGGTAATATTCTCTCTTTATTACCTTTCCCGTAAATTCTGATCGTTCTTTCACTATAGGAAATTTGTTCTCTTCTTAAGTCACATAACTCACTAATTCTTATTCCGGTGCTTATTAATATTTCTAAGATTATAATATCTCTAGAAAGTACTTTATATTTATATATATTTTTATTAGCATTATCTCTTTCATCATATAAATATTTAAATAAGTTTTCTAAATAAACTATAGGTATTGTTTTGGGTAAAATAACAGGTTCCTTTAGTCTTAACCTTATTTTTGTAAAAGGATTATATTCTAATAAATCCTCATATGTAAGATATGAGAAAAATGCTTTCAAAGTAGCTATCTTTCTTTTAATTGTTTTCACTCTATACCCCTTAGTATGTAACATCTCTATGTATTTACATAATATATCTTTTCTATAATAATTTTCTTCCTTATCCAAAAATACTATGTATTGTTTTAGGTCTAGTTTATAAGACTTTACTGTTTTATAGTTTAAATTATTTTGCTTTTCACATACTTTTAAATATTCATCTACCAAATTTTCTAAATTCATATCTTTTCTCCTAGTAAAATATATTTACTCAAAATGATACCATATTATTTCTTAATTTGAGCGACTCTTCAAATAATGATATAACATAAATTATAAATAATACTTAATCAGGAGATTTCTCACAAGGAATGTATTTTAAAATCAGACCTATAAATTAAGTTTTTTACTTAATTTTACAGGTCTTTTGTTTTGCATATTTTTAATAAAATGATTTTTTATGACTAACAGATATAGAAATAATTGAATATATTTGATACTTTCAGATGATCAACTTGAAATTTTAAAGAAAAAATACAAGCTTTCAGATTGTAATACTTTAAGGCAATTTAGATAATTATAAGATGGAGAACAAATAATGGCTGTTACAAAAATACTCCAATAAAAAACATACTTTATTTAGCCTTGGATTGTATTATGAATTAGGATAAAACAGTTAAAAAAATACTGATACTATCTTTTGTTGCAATCCACAAACTGCTCATTTAGAATTTGAGTAAACCAAAAAAATGCAATTCTAATACAAAAATTTTATCAAGACATCTAATTCAATATTTCGCTACTTGAAAAAGCTCGCTAGAACAGGCAAATCAAATTTGAATAGATCTATGCAAGAAAGTTTTGCAAAGAAAGTATGAATATGTACTTACTGCTCATATCAACAATACAATCATATTCTATATACATGCATAAGGTACGAAGAAAATCCATTTTAGCAAATGGTAGAATAGCAGTTTAATATCTAAGGTTAATAACTAACTTAGAGGCGAAATCCAAAGAAGACAATAGCTCGTTATTAAATTTATAAGTTGGATAGATATAATTCTACAACTGAATGCAAGACCTAAAGTTGATATGAGGATAAAGTCTAAACTAATTGAATACAGATCTTAGGAACTTTTGTGGCGATCATAACGAAAGATATCTATATACGTTATATTGCATTTAAGATTAGATATCAAAGTAATGAATTATGTTAAAGATAATAACCTATCTGTTATTGACGAATAATATGAAGCTTACAAAATAAAATATAAAACTGCTGGTAAATCTTGGTATTACTATGACCAAAACAAGAAAAGAAATTCTTGGAAGTCTAAACTGCAATTTGATATAGATAGAACTATTAATAAGTCTAAATCGTGGGAAGAATTTTTAGAAAATATGAAATCTCTTAATTATGAAATTAAGTTTGGTAAACACATTGCTTTTCGCCATAAAGATAAGCAAAGATTTACAAGAGCAAAGACTATCAAAAAAGATTATACAAAAGAGAAAATCAAAGAAAAAATAGGTTTAGCTATTAGAAATAAAGCTAACCCTATTAAAAAACGAGTAGGAAATATTATTGATATATAATTTGTACCCATAAAACTTGACACAATATTTAATCATTTACAGACCCGACTTTCTTTTACAATTTAAAAATCTCATCTGCCACTTCATTTAAAAATTCTATATCATGGGATACTATAAAAATTATTTTATTTTTATTTCTATATTTTTTAATCAGCTCAGATATTTTTATCATATTAGCATAATCCATGCCGCTAGTTGGCTCATCATAGTAAACAAAAGTAGAGTCTTTACACATTATGGACGCTATTGCTAGTCTTTGCTTTTGTCCTCCTGATAAGCTCATTGGGTGTCTTTCAATAAATTCGTCCAGTCCTAAATCTTTTAAGATGATTTTCGCCTTTTCTTCATCAAAATTCTTTACTCCTAGACTAAGTTCTTTGAATACTTCATCTGTGAATAATTGATGATTTACATCTTGCATAACAAGTGAAGAGTTTTTGAGTCTTCCTTTTTTAGATAGCTTCTCTCCTTTAAAATAAATTTCTTCTTTCGATTTTTTCTCAAGACCTATTAAACATCTTAAGAGCGTTGACTTTCCTAGTCCGTTGTATCCTATTATGCCATAAATTTTACCAAGTTTAAAAGAAATATTTTTTACAATTAAATATTCATCATCAACAAATTTGTAGCTAAGAGCTTTTATCTGATACTCTCCACCATCTTTTAAATATGGAACTTCTAACTTACTTAGCTTTTTGTCCCTTAAACCTAAGTCCTTTAATTGTCTTGTATCTAACTCTAGAAATTCACTTCTACTATAAGATTCTTTAAGATTTCCTTTATCTATTAAAAAGACACGATCAATTATATCCATCAAGTAATAAATTCTATGCTCTGTTACAATTATGCTTATGCCCTTGTCTTTAAGTATTTTAAGCATATTAGTCAAAACACCTATACTTTTAATATCTAAATTCGATGAGGGTTCATCCATAACAACGAACTTTGTGCCTGCTATATAAGAAGCCGCAATGCAAAGTATTTGTTTTTCGCCGCCAGATAGATTAAATATATTTCTGTTCAAAAGATTTTTTATCGGGAATATTTCAAGCATGTCCTTCAAACGCACATGCATTTCTTCCCTTGTAAGACCTATATTTTCCAAATAAAATAATAGCTCTAATGTCGTATTGACATTAAAAAAATAAGTCTTAGGGTTTTGAAAAACAGTTGAGACAAGCATTGAGATTTGATAAAGTTCCAAATCTTTTATATTTTTACCATCAATAATTATTTCCCCACTTATTTTCGCATTATCATACCTTACAGCTAATCCATTAATAGAGTTTATTAAAGATGATTTCCCACTTCCACTTTTACCTGTAAAGAGTACACATTCTCCTCCAGCTATTGATAAAGATATATCTTCTAATATCTTTTCTTCACCATAATCAAGCCTTAAATTTTTTATTTCTACCATATTAAGCCTCCCACAATAAATCCAGCAACTGGTAAAACATAAATAAAATCAATTAGTTGTATCTTTACATGGATATATCTGATCTTAGCAATTGGATTTTCTATTGCCTTTGTTTCTGCCGCTTTTGCAATGTCATCTGCTATATTCGAAGATATAATAAGCAGTGGAACTGAAACATATTCAAAATATTTGATTGGATTTTTAAAATTTATACCTCTTACTCTCATAGCCATTTTGATGTTTTTCTTCTCCTCTTTAAAGGATGGGAAGAATCTAAACATAACCGCAATAGGTATGGATAGATTTTTTGAAATTTTAAGCTTATCCATCGATGAAATTATTGCGCCTACATCAGAGGTCTTTATCATGAAGCTTGCTGCCATAAATGGCAATAAAAACATTCTAAAGACAATAGGTATACTTAAAAACATTTTAAGTATTGGGTTTAGTGTAGATAGAATCATAAAATTAGGTAAAGAATATAGCACTAAACATAAAACTATCCATTTAAAAAGTGTTTTTTTGTACCCATTCAAATAAAACAATATTAAAAATATACAAATAATCGCAAATTCAAAACAGATATTTATTCCATGCATTACTGTTAACCCTGTAAGGAATACTACTAATATTTTACTGATTGGATTTGGATTAAAGGGAGCATTTGAAGAAAAAGTAGGCATTATACAATGCCTGCTTTTTCAAAGTGTTTCTTCAACAGAGACTTTCCTATATATGCCCCAATAATTCCTCCTATAAAAGCACCTAAAGCTACTAAAGCCATATGAGGATATGTTATTAGTTTTTCCAAGGCTACTACATAGTCATCCCCCATCATCTTGCAATGTTCTACATATACTTCTTTTGCTAAAAGCATTTGCATCATAGAACTACAAATCCATGTGCTAAAAATGGCATAAGATATCATATTATATTTAAATGACTTATAGTTTCCAATTTTTCTAATTAACTCTGCTATTATCATAACGATAAGCGATAGAACTACAACTACGTAGGTATGTCCAGCAGCAAACATCACAAGTGGAGATATCATACCGAATATAAATAATGCCCATGGTTTTTGAACTTTAGTCATAAATAACATAACTACAGTTCCTGCAATTATGCCCAAAACTGTTGGGTATATTAAAAACAATATTGGGATCATGCCCATCATGCCAATTCCAAACATCAAGACGAAATAAATTACACCAAAAACACCGATGCTTACTAAATCTTTTACTTTTAATTTTTTATTATCCATTGTAGTCCTCCTAATAAATAAATTCTTCTGCCATTTTTGTTTTTTCTATTAAATTCTTGTAAACTTTTGATTTTTGTAAAAGCTCTCCATGTTTTCCTTCACTTTCTACTTTTCCGTTCTCAAGAACTACTATCTTATCTGCATTTTCTATGGATTTCATTCTATGTGAAATAATAACAACTGTTTTATCTTTAATTAAATTATTTAAAGACTCTTGAATTTTATTTTCATTATCTACATCAAGGCTTGCTGCTATCTCATCTAAGATCAATATCGGTGCATCTTTTAAGAAGGCTCTGGCTATTGATAACCTTTGTCTTTCTCCGCCTGATAGC
>QWCQ01000425.1_pt1 | contig 30200 bp, 19 predicted proteins | sample 1972701 | NCBI WGS metagenome assembly QWCQ01 (sample SAMN09866704, study PRJNA288562) | Human gut metagenome isolate pre4_stool, whole genome shotgun sequencing... | reverse complement strand
CAGCAGGTTGTGTGCCACTGCCTCACGACTTTGCTTTGACAGCAGATAGTCGTCTACGAAGGGTTTGGTGGTTTCCGAGGCGAACTTCATCATCATGCCCGCTGGCGTGTCAGCATTCATGTTGGCGTTCTCGCGTGTCACATCGTTGTTCTTGATGTTCACAATGTCTAAAAACACGTCGCGTGTCTTTGCCTTGCGTGCAATGCTGCGCTGGTTGCGGTAGGCGATGTACTTCTGTGCCACGTCTTTGCGGGCACTCTTCATGAGTTCCATTTCTACAGCGTCTTGGATGTCCTCCACCGACATTTGTGGTTTTCCGTGCACTGAGATATGGTCGGTGATTTGCTGTATGAGTCGTTCGTCTTCACCTTTTTCGGTGTGTAGCATGGCCTTTCGGATGGCAGCCATGATTTTTTGGTCGTTGAAGCCTACTATGCGTCCGTCGCGCTTCACTATGGTTTGAATCATGAGTTTAGTTTTTTAGTTGACGAGTTGACGAGTTGATGAGTTTTTTAGTTGACGAGTTGACAAGTTGACAAGGTTTTCTCTAAGATTTTTAGGGTTTCTAGGGATTCCTAGGTATTTCTAGGTTCTCCTAGGTTCTCTAGTTTTTCCTAGGATTTCCTAGTTTTTCTTAGTTTTTCCTAGGTTTTCCTAGGTTTCCTAGGGATTCCTAGCTTTCCTATGATTTCTACTTTCTAATTTTCAAGAAAGCTCTTTTTTGAAAAATCTTGTGCTTGCTTGCTATCTCATTGATTTCTTTGCAAAGATAATAATTATTTCATTGAAAAATCATTTTGGAATACTTTTAACGAGTTAATAAAAGTTAATCTTCAAACAATCAATAAGTTACAAAATGTTTTGGAAAACTTTTATTTTATTTTCGTTATCTTTGTTTCTTCTTTTGTCTATCTTTGATAAGATATTTGTGCATCTTGTTATCCAATAATGACAACAAAAGCGTGCCACCACTTGTTCCTCCGATGCCAAAAACAAGGGTGGCATCGGCAGTTCACAAGCAGTGGCACGCTTTTATATTGTCAAGCAATTTTGCCTGTCACACCACTTCGGTGAGTTCTCCTGTCAGCGAATCTATCATGAATCCCCTCACGACAAGGTTGCGTGGCATGAGCGGATGTTGCTTGATAGCCTCGACCATGCGTTGCACATCCGCTTCGATGTCGTCGAAGCCGTGGAGGAACTCGTCGAGGTTGACAAACTGTGCTGCTTGTTCTAAGGCTTCGTCTGTCACCCCTTTTTCTCTCATGAGCTCCTCGAAATGGTGCGCCTCCATGTGACACAGTCCACAATCGGAGTGATGCACCACCATGATTTCCTCGCATCCTAATTCGTACACCGCCACCAAGAGCGACCGCATCACTGAGTCGTAGTGCGAAATCATGGTGCCGCCTGCCACCTTGATAATCTTGGCATCGCCGTTTTTCAATCCCATTGACTTGGGCAAAAGTTCGGTGAGACGGGTGTCCATGCAGGTGAGCACCGCCAACTTTCGATTGGGCTGCCCAGATGTGATATACTCTTCGTATCGCTTTTCTGCCACGAACTGTTTGTTAAATGTTAAAATGTCGTCTATCATATTGCTTTTTTCATGAGTCGCCTCCTCAACATCTTCTAAAGGTGGTGGGGGAGCAGTTTTCTGTTGATATGAAGACAAATTTAACGGTTTTTCTGAAATAAACAAAGTCCATGCGCGCAAAAAAAGAAAAATATCTTTGCTTCAATTTTTGAGATTATCAAACAAAAGTGAATTTCTTCACACTCTTTCACTATACCTTGGAAATATCAGTTCAAAAAGAAAACAGTATTCGATTGATAACTTCTTGAAATAGGGCGCATTGTGCTTTGTGTTTCAAAGTTCTGCATGAAGTTTGTGAGCGAAGTAGCTGATGAGGGTAGTCTTTGCACATTATTTAAGGTTTAACGTACTTAATCTCTGTAAATGGAACTGATGTTGCCTTTTTGCTTTGTATCTTTGCGTTAGTTTAATTCGAAAAAAAATAATAAGACCATGGAAATTACACAGAAAGAGGCAAAGGATGCCATGAAAAACACGTTTTGTAGGTTGATGCTGTTACCCGCAGCAGGCGAGGTGCGATGGTTGGGTACTGTGTCAGATTTGGTAGAGCTGGTACACATGATGTGGTACGACGGCTTAACAATCGATGAACACGGACAGGTGCTCAACTTCTCCACCTCGGTCAACCGACTTTGTGAGCGTTTGGGACTGCGTGCACCGCGCAAGCCCAACACCGTGATGAACAACATCAGAAACCGCAAGAACTACGATCGCATGCTCATTGTGCGTTGTCAGCACCTCATGGAACAGGGCGAAGAACCGTTGGCAAGATTTATTAAGGAAGAGGAGGGGGGAAAAGAAGAAGGAAGCCTCTCCCCCGACCCCTCCCCAAAAGGGAGGGGAGTGATTAGCTGAACTGAACTATTCATTCGTCAACTCGTTAACTTGTCACCTTGTGAACTCGTTACCTTGTGAACTTGTCGCCTTGTCACCTTGTGAACTTGTTACCTTGTTAACTCGTCACCTTGTCAACTCGTCAACTAAAAAACTATATTACTCGTCAACTTAAAAAAACTCCCCTTCCTCTATCTACTCCCCTCCTTTGGAGGGGTCGGGGGAGGCTCTTTAATTACCATGAAAGCATATATCAAATTAGAATTACATTTTTTTGAAAACCCTAAGTTTATAGAACTTCGCGAAAAAGAGGGCTGCGCTGGCGAGGGCTGTGTACTCGAGCTGATACGCTATTTGCGCATTTGTCCCGAAGGTATGGGATGCCAAGCGGCTTTGAGAAATATTGCGCGAACCTGTAAGAAGTCGAAAAACTATTTGCTGCATATCATCAACGACTATGAAGTTTTTACCACCGTGGACAACGAATATTTTTATTGTCCTTATCTGGAAAAAACATTACAAAATATCAAGAATAATAACAAGTCAACAGTGGAGAATGGTGACACTTCCAACGAACAACCGTTGGAGAACCGTGAGAGAACCGTTCAATTTACCCCCTCGCAAGTGGTTGATAATCAGCACCCCTCCCTATATATCAATAATATCAATAATATCAATGATATCAATAATATCAAAAATATCAATCATCCGACGACGATGCGCGCAAGAGACGACGCCGACGACGAGAAGAATAAAAATCATATCGCTCAGCCCACGCCACAACAAACCGCTGCCCCCATGCCTCCCTCGCCACCAAAGCAAACAGTCTCGGCATCGAAGCAAGCTGCCAGCGCAAACGAGCAAGCGGTCTCCACATCGAATGTTTCGCCACGCCCTGCCGCACCACCGTCTGCTGCCGATTGTCAACATGAGTTAAGGCGACTAAATGCATGTAATAAGCCTGTTAAAGCAATGACTTTGAACGCTTATCCACATGCTTCAACCTCCCACGAAGTAGCCGAAAAGAAGGCGAAGTTGCAAAAATGCGAGCAAGATATTTTGAACCATTTGTATGGAGATGCCGCTTTCATGATGAGCTTGCAGAGTCTTACGGGACTTTGTGTGTATCGCAGTGCCAAGACCCGATATTACTGTTTGCAGTGGTTTCGTATGATTCGGCATTCGCAGGGGAAACCCATTGTGGATGAGGAGGATGCAAAAAGGCACCTTCTGGCATTGCTCCAGAAGGGCCGAAAGACGCGCAACGATTTTCATCGCTGGCACAACGATCAGTTGCAGCCTTAGCCGCGAGCGGTGTTAAGCACGCAGATGTCGTAGTGCCATGTGCCGATTTTGCGCTTTGTTGGGCTTGCAACTCACGTGTAGCCAGATGACACCAAACTTGCTGTGCTCGAAGAGCAATTGGTCGAAGTCGCAGTGTGTCAAGATGAAATCGAAGTAAGCCTGCCCCTGTTGCTCACTCTTCAGACGGATGTCGGCAGCCTGTCCATACATATGCTGCGAGTTGCCCACACCGTGGAGCAGCTGGTTGAGGAGCGGACAGCGATAGCCACTGTTGATGAAGATGGGACCAAACTCCTTGCGCAAGGGTTCTAAGACCTCATGGCACAGGATGCGCAGGTTTCGCATCGTGGCACCGTAAGGCATGTTGTTGATGTGATACTTGTCGGCGGTTGCCGAGCTTACGAGTTCGTGGAGCGAGAAATGCTCGCTCAGTTGTTGTGTTTTCATGGTTTCTTTGAGTTTTTAATATCAACTCAAAGGTAGTGTTTTCCCGACAGCTGAAAGAACGAAATCAATAGGCTTCGCAGATGAAAAGCGGCAGCAGACGTGTACACCGTTCTTGGAGACATGAAAAAAAACTGCGTGGTATGCTTGCATTATAAAATATTTTATCTATTTTTGTAAAATTAAACCTTGTTAGCGGCATGCAGTTGCCGATATTGTTCTTTTCAGACAGGCTTATTCACTTAATACCCAATTGATATGAAAAAGCATTTACTTTCACTCCTTGTCGCCCTCGTGGCGACCGTGAGCAGCCTGCCCATGGCAGCACAAGAGGCGTACGCCGTATTCACCGAGGCCAACTCCACGCTCACATTCTACTACGACAACTTGCGTAGCACACGTCCGGGAACCAGCTACGACGTGCCAACAAAAGCTGCGACTCCTGGCTGGACAGGAACCAAAACTGCCCCTTACGACAAGATCAAGCACGCTGTGTTCGATGGGTCCTTTGCCAACTATCGCCCCACCTTCACCTATTCTTGGTTCCAACGCTGCGTGAATTTGCAGGACATCAAGGATATACGAAACCTTAATACCGAAAATGTCATTAGCATGAAGTACATGTTCATGAGTTGCAGTTCCTTGACATCGCTCGACTTGGCTAACTTCAATACTGAAAACGTTACCGATATGTGTGGCATGTTCGATAACTGCAGTTCCTTAAAATCGCTCGACTTGACTAATTTCAATACAGAAAAGGTTACCGATATGGGCAGCATGTTCGATAACTGCAGTTCCTTAGCATCGCTCAACTTGACTAACTTCAATACTGCAAACGTTAAACGTATGTCTGGCATGTTCTCTAACTGTAGTTCCTTAGCATCCCTCAACTTGACTAACTTCAATACAAAAAAGGTTACCGACATGAGGTACATGTTCATGGGTTGCAGTTCCTTAGAATCGCTCAACTTGACTAACTTCAATACTGCAAAAGTTACCGACATGTCTCGCATGTTCTGTAACTGCAGTTCCTTAAAATCGCTCAACTTGACTAACTTCAATACTGCAAACGTTACCGATATGTCTAGCATGTTCCATGACTGCAGTTCCTTAGAATCGCTCGACTTGACTAACTTCAATACTGCAAACGTTAAACGTATATTTTCCATGTTCCATAACTGTAGCTCCCTGACATCCCTCAACTTGACTAATTTCAATACAGCAAAGGTTTCCCGTATGTCTGACATGTTCAATAACTGCAGCTCCCTGACCACCATCTACTGCAACGATGATTGGAGCGGCGGCAAGGTAAAATACCACGAACACATGTTTAGCAACTGCCTCAACCTGAAAGGAGAGGGAGCGGCGTACGATTCCAGCAAAACCGGTATTGAGATGGCGAATCCTACCACGGGTTACTTCACAACCAAGACCAGCGGCATTGACCATGTGAAGGCTGCCGGCAAGGTGGGTGATGGCAAAATATACGACCTCAGTGGACGGCAGGTGAGCAAGAACTACAAGGGTGTTGTGGTCACGAACGGTCGCAAGATATTGCAACGTTAACCATTGATGGTCAATCATGTGAAATGGAGTAGGAGGTAAACACTAATCATAGGTGTTTATCTCCTACTTTCGTGTTCACCGAACTCTCACACCACCGTACATGCGGTTCCGCATACGGCGGTTCCTATTTTACGTGCCATTCGCACAGCTTCATTTAAGGACATTGTTGTTTAACAACGAATGAAACCAATAAAACAAATCAACGAAATAAGACAATGAACGCAAGCGTTCTGCGAATGAAACAAATCTTTCTACATCAACATGTTGTGTGTCTCTGCTAAATTCGTTTCATTCGGTGAACGCCAGCGTTCATTGATTCCAGCAATCGGATTTGTTTCTTTTGTTCAATTTGTTGTTAAAACAAAAGAACATGATAGTTTTTGACAACAAACGACCTTTTAATTGAAAGAGCCGTTTGCCATTCGAGATGCGACCCCATTCGAGTGGCATACCCTGCCGAGCGTACAAAAAAAAAGCCTCATCAGCTCCGTAGAGCGAATGAGACTGATGGGGGTACTCTCTTCGGCTTGCTTAGTATTCGTCAACCTTCAGCTTTTTGCGATAGTTGTCGAGTTTTCGTTGCAGTTGTTTCTTCACCTTGGCATAGCGTGGGTCGTCAATGAGGTTGTGATGCTCCAGTGGGTCGGTTTGCAGGTCGTACAGTTCATCGTAATTGATGTCGGGGTCGTTGCCGATATATCCACTGTGCAGCATGCCCATGTATCCGTTGTATTCGCGTGTGCCCGGTATGCGCTGGTATTTGTTTTCTGCCACTGCCCGCTCGCTTCCTTTTCCGTAGAAGTGCACCAATTTGTAGCGCTCGGTGCGCACACCGTCGTGCTTGCGTACCATGTGCCATGCGGGGTAGTCGTAATAATGGTAGTATAGGTCGTGCCGCCAACGGGTGGAGTCGGCTCTGAAGAGCGGTTTGAGCGAGCGTCCCGGCATTTCTTTCGGTTTCTTCACGCCAGCATAATCGAGGAAAGTGGGTGCGTAGTCAATGTTCTGCACGAGTTGGTGCGACACACTACCGGGTTTTATCTCCTTGGGATAGCGCACAACGAGGGGTGTTCGGAAACTTTCTTCGTACATGAAACGTTTGTCGAACCAGCCGTGTTCGCCCATATAGAAACCTTGGTCGGAGGTGTACACCACGATGGTGTTGTCGAGCAGTCCGTTCTTGTCAAGATAGTTGAGCAGTTCGCCCACACTTTCGTCTACAGAGTGTATCACCGCCATGTAGTCGCGCAGGTAGGTTTGGTATTTCCATTGTCTGAGGGCTTCGCCTTGCAGGTTGGCGGCAGCAAAGTCGCGACTTCGCTGGGTGTAGTATTGTTGTATGGCAGGTTTCTGTTCCTCGTTCAGTCGGTACCATTCTCCGAACACTCTGCTGCCGTCGGGGTTGTCCAAGTGCTTGGTGTCTACCTTGAGATCCGACTGTAGGGTCATGTCTCGTCCAATGTCCATGCGCTGTGTTCGGGTGGCACTGCCTCGGGTGCTGAAGTCGTCGTTCCATGAGTGTGGCAAAGGGAAGGTGACGTTGTCGTACATTCCCATGTTTTGTATGGCAGGCATCCAGTTGCGGTGGGGCGCTTTATGATGCACCATGAGACAGAAGGGCTTTTGCTTGTCTCGGCTGTCGAGCCATTCAATGGCGTGCTTGGTAATCAGTTCTGTGGTGTATCCCTGCTCGCGAACATATTTATTATGGGTGCGGTTGCTGCGGAAATCGGGGTTGAAGTAGGGACCTTGATCATCGAGGATTTGGTAATAGTCAAAGCCTTTCGGGTTGCATATCATGTGCCATTTTCCCACTACTGTGGTCTGATAACCAACTTGTTGCAGCAGTTCGCTAAAGAATGTCTTTGTGGTGTCTATGCCTTCTGCCAACTGTCGTTGTCCGTTTTGGTGGCTATAGAGTCCTGTGATGAGGCAGGCTCTCGAAGGGGTAGAGATGGAGTTTTCTACAAATGCCCTGTCAAAGCGCATGCCTTCACGAGCAATACGGTCGATGTTGGGCGTTGGCGTTTGGCGAAACACCTTGCTACCGTAGGCGCTGATGCATTGGTACGCGTGGTCATCGCTCATGATGTAGAGGATGTTGGGGCGTTGATGATTTTGTGCGGTGGCTTGCAGTGCTAAGAGGAGCAGCGAGCCAGGGAGGGAGTAGTGAGTGGGCATTAGTTTACGAGTTTACAAGTTGACAAGTTGACGAGTTGACGAGTTTTTTTAGATTTCTAGTTTTTCTAGTTTTCCTAGTTTTCCGAGTTTCTCTAGATTTCCTAGTTTTTTCTAGTTTTTTTAGTTTTCTATATTTCTAATTTTCAGCTGCAAATATACTAAAAACACGTTAAAGATGAGCTATTTTTTTTCAAAAACATATACCTTTGCAAAACGTATATTTTTTAGATAAATAGTTATGGAGAAAAATTTGAAACGTTCAACCCTCTGTATTCGTGGGGGTTGGGAACCAAAAAATGGCGAGCCAGTGGAGCCGCCTATCGTGCAGAGTACCACCTTTAAATATGATAATAGCGAGGAGATGGCGCAGTTGTTTGACTTGAAAAAGGAGGGCTATTTCTACAGCAGGTTGCAGAATCCTACCAACGATGTGGTGGCAAAGAAGATTGCACAGTTGGAAGGGGGCGTAGGATGCTTGCTCACTTCGAGCGGACAGGCTGCCAACTTCTTTGCTGTCTTCAATATCTGTGAGGCAGGGAGTCATATTGTAGCTTCTACCGAGATTTATGGTGGCACGTACAACTTGTTTGGTGTGACGATGAAGAAGATGGGCATCGACTGCACCTTCGTCAATCCTGAGGCATCGGACGAGGAGATACAGCAAGCCTTCCGTCCCAATACGCGTGTGATGTTTGGCGAAACGATTTCTAACCCAGGCTGTCATGTCTTGGATATAGAGAAGTTTGCTCGCATTGCCCACCGCAATGGGGTGCCACTGATTGTGGACAATACTTTTGCTACCCCTGTAAACTGTCGTCCTTTTGAGTGGGGTTGTGACATCGTGACGCACTCTACTACCAAATATTTAGACGGTCATGCTGCCACTGTTGGCGGTGCTGTGGTAGACAGCGGACAGTTTGACTGGATGGCGCATGCGGAGAAGTATCCCGGACTTTGCACCCCCGATGCGTCGTATCATGGACTGACGTACACAAAGGCGTTTGGCAAGATGGGGTATCTCACAAAATTGGTGGCACAGCTGATGCGCGACCTTGGGTCGATACCATCGCCACACAACTCGTATTTGCTCAATTTGGGATTGGAGTCGTTGCACCTACGCATGGCACAGCACTGTCGCAATGCGCAGCAGATTGCCGAATACTTGGAGCAACAGGAGCAGGTGGCATGGATTCACTATTGCGGACTGAAGAACGATGCACACTATGCACGGGGTCAGAAATATCTGCCCAATGGCTCGTGTGGAGTGATTGCCTTCGGCTTGAAGGGCGATCGGGACACTGCTATTCGCTTCATGGACTCGCTTCGGCTCATCAATATTGCTACCCATGTCGCCGATAGCAGGACGTGCGTGCTGCATCCAGCCAGTCATACGCACCGACAACTCACCGACGAGCAGTTGCGTGCCTCGGGCATCGACCCCACATTGATTCGATTGTCGGTGGGCATCGAAGATGTGACCGATTTGTTGGCAGACATCCAACAGGCATTGGCGAAATGCTAAAAACGTATTTCATAAGCATTTGATGACGATGTGCGGTGGTAATTTATAGAACCAGCCAAAATAACATAGAACACCGAAAAACCCAGCTAACCCCTTGTATCTTTCAGGGTTAGTTGGGTTCTTTCGTTCTTGTCACAAGGAGTTGCAAGCATGGCTCCCTGTCTGTTTGGTGCTACTTCTTTTGTTCTACCAATTGGAGATACAGTCCGTGACGGAACTCGGCTTTCAGTTGTCCGTCCACTCTCACCGCACCACCAACGAGTTGTGCCAAGAAGCGTTTTTTGCCAACCTCATACACACCAGCCGCTCCACGCACGTTGAAGTAGAATAACACCTCAATCTTGCTTTGTTTGCCCTTTTCCTCTACCTTATATTCGAGTATTTTGGGTTGCATCACAAACGCAACAGGCATGAGACTGTAGAATCCGATGTTGCACTTCAAGTCTTGTGGTTTTGCCTTCATCAGCAAGTTTTTCACATCATTATCCTGCACGCTTGGCACGAAAGCCTTGGCAGGCACTTGTTTAATGAGCAGCGTAGAGTCGCTCGTTACGTCCCATGAGATATCGAGCGAGTCGGTTTTGGTGCTTGCTGTCAATGGGTAACTCAAAGGAAACACCAACTTACCCGTGTGTGCTCCTGCCACAGTGCGATATGCCTGTTGCACCTCTTCTTTGGTAATCCTTTTCGTGTTGTCTTCGTTGTCGTTCAGACAAGCTGTTAAACTGAAAGCAAGACATCCTACAACGAAGAGTGATGCCCATGATGTTTTGAAATACTTTTTCATTTTTATGATTTTTAATGGATTAAATTTGAAATATTATTTGTCTAATAAACACATATTCTGACAATTCTTGCATCATTCCGAAGTTAAAAAACATTAACAACATAGAGAGCGTGTCATTTTTGATATATCGTTATGGGTTGATTATCAACGGTATAAACTTTAATTCTTCCATTTCGGGATAATCCGTATCATGGAGACGGATCGTATTTTCTTTCAAAAAGGATTGTGATGTATGGAGAATTTAGTTATCTTTGTGAAAATAATCTAAATTGCGAGAAAAGCACCTTGATGAAAAACAGCATCATTTCATAATTTTTTATTGGGTATGGTTATTCTAACGGTAAGAAGATCGTTCAAGGTAACACCCACTCCCTTCCTCTCTGCTCCATACTCATTGCGTTATGCTGAATAAAGAGAGGGGGGAGATTTTTTTTTTAGTGTGTAGAGTTGAGTGTGTAGGGTTTAGCAAGGACGGGGCGAAGCCCTAACAGGTGTAAAGCCCAGAGCAACGTGCAGCGAACATGGTTACAAGCAAGGACGGGGCGAAGCCCCAATGGGAATACAGCCCAGGGCAACGCCCTGGGTACAAGTGCATCAACTATTTAGCGCGCTGTAAGCGCAAAAGGAGCCAGTGAAGTGTTTTTCTCTTTCCTTTTGCGCTTACAGCGCGCAAATTACTTTGTTCACTGCTACCCAGGGCGTTGCCCTGGGCTGTATTCTTATTGGGCTTTCAGCCCGTCTTTGCTGCCGTGCAGATTGACTATTATTATTTTGCTGGCTACCATTATTTCATTTGATTGCTGTTATACGTTTATTGGGCTTTCAGCCCGTCTTTGCTGATGTGCGTCTTTGCTGCCACCATTCTAATTGGTTGCTACTCTGTACCTTTTATTCTTACCTATATTTATACCTTTGTGGGTATGAACAAGGGCTATATGATAAGTGATAGCTTTTGCAGCATTGAAGCCTATCATGAATCATTGACATGCGGAGACAAATGTTGTATCTTTGCATCGTCAGTCAGAGAGATGACTGATTTACATTTATCATATTAACCCTAAAAACACACAAAATTATGGCAGTAATGTACAAGTTGTATCAGAACAACAGAAAAGATTCTAAGACTAAAGGTAAGTGGTATGCAAGAGCCATTCATACCCAAATGACAGAAACGGATGTGCTGGCAGAACGCATTCAGCGTAACTGTACTGTAAAACGCAGTGACGTACTCGCAGTACTTTCTGAATTGGTAGAGGTGATGCAAGACGAATTGCAAGCCAGTCACGTAGTGAAGTTGAACGGTTTTGGCTTGTTCAAAATAGGTATGCGCACCAAACCCGCCGATACCGCAGCTAAATTCAACGTCAGCGAGAACGTGGTGAACTTTCGCGTGAACTTCATCCCCGAGATGAAGGGCGGTGGCAAGGGAATGAAACGCAGTCGCAAATTCTTGGACAAGCTTAGTGTACAAGAAGCACCGAAGAACGCTGTGGACACTACCAAACCAGCAACTCCCGCCACTCCATCGACCAACGGATAAGCGAGTATAGAGAAAGGAAAGAACCATGAAAAACACCAACTGGAAACTCATCATCAAATTGATTATCACGATTGCCACAGCCGTATTAGGCATTCTTAGTCAACAAGATCACGACGTCACAGACGAACGCTGAAGAGCCAACGAGTCTGTGAGTCCTTTAGCCAAACAATTGGCTGTTTGGAATGTCTATTTACGGTTTTGTATCAACATTCTTCTCTTGGCAGCAGCGATAGTAGCCATTCTCAGCTGTTCAAGAATCCTCTGAAAGCAAAGAGCCAACTCACAATAGGGTTGGCTCTTTTTGGTTGGATGTTACTGTTGTTTTGTTTGATTGTTGCAGTGTTAGCCAACCGCCTTGTTATAGCAACGGAAGATCACGGAAGAACGCGGACGTGCTGCCCCACACGGATTTTCATTGATAAAGTCATTTATTGTTACAACAATTATGTTTTTTTGTTTTAACAACAAATTAAACCAATCCAACAAATCCGATTCTCGGCGTTCAATGAACGCCAGCGTTCACCGAATGACACAAATTTAGCAAGACAACAATATTTTTAACAACGAATGAAATTTTTTGCGTGTGTTCACGACACGTCCGTGTCGTTCCGTGCCCTTCCGTTGCTATGATGAGAAATATTACTTCCGTTGCCTCATTTGGCTTGAAATTCTGTTGTTTTACCTTGAATAAAGGGTTTACACGCAGCAAAGACGGGCTGAAAGCCCAATAGGAAATTAGCCCAGGGCAGCGCCCTGGGTAATATTGAATCAGATAATTTGCGCTCTGAAAGAGCAAAAGGAAGGAGCGAACGAGTATTTCACTGTCTCCTGTTGCGCTTACAGCGCGCCAATTAGTTAACTATTGCTAACCCAGGGCGCTGCCCTGGGCTGTATTCCTTTTGGGGCTTCGCCCCGTCCTTGCTCGTTACATCAGCTGCTATGCTTTGGGGTTATCATTTTGTTGAAATTTCGCCCCGTCCTTGCTCACAATATTAACTGCAATAAAACGTCCTGGAGTTATCATCATGAGGAATCATGTTGAAATTTCGCCCCGTCATTGCCCGTAACCATGGCTGCCACTGCAATACACGATATTCTTTTTGTTCATGGGATGTACTATTTGCCGCAACAGGAATTTCACGTGATTTTACGACACGTCCGTGTCGTTCCGTGTCCTTCCGTTGCTACGATGAGAAATATTACTTCTGTTGCCTCATTTCGTTTGAAATTCTGTTTTTTACCTTAAACAAAATGTTTGCACGCAGCAAAGACGGGCTGAAAGCCCAATAAGAAATTAGCCCAGGGCAGCGCCCTGGGTAACAGTGAATCAAGTAATTTGCGCTCTGAAAGAGCAAAAGGAAGGAACGAACGAGTATTTCACTGGCTCCTGTTGCGCTTACAGCGCGCTGGATAGTAGGTACACTTGCCCTTCAATGAAAGACCGTATCCCCCTTAAAGGAATAGCGAAAAATTTGAATTTTGCACGGATTCATCGTACCTTTGCAAAAACAAGATGACGGTATGAATGATGAATTTGTGTTAAGACCCATTGCCTATTTTCATTCGCCCTTTGCCTCCAAGTTTGGCATTCCCAAACAGAGTGGTGTGGTGCCACAGTTGGCAGGGACGGTGGTTTTCGATCCAGCCTTTCGTGATGTGCATGCGCTGCGAGGCATTGAGGGATTTGATTATTTATGGTTGGTGTGGAAGTTTAGTGCCAACCCACACGATGCTACCCATTTGTTGGTGCGTCCTCCGCTGTTGGGCGGCAACGAGAAGGTTGGCGTCTTTGCCAGTCGTTCGCCTTTCAGACCCAACCCCATAGGACTGTCGTCTGTGCGTTTGCAACGTGTGGAGTGGGAGAGCGAGTGCGGTCCTGTGCTTCACGTGTTAGGGGGCGACTTGATGGACGGCACCCCCATTTACGACATCAAACCCTACCTTCCCTTTACCGACAGTCATGCAGATGCACGGAGCGGATTTACAGATTTGTCGAAACTAAAACACTTGGACGTAAAGATGCCTGCGGAGTTTTCTTCAGCCTTTACAGCCGAAGAGCGACAAACGCTGTTAGCGACATTGGCATTAGATCCCCGTCCTGCTTATCATGCAGAGGACACGAAGACGTATGGAATGCCATTTGCAGGCAAAGAGGTGAAATTTCGTGTCATCGGGGGCAAGACCGTTGAAATAGTGAGTGTGGAGCGATAAAAGCGAGCAAGCGTAGGCTTGTGTCACCTCATGCGCATTGAACGTTACTTTCAGCAAATACTTGTCTCCTCGTATCTTCTTCCTTGAAAGGTGTGCTGCTCACGCATACGCTTGCAGAGCTTTTCAGTAAACTCATAGTTTTTTAGTCCCCATTGTGGGGCAATGAGAAGTTGTGGTGGCGACTGACTGACAAAGCGTTCGATGACCAAGTTGGGGCGCAGCTGCTCCAAATAGCGTATCATCACGTCCATGTATTCATCAACTGTGTAGACATGAAAAGGCTTTTCCCTATATTCACGAGCCAGTTGGGTGTGCTGAATGATTTGCAACTGGTGAATCTTCAAAATGTCGATGGGCAGTGCCGAGATGAGCGGTGCCTGCGCAATGGTTTCTGAAGCCAATTCACCCGGAAGCCCAACGATGATGTGTGCGCCTGTGCGGATGCCCCGTTGGTGCGTGCGCTCAATGGCGTGTTGGCTCTCTGCAAAGGTGTGTCCACGACGGATGCGGCGCAGGGTGTCGTCGTTAGCAGTTTCTACACCATATTCTACCAACAAGAAAGTTCTCCGATTCAACTCTTCTAAATAATCGAGCAACTCCTCGCTCATGCAGTCGGGGCGCGTTCCGATAACGATGCCCACTACGTCTTCTACTCTGAGCGCCTCTTCGTACATCGACCGTAACGATGCCATGGAACCATAGGTGTTGGTGTAAGCTTGAAAATAAGCCAAGTATTTCATGTCGGGATACTTGCGTGCAAAAAATCGCTTGCCTTCTTCTAATTGAGCCGTGATGCGCTGGTGAGGATCGCAATACGAAGGGTTAAAAGTATGATTGTTACAGTAGGTGCAGCCGCCAGTACCAATGCTGCCGTCTCGATTGGGACAGGTAAAGCCTGCATCAATAGAAATCTTTTGCACCCGAAAGGGAAATTGCTCGCGAATCCACGAACCAAAGTCACGATATAGTTGTTCCATCGTTTGCAAAATTACGCAAATATCGTTATCTTTGCAATGCTAATGATAGAAGATTTTTTAAGCCAATGAAAAAGATGATGACTTGTGTCCTTATATTGTTAATGGCACTTACCACAGCGAAAGCTACAGAGAAGATAACCTTGAAAGATATTGCCGACGGTGCTTTTGCTGCCGAACGGTTGACAGGCATTCGTCCCATTCCGGGTACCGACCAGTATGCCAGTATCAGCAAAGATGGGCAGCGTATTGTACAATATTCGTTCAAGACAGGCAAACAAACGGCTGTGTTGTTTGATGTGAAGCATACCATGGGTTCGACCATCGATTCGTTTGACGGCTACGAACTCTCGCCCGATGGCACGAAGATGCTCATACAGACCGCTACAGAGCGCATTTATCGCCGTTCGTTCAAAGCCAACTATTATATCTATACGGTGGCAAGCACCAAACTCGAGCCGCTCTCCGAGGGTGGCAAGCAGCAAGTGCCAACGTGGTCGGCAGACGGGAAGCAGATTGCCTTTGTGCGCAACAACAACCTCCATCTTATCAAGCTTTTGTACGACAATGCCGAGAGTCAGGTTACCAAGGACGGACGCTTCAACGAAATCATCAATGGCATCCCCGATTGGGTGAACGAAGAGGAGTTTGGTACCAACCGTTCGTTCTGCTTCAATGCCGATGGCACCAAGATTTGTTGGATTAAATATGACGAATCGAAGGTGAAGAGCTATTCGCTACAACTCTTCAAAGGCTCACATCCCACACAAATGCAGTACGATGAATATCCGGGACTGTATACCTATAAATATCCCAAAGCGGGGCAGGACAATGCGCAGGTATCGGTGTGGAGTTTTGATGTGAAGAGTCATCAGACGCGCCAGCTGCAAGTTCCCTTGGAAGCTGACGGCTACATCCCACGCATCAAGCCTACCAATGACCCTAATCGCATTCTTGTCTATACGATGAATCGGCATCAAGACGAGCTGAACCTCTTTGCGGTCAATCCGTCGAGTACGGTGGCGACACTGCTGATCAAAGAAAAGGTGCCCAACTATGTTAAAGAAGAAGCCATGGAGGGCATCAAGATAGGAGAGAACACCCTCCTGTTGCCGAGCGACAGAGACGGGTACATGAAGGGCTATCTGTACAACATGAACGGTCAGCTGTTGCGTACCATTGGTAACGGAAAATACGATATTACTGCCTTTTATGGCTATGACGAAAAGACAGGAGATGTGTATTATCAGGCTGCGGCACTGAATCCACACGACCGACAAATCTTTGTGTCGCATCGCAATGGTAAGGAAGAGCGGCTCACTCTTCAAGAAGGGTGGAACGAAGCACTGTTCTCGGGTGACTATCAATATTTTATCAACACTTGGAGCGACTACGATCATCCGTATGTTTACACCGTTCGTGACCGAAAAGGGAAGGTACTCTCTACACGTATAGACAACCGAGCACTCTTAGCGAAGACGGCGAAATATGGTTGGACGCCCAAGGAAAAATTCTCTTTCACCACCTCAGAAGGCGTTACGCTCGATGGTTGGATGGTGAAGCCTGCCAATTTCAACCCTTCTCATCGTTATCCCGTCATCTTGTTCCAATACAGCGGTCCCGGAAGTCAGCAAGTGGTGAATGCGTGGAAGGCAGGCTCCATGGGACAAGGCGGTGCTTTCGATTATTATTTGGCACAGCAGGGCTTCATCGTGGTGTGTGTTGACGGGCGAGGCACGGGCGGTCGTGGTGCTGCTTTTGAAAAGGTGGTGTACCAGCGTCTGGGCGACTTAGAGTCGAAAGACCAAGTGGAGACAGCGCTTTGGTTGGGCAAGCAATCCTTTGTAGACAAAGATAGAATAGGCATCTGGGGTTGGAGCTATGGCGGATTTAACACCCTCATGAGCATGAGCGAGGGGCGTGGCGTGTTCAAAGCTGGTGTAGCAGTAGCACCGCCCACCGACTGGCGTTTCTATGACACCATTTATACCGAGCGGTACATGCGCACGCCAAAGGAGAATCCGGACGGTTATGCGCTCAATCCCATTGGGCGTGCATCGCAGTTGCAAGGTGCACTGTTGATGTGTCACGGCTTGGCAGACGATAACGTGCATCCGCAACACACGTTCGAATATTCCGATGCTTTGGTGCAGGCGGATAAGGATTTCCGTGAGATTTATTACACCAACCGCAATCACAGCATTTATGGCGGCAACACCCGTCATCACCTGATGCGACAAATAGCACAGTTCTTTCAGCAAGAACTAAAATAAGGAATACTGGCAATTCACTTAACATTGAATAGTTTTGTTTTTAACAACGAATTTAGCAAGATTTTTTTAACAACGAATAAAACAAAAGCAACGAATTTACATGGTTGGCAATTCAATGAACGCAGGCGTTCAACGAATGCAACGAATTTCGAAAGACAATATTTTTAACAACGAATAAAAGAAAAAGAAACGAATTTTCATGGTTGGAAATTCGTTGCTTTTGTTTTGTTAATTGTTAAACCCAAATCGGTCATTAGAGATTTTTCCGTGCAAAAAGTCAGATTATAGCAGACTGTTCCATCGTTATAGTATCTGTATGCTAACACAATATGCATCTTTCGTTCTATTTCAAGACAAAATGAAAGCGAAATTTTCTAATGACCGATTTGGGTTAAAAAATAATTCCTTGCTAAATTTGTGTTATTCGTTGAACGCCTGCGTTCATGGATTTCCAACAATGAAAATTCGTTTCTTTTGTTTTATTCGTTGTTAAAAAAATACCCGTTCAGGAGTTCCATTGGTTGTTCAACAATATCAATCTTTATTTATTGTTGTGCAATCGTGCGGAAAAATTGCGCATCATCCTTGCTGTTGGTCGTGTGGCAAGGACGCATAAAAGCCTAATTTATAACATTTGAAGACAAAAAGAGAGGGATGAGTACTCAGAAGATGGGTTCTCATCCTTTTTTTTACGCATAAAAAGAGCAGACGGACGAGCCACGCCAACCGAAAACGGCGCAGGTGGGCATAGGTATGTAAAACGTTGGAATAGCCCACCAGTTCTTTGCGGTATTGAAAAAGGGTGTGCATTGCCTCTTCGGTCTTGGCGAGAAAGCTGCGGTTCGACTCAAATGTGCCGAAGCCTACGGGGTTATCGATGTGCAGAATAGGAATGCCTGCCGTGCGCAAGGTCTTTCCAAACAGCACGTCCTCATAGCCATAAGTCTGGATGCGCTCGTCAAAAGGGTGCGCTTCCATGACCCACTTTGCCACTAAAAAGTTGGAAGTGTTAAACTGCTGGTAAGGTTGTTTGTTTCGTTGGGTGGCATCGTGTGTTTGTTCAGCCGCTTTTTCATAGCGATATTTCAGCGTTCCATCGTGCGGCAGCCTGTCACGCTGCACGCAGTTGCCACCATAGACCACCGTTGCCTCGGGGGGTGCTTGCAGGTATCGTTTTAAGAAATCAGGACTGACAATCTCCATGTCGCTGTCTAAGAAAAGCAGCCACCGATAGCGTGCCATGGAAGTAAGGATGTTGCGTATTTTGGCACGTCCCACGTTCGTTTCTCTACGCACGAACCGCGTGTTTCTTAACTCATTAATGTAAGCAGCTTGAAGTAATACTTCAGGGCGGTTAGATGCATCATCTAATACGATTATCTCATAGCTTAAACCCGACAAACGCATGGCTTGTTGTGCCAAGCTGTTCACCAGTTCTGCACAACAATCGTTGTAGGTGGGAATGAGGATAGAGAGTTCGGTGCGATTCATGTTTCAGGTTTGCGCTGTGCGTTGGGTGGTTGGTGTTGGCTGTCGTTAGGACTGTGCTTTGTGCAGTTCGCGCTCGAGATACTGCCCCGTCACGCTGTCTTTGCATTTCGCTATCTCTTCGGGCGTGCCAGTAGCCACCAAGTTGCCTCCTTTGTCTCCTCCATCGGGTCCAAGGTCGATGACATGGTCGGCGTACTGAATCACATCCAAGTTGTGTTCGATGACAAGGATGGAGTGCCCTCGATTGAGTAGTGCATCGAATGCCGACAGCAAACGCTTGATGTCCAAATAATGAAGTCCTGTGGTAGGTTCGTCGAAGATGAACAGTGTGGGTTCCTGCTTCTCACGTCCGATGAAGTAAGCCAGTTTCACACGTTGGTTTTCACCGCCCGAGAGGGTAGATGAGCTTTGTCCTAATTTGATGTATCCTAATCCCACATCGTAGAGTGGTTGCAATCGGGCGACGATTGACTTCTGTTGTAATGCATCGAAAAACTCGATGGCTTCGGCAATGGTCATGTTCAGCACGTCGTTGATATTCTTTCCTGCCACCCGAACGTCCAACACATCTTTCTTAAAACGCTGACCGTGACAAGCCTCGCATTCTAATTCCAAATCAGCCATGAATTGCATCTCCACGGTAATGGTGCCTGCGCCCTTGCACTCCTCGCAGCGTCCGCCCTCGGTGTTGAAGGAGAAGTATTGTGCCGAAAAACCTAATTGTTTTGCCAATGGCTGTTCGGCAAACAGTTGTCGAATGGCATCATACGCTTTGACATAGGTGGCAGGATTGCTTCGCGAACTCTTGCCAATGGGGTTTTGGTCGACAAACTCCACGTGCTGGATGTATTTCCAGTCGCCTTCTAAAGAGATGTATTCACCGGGCTGGTCTGCCACCTCGTTGAGATGACGTTTCAATGCAGGGTAGAGAATGCCCTTCACGAGTGTAGATTTTCCCGAACCACTGACGCCCGTAACAGCCGTAAGCACGTTGAGCGGAAAGCTGACATCAATGCCTTTCAGATTGTTTTGGCGTGCCCCTACCACTTTGATAGCATGGTTCCACGACCGTCTGGAGGTGGGCATATCAATGGTCTCGTTGCCTGTGAGGTATTGTATGGTGTGCGAACGTGGATATTTGCGTGCCATTTCAGCAGGATGTTGTAACACCTCTTGGAGCGGTCCATTGAATACAATCTCGCCCCCCAATCGTCCTGCATCGGGACCCACGTCGATGAGGGTGTCGGCAGCGCACATCATTTCTTTGTCGTGTTCTACCACCATGACGGTATTGCCTAAGGCTTGCAGCTTTTTCAGCACCTCGATGAGTCGCTGTGTGTCACGACTGTGCAGACCGATGCTTGGCTCGTCCAAGATGTAGAGTGAGCCTACGAGCGAGCTGCCCAATGAGGTGGTGAGGTTGATGCGCTGGCTCTCGCCGCCACTGAGGGTGTTCGACTGTCGGTTGAGCGTGAGATAGCCCAAGCCCACATCGAGGAGGAATTGCAAGCGATTGTTGATTTCGGTGAGCAGTCGCTTGCCTATTTGCTGGTCGTGTTCGTTGAGTGTCAGTTCATTGAACCATTGCTTGAGGTTGACAATGGGCATCTCCACCAAGTCGGTGATAGACATGCCTTGAATTTTCACCCAACTGGCTTCTTGTTTCAAACGTGTGCCGTGACAGGTAGGGCATACAGTTCTGCCCCTGTATCGGCTCATCATGACACGGTATTGTATTTTGTATTGGTTTTCCTTCACCATTTGGAAGAAGGCATCAATGCTCACTTGGTCGTGAATGTCCTTTTGCTTTTCTGAGGGCAGTCCGTGCCACAGCATATCTTTCTCTTTGCGCGACAGTTCCAAATAAGGTTTGAAAATGGGGAAGTTGTCTTGGGCAGCCCGTCGGCAAAATTCGTTTTTCCATTCGCCCATCTTCTCTCCGTGCCAGCACTGCACACAACCGTCGTACACGCTGAGGGTGGTGTTGGGGATGACTAACTTCTCGTCAATGCCAATGATGCTACCAAAACCCTCGCAAGTAGGGCAGGCGCCTAAGGGCGAGTTAAAGGAAAAGAGGTTGTCGTTGGGTTCCTCAAACTTCATGCCGTCGGCTTCGAAGCGTGTAGAGAATTGATAGGTGATGTTGGATGGGAAGAACACGAGCATACATTCGCCATGCCCTTCGTAGAAGGCGGTCTCTGCCGAATCGGTTAGGCGTGAAATGGTATCTTTGTCATTGTTCACCGATAGGCGGTCGATGAGGAGGAAAATCTGGTCGAGAGGGATCGCCTTGAGTGCCGCCTTGTCTTGCAAGAGGTCGTCAATGCGCACAAACTCGTTGTTCAGCCACAGTCGGGTATAACCCTCTTGTATCTCCATTTCGAGTTGTTTCTCCAGTGTTCGCCCCTCAATGAGGTGCAGGGGTGATACCACTGCAAACTTGGTGCCTGCGGAATATTGCAGCATGCAGTCCACCAAGTCGTCGGTGGAATGCTTCTTCACCTCTTCACCGCTGATGGGCGAAAAGGTTTTGCCGATGCGTGCAAACAGCAGTTTCAGGTATTCGTATATCTCGGTAGAGGTGCCTACCGTGCTGCGCGGATTGCGTGCAATGACCCGTTGCTCAATGGCAATGGCAGGGGGCAGCCCTTTGATGAAGTCGCATTCGGGCTTGCTCATGCGCCCTAAGAACTGGCGTGCATAGGCAGATAGCGATTCTACATAGCGGCGTTGACCTTCGGCATAGAGTGTGTCGAAGGCCAACGAGGATTTGCCAGAGCCGGAAAGTCCGGCAATGACAATTAGTTGATTGCGTGGAATACGGATGCTGATGTTTTTCAGATTGTTGACACGAGCACCCTTTATTTCTATATCTTCGTTCATGTTTACGAGTTCATCGACAACAGAAACTCTTCGTTGTTGCGGGTTCTCACCATGCGGTCGTGCAGCGTGTGCATTGCCTCCACGGGATTCATGTCGGCAATGTATTTGCGCAAAATCCACATCCTGTCGAGTGTGGTCTTGTCTTGCAGCAAGTCGTCGCGTCGTGTACTCGATGCCACCAAGTTGACCGCTGGGAAGATGCGCTTGTTGGAGAGTGAGCGATCCAGCTGCAACTCCATGTTTCCTGTGCCTTTGAACTCCTCAAAAATCACTTCGTCCATCTTGCTTCCTGTGTCGATGAGTGCTGTGGCAATGATGGTGAGCGACCCTCCGCCCTCAATATTTCGGGCTGCACCGAAGAAGCGTTTGGGCTTTTGCAGTGCGTTGGCATCCACACCACCCGTTAAGACCTTGCCTGAGGCAGGACTCACTGTGTTGTAGGCGCGCGCCAATCGGGTAATGGAGTCGAGGAATATCACTACATCGTGTCCACATTCCACCATGCGTTTGGCTTTCTCTAAGACGATGCCTGCAATCTTCACATGACGCTCGGCAGGTTCGTCGAAGGTGGAGGCGATGACTTCTGCATTCACCGTGCGTGCCATGTCTGTTACCTCCTCGGGTCGCTCGTCAATGAGCAACATCATGAGATAAGCCTCGGGGTGGTTGGCAGCAATAGCATTGGCAATGTCTTTCATCAAGATGGTTTTACCTGTCTTGGGTTGTGCCACGATGAGCGCACGCTGCCCCTTACCGATAGGAGAGAAGAGGTCGACGATGCGGGTCGATAGATTCGTGGTTTCGCGATCACCGCAGAGCGTGAACTTCTCGTCTGGGAAGAGGGGTGTGAGGTGTTCAAACTGGATGCGGTCACGTACCTCGTTGGGATTGCGACCGTTGATTTTGTCAATGGTGGTGAGTGGGAAGTATTTTTCTCCGTCGTGAGGTGGGCGTACACGGCATTGTACCACATCTCCTGTCTTCAGACCGTATTTCTTGATTTGCGCACTGGCAACGTAGACATCATCGGGCGATGAGAGGTAGTTGTAATCACTGGAACGCAAGAAGCCATAGCCGTCGGGCATGGTTTCTAACACTCCGTTGGCTTGTATGAGGTCTGCAAAATCGTATGCAGGCTGATTGGCGTTGGTCATGGGGGTGGGGGCTTGGTATGAAGTAGGAGGATTGATAGGAGTGGTGGGATTGTCTAACATGTCAAAGTTAGGCACTGCACCTTGATCCATAATGGGCAGGTCTTGCACGATGATGAAGTCGGTGCCGTCGCCGGGGTCGCCTTCCCATATTCCGTCCAAAACATTCTCTCGGTGTTCTTGTGCGTTTTCGTTGTGTGCATCTACTTTCGCCTGTAATTGTGCCAAGAGATTGCTCATTCCTTGCTCTTTGTGGGGCTCTTCCGATGCGGCAGTGGCGCTTTCCTCGGGTATCACCTCTTCTTCTTCAGGAATAGCGATTTCCTCCTCCGTGAGGGGAGTGTCAGCGGACTTTTCTTCCTCCTCTTGTGAGGTTGGCTCTTCTTCTGGGGCTGTCGCTGCTTGTTCTTTGTTTTTGGCTTCAATCATCGCCAAGAGTTCAAGTTCTCTCTTCGTTTTTCTACCACGGTGTTTGGGCATGGCAGCCAACTCTTCTTCGGGCGAGAGTGCAGGCGTTTCATCATCTGCGGGGGCTTCTTCCTCCAACTGGTCCTTGAACAGGGAAATAGGTTCGTTGACTGGTCTGTTTTTCTTCAGGTCAAAGTTTTCGCCCTCCTTGCCATTCACCGAATACACTCTGTCGATTTCGTGCTTCGCAATACGGACTCTCTTGCGCTTCGTTCCTGTCGAAGCACTGTTGTCATCGTCTGCATTTTGTTTCTCGAGTATGGTATCTATGAGTTGTTCGGGCGTTTGTGTTGCATCAAGATTTGCACCCAATTCTTGTGCGATATCCGTCAATTCTCGGACATCCTTAGATGATAATTCGTCTTTGCTATACATTTTAGTATAATAAGTGTTGATTGAAATAGTGTCGTTTCAGAACAGAAACGAGCGGTATGTTTTTTATTTGATTGCAAAGATACAAAAAAGTTGACGGCTATGGAGTGGGGCGAACGTATTATTTTTAGCGTTTAATCTTTGTTAACATCTTTACTCCTCTGCTTTCAGTGGTTCGCCAAGTTCCTCGATGGCTTGTTGGAAGTAAACCCCCTCGCACAGGATTTTTTGTGTCTTTCGCTTCTTTCGTTGTTAAAAAATAATGCGTTAATGAAATAGTTGTGACGTGATGTGGGAGAGTGGGGGGGGATAAAAAAAGGTCGATTCGTGAAGAATCGACCTCTGTTATGATTGCATCAAACAATTATTTGTCTGAACTTTCCATGTCGGCTTTCAGCTTAGCCAATACATCCAAGTCGCCCAAGCTGGTACCTGCTGCCACATTGTTAATGGCTGCGGCATCGTTTTGCTTCTTGTTGGTGTGCTTTGGTGCAGCCTTCACTTCTTCCTTCTCATCTTCGAACGTACGACTGTGAGAGAGGATGATGCGCTTGGTATCTTTCACAAACTCGATAACCTTGAAGTCGAGTTCTTCGCCTTGTTTTGCTTGCGAACCGTCTTCCTTTACCAAGTGCTTAGGTGTAGCAAAGCCTTCGCCACCTTCGTTCAAGGTAATCACGGCACCCTTGTCCATCATCTCTGTAATCTTACCCTTGTGGATAGAACCGGGAGTGTAGAGGGTTTCGTAAGTGTCCCAAGGATTTTCTTCGAGTTGCTTGTGACCGAGTGACAGGCGACGGTTCTCTTTGTCGATTTCGAGAACTACTACCTCAATATCTGCGCCCACAGTAGTGAACTCAGAAGGATGTTTTACCTTCTTGGTCCAAGACAGGTCGCTGATGTGAATCAAGCCGTCAACACCTTCTTCTAATTCTACGAAGATACCAAAGTTGGTGAAGTTGCGTACTTTAGCGGTGTGCTTGCTTCCCACAGGATATTTGGTTTCGATATCCTCCCATGGGTCTGCCTTGAGTTGCTTGATACCCAAACTCATCTTGCGGTCTTCTCTATCCAAGGTCAGGATAACAGCTTCTACCTCGTCGCCTACGTGCATGAAGTCTTGTGCAGAGCGCAAGTGTTGGCTCCAAGACATTTCGCTCACGTGAATCAATCCCTCAACACCGGGAGCAATTTCTACGAATGCACCATAGTCTGCCATAACAACCACTTTTCCTTTCACCTTGTCACCAACCTTCAAGTTTGGATCCAAAGCATCCCATGGATGTGGAGTGAGTTGTTTCAAGCCAAGGGCAATGCGCTTCTTCTCGTCATCGAAGTCGAGAATTACCACATGAATCTTTTCGTCTAATGAAACCACTTCGTGAGGATCGCTGACACGGCCCCAAGACAGGTCGGTGATATGTACCAATCCGTCTACACCACCTAAGTCAACGAATACACCGTAAGAGGTGATATTCTTAACAGTACCCTCGAGGATTTGTCCCTTTTCGAGTTTGCTGATAATTTCTTTCTTCTGTGCTTCCAACTCAGCCTCGATGAGTGCCTTGTGTGAAACCACTACATTGCGGAACTCTTGGTTAATCTTCACTACCTTGAATTCCATGGTCTTGCCTACGAAGATGTCGTAGTCGCGTATAGGATGAACGTCAATCTGGCTTCCCGGTAAGAAAGCTTCGATACCAAACACGTCAACAATCATACCACCCTTGGTACGGCTCTTGATGTAACCCTGAATCACCTCATCATTGTCAAGTGCTTCATTAACACGATCCCAACTTTGTGTAAGACGGGCTTTCTTGTGTGAAAGAACCAACTGACCTTTACGGTCTTCTTGGTTTTCTACATAAACCTCAACCTTGTCTCCGATTTTGAGATTGGGGTTGTAACGAAATTCTGAAGCGGGAATGATACCATCGCTCTTGTAGCCGATGTTCACAATCACTTCTTTCTTGTCAATCGAGATGACAGTTCCTTCGGTGACTTGATGTTCACTAACCTTGTTTAAGGTTTCGTCGTACATCTTTGCCAAGTCATCACAGTTGGCGTTTACGTTTGTTCCATTTTCGAACTCATCCCAATTGAAGTCCTCTAATGGCTGAACGTTCTTTAAGTTTGACATAAATAATAATAAATGTTTAAAAATTAATAAAGTTAGACTTTATGTGAATTAAATAAATCGGGTGCAAAATTACGACATTATTATGAGAGGTGAAGATGGAACGAACCGAAACCTCTGTTTCTTAATGTTTTTTAACGCAATATAGCACTTTGCGTGTCATCATCCATGGCGGTATTGATGTTTTAATGTGCCTCAAATGATGCCACCAATGCCCTTGAACTTCTCAATGAAGGCGGCAATCTTCTGGAACACACTCTGCTTCTTTGTTAGATATTGCGGATTGAGCGGACTCATCTTTGGCAGGATGGCATTGAGGTCTGTTCCGTTTTCACTGGCAAACTCACGCTTCAGCGATGTTTGGATATACCGCTTGGCAGCGTCCACATTCAGTTTCTCTTCCTCAATGAGGTTTGCCGCCTCTTCCTTCTGTCGCTGCTGTGCATAATCGAAGAAAGCAGAAATGATGCCTGCCTTGTCTTGAATAGGCTCAAGGTCTGTGTCGTGAATGAAGTCAACCACCAATCCCTCTTTGGCTCTGTTGCCAATACTTGAGCGGATGATTCTGCGCACTTCGTCAATCAACGCATCTTTATCTTTTGTTTTCTGGTTGTGTTCAAACACCAATTCAAGGATATAGTCGAGATCTATTTCCTGCGATTTGAGCAAGTCTATCTCGAACACCACATCGTCCCAGTCAATCTTAGATTCCTCAGCGGCTTTCCCTTCTCGCTCCCGTCTGAACCAGTCACGAATATCGTTGTAGGTGGAGCGATAATCTTGTACTGTCCGTTCTTTCAACACGTCCACCTCCATCATGGCATCCACATCCTCATCGGTCAGAAAATGATTCTCCTTGAAAGTCTCCACCGCCTCAGGATTTTCCTTGTCTATCTTTTGCAACGCTTTGAGATTTGTAAACTCATCGTAGTTTTGCAAGATGTTCTCAATTTTCAGATACTCACCGAAAAGTTTTACAAAGGCTTTCTTCTCCGCCTCTGTCGTTATCTCGTCAGGTTGTGGGAACTGTTCTTTCAGTTCTTTCACCACCTCCACATAACCTCTGCACGCTTCCCCTGTGGCAATGTCCGTGAATCCCTTGAGATATTCCTCGTAGCTCTTCTCCAACACCACATTCTTCGTGTTCTTGTCGCCAAACAGGGTGATGGCGTCTATCGTGGCTTGTTCCAAATCTCTGAACGTGACGATGTTGCCAAATGTCTTGGTCGCATCATAAATGCGGTTGGTTCGCGAGAACGCTTGCATCAATCCGTGATAGCGCAAGTTCTTGTCCACAAACAGCGTGTTGAGCGTGGGCGCATCGAAGCCTGTGAGGAACATGCCCACCACGATGAGCAGGTCCACCTCTTGATTCTTCACTTGTTTTGCGATGTCACGATAATAGCTTTGGAAGCCTTTGCTGTCAATGCCAAAACTTGTTTTGAACATGGCATTGTAATCGTTTACCGCTTTGGTCAGAAACTCTTTGGCACTGCTGTCCATGGCGGTGGGTTCAAAATTCTCTTCCCGAATATCGCCCACGGCATTCTGTTCCTCGTTGGGAGCGAAAGAAAAGATGGTGGCAATCTTCAGTTTCTTGTCGCTGTCTTGTTGTAGAGCGTTGAGTTCTTCATAATAGAGTTTGGCTGCTTCCACACTGTTCACGGCAAACATGGCATTGAAGCCCTTACCGTTTCCTTGACTTCGGTGGGTCTTTATCTTGAAGTTCTGCAAGATATATTGTGACACCTCTTTAATACGGTCGGGGTGAAGCAATAGTTTCCTGTTTTCTGCTGCCGTCAGTTTCTGTTCGTCTTTCTCAGTTTCCAACGCCTTGAAGCGAGGACGCACGTTGTTATAATCTACCTTGAACTTCAATACCTTTTCATCGCGTATGGCATCGGTGATGACATACGAGTGCAGTTCACGCCCAAACACGCTGGCGGTGGTCTCCGCACCCAAAGCGTTTTCGGGAAAGATGGGGGTGCCGGTAAATCCAAACTGGTAATATCGTTTGAACTTCTTTCTGAGATTCTTCTGCGCCTCGCCAAACTGTGAGCGGTGGCACTCGTCGAAGATGAACACCACTTGCTGCCCATAGACGGGCAATGCTGCCTCGCTCTTCATGAGGTTGTTCAGCTTCTGAATGGTCGTCACGATAATTTTGTTATCGTCTTTTTCAATATTCCGTTTCAGTCCTGCCGTGCTTTCCGACCCATTCACGCTGTCGGGCGAGAACCGTTGGTATTCTTTCATGGTTTGAAAGTCCAAATCCTTGCGGTCTACCACGAAGAACACCTTATCTATAAAGTCGAGCTGGGTTGCCAAACGAGCTGCCTTGAAGCTGGTGAGCGTTTTGCCCGAACCTGTGGTGTGCCAGATGTAACCTCCTGCTTCGGGGGTGCTCCACACTTTTGCTTGGTACGAACTTCTGATTTTCCATATCAACCGCTCGGTGGCAGCAATCTGATAGGGGCGCATGATGAGCAACGTGTCGCTGGTGTCAAACACAGCGTAGGAGAGCAGCACTTGCAGTAGGGTGTTCTTTTGGAAGAAGGTGGCTGTAAAGTCTTTCAGGTCTTTGATGAGCATGTTGTCCGCCTTTGCCCAGTTCATCGTAAAGTCAAAACAGTTTTTGTTGCGCTTCACGGTGTTAGCGAAATAGCGGGTGTCGGTTCCGTTAGAGATGACGAATATCTGCAAATATTTATATAGCGAGCTCTCGCTGTTGAAGCTCTCCTTACTGTATCGATGCACTTGGTTGAACGCTTCGCGAATTGCTACGCCACGTTTCTTCAGTTCCACCTGCACCATGGGCAGTCCGTTCACCAAGATGGTCACGTCGTAGCGGTTCATTTGCGTGCCCGTCTGTTCAAACTGGTTGATGACCTGCACCTTGTTTCGGGCAATGTTTTGCTTGTCCACCAAATAGATGTTCTGAATATGCCCATCGTCGAACACGAAGTCGTAGATATAATCGTCCTGCACCTTGCGTGTCTTGTCCACGATGCCGTCGCTGGCTTTGTCCAAGTATTCGTCCAAGAAGCGTTGCCATTCTTTATCGGTGAAGACGGTGTTGTTGAGCCTTTGCAGCTGTTTGCGCACATTTACCAACAAAGCCTGTGGTGTTACGAGCTGTGGCAGATATTCATAGCCTTGGTTCACCAAATCTTCTATCAGTTCACGCTCTAAGGCAGCCTCTGTTTGATAGCCTGTGGGTTGCTCGCCAACTTGTGACAGCTTGGTGTAGCTGTCTAAGACAATAAAGTTTTGCAATTCTGCAATGGTGTTGTAGGTGGTCATGATGATGTTGTTTTTTTGTTGTTGCCTAGGTTTCCCTATGTGTCCCTAGGTTTACCTAGTCATTCCTAGTCATTCCTAGTCTCTCCTAGTCTTTCCTAGGTATTCCTAGGTTTACTTAGTCTTCCCCATTCTCTCCTTCTAAGCGTTTGAGGCGTTCTTTAAGTGCCTTTAGCTCGGCTTTTAATTGTTCATTTTCTCTCAGCAGGCGCCGCCTTTCCTCGTCTTGCTGCTTTCGATAGCCCGTGCGTGCCGCATACATTCGTTCTTTGATGCCCCCTTGTTCCACAAACTGTTTCTCCAAGCTCTTCAGGAAAGAACACATGAGTTTGTCTGTAATATGGCAGAGGGTTAGCAATGCGTTGCAAAACTCTTCTGCCGTCCAGCGTTGGGCGTAAGGCAGATAATCTTTGGGCAGGTTGTGCGTCTTGCAGAATGAGAGCATGGCGTTGTATCTGTCGTGCTTCTCGTTCCATAGTGCGAGGTGGCGTGTATGCAAGTAGTCGGCGTAATCTTCGCGCAACTCTTGCAATGATGCGCGAGCCACGTTCAGCAGTTTTAGTTCCATTTCGGAGGAAGTGTTTCCATCTTCTATTCCTTCTACGATGTTTTGTTTTCCCGACCGTGCCGCTTGCACCATCTGGTCTACCGTTCTGTCACCGTATTTAGGTAAGAACCTTGTGCAGAAGATGTATGTCAGCTGATAGATGGTGTCCGTCTTTTGATAGAAAAACAATTCTTTGTAATCCTTGTACTTTCTAATAACCGTAGTTTCATTAGCCATGATATTTTTTTCTTTTACTGTGCGAATGTCAGCAGTTGGTTGCGGTAATATTCGTATTGCTTCCTCCGCAGTTCAATCTCCTTGGGCAGTCCCTCGCTGATAGAGTTACACAAAGTGTCAAACTTGTCTAATATCTCCACTATCTCACGCTGAACGGAGAGAGGGGGGAGGGGGATTTGTGTTTTTTTTATAATATCATTATATAGTCTATTAATAGTTCCTCCTTCAGCAGTTTTCCATTTTATGACCTGATAGCAATAGTACAAATATTTATTTAAAGCTATTGCTGTCCGGTAAAACTCAAAAGAGCATAAATATCCTCCCCGAAGCCCAGTAAAATTGGACTTCGGGGTTTATTTTTTCAAAAGTAAGCCCCTCTT
>QWCQ01000537.1_pt1 | contig 30329 bp, 31 predicted proteins | sample 1972701 | NCBI WGS metagenome assembly QWCQ01 (sample SAMN09866704, study PRJNA288562) | Human gut metagenome isolate pre4_stool, whole genome shotgun sequencing... | reverse complement strand
TTTGTTTTATGCAGGAGTGCTGGAATAGGCAGACAGGCATGTTTGAGGGGCATGTGCGAGAAATCGCGTGAGGGTTCAAGTCCCTCTTTCTGCACCAGAAAATCTACTTAACTTTTGTTAGGTAGTTTTTTTATGCAATTTTTTAAAAATTCAGGACTTAAAATTTATGTAATGTGAAAAATTTTTAAATAAAAGTCCTTTGAAAGACAAAAATATTAGTGAGATTAAGACATCTGTGATATACTAAAATAAGCAAAATAAAGGAGGATTTTTATGGAGCAAAATGTCTATTTAGATAAGGAGCGCCTGGAAAATTCCAAAAATACTACTAAGGCTTTGGGAGATTCTCTTGAGATTGATTCTCTTAAAGAAAAAGTTGTTGAACTTAATAAAAAACAAATGGAACCAGGTTTTTGGGACGATAATGAAGCTGCCCAAAAAGTTATAAATGAAACAAATTCATATCAAAGGAAGATAGATCAATACGACGAGTTAAATGAACTAATAACAGATGCTGAGGATCTTATTGCATTAATGGAAATTGAGGAAGATTATTCTTCTTATTCTGATTTTCAAGCTGTAGTTGATGAGATTGAAAAGAAAACTGCTGAATTCAAGCTCAACACTCTTTTAAATGGGGAGTACGATTCACACAATGCTATTCTTTCTATTCATGCAGGTGCCGGTGGTACAGAGGCGCAAGATTGGGCGAGTATGCTTCTTAGAATGTACACTAGATATGCTGAAAATAAGGGATTTAAAGTTGAAACTCTTGATCTTTTAAAAGAAGATGAAGCTGGTATTAAGTCTGTTACACTTAGAATTTCTGGCGATAATGCATATGGTTATTTAAAAGGGGAAAAGGGCGTGCACAGACTTGTAAGAATTTCTCCTTTTGATTCTAACAAGAGAAGGCACACTTCCTTTTCTTCTGTTGATGTATTCCCAGAACTTGACGATGACAATGAAGTTGAAATAAAGGAAGAAGAGTTAAAGATTGATACTTACAGGTCTTCTGGTGCTGGTGGTCAACACGTAAACACTACTGACTCTGCTGTTAGAATCACGCATATTCCTACTGGTATTGTTGTTCAATGTCAAAATGAAAGAAGTCAAATTCAAAATAGAGAAAAGGCAATGAATATGTTAAAGGCAAAGCTTATTGCCCTTGCTGAAGAAGAAAAGAAGGAAAAAATCGAAGATCTTCAAGGAAATTATTCACAAATTGCATGGGGTTCTCAAATTAGGTCTTATGTATTCCAACCTTACACTATGGTTAAAGATCACAGAACTAATGTAGATGTTGGTGATGTTGAAAAGGTAATGGACGGAGATTTAGATACATTTATTAACGCCTATTTGCAAAATATGGCGACTACAGAAAGCTGAGGTTAAAATGGCAAAGGATGTAATTATTGCTCTTGATTTTCCAAGTGGCGAAATAGCTCTTGATTTTTTAAAAAATTTTAATAATGAAAAAGTCTATGTAAAAGTTGGAATGGAACTTTTTTATAAGGAAGGTCCAAGTATTATAAATGAAATAAAAAAACTAGGACACAAAATATTTTTGGATTTAAAAATTCACGACATTCCAAATACTTGTAAGGGTGCCACAAATTCTCTCATTTCGCTTGACGTTGATATGATAAACTACCACATAGCTGGCGGCAAAAAAATGTTAAGTGAGGCAAGTGATATTGTAAATAGAGAAAAACCTGAAATGATAACTCTTGGCGTAACTATGCTTACTTCAACTGACGAAGAAGTTATGCATAATGAACTTAAAATTGATAGAAAAAAATCCCTTAATGAAGTTGTACTTGATTATGCAAATCTTGCCAAAGATGCTAATTTATCAGGCATAGTTTGTTCTGCACTTGAAGTTCCAAAGATAAAAGAAAATCTTGGAGATGACTTTATAACTGTTACTCCCGGTATTAGAAAAGTTAAGGGCACTGATGATCAAAAGAGAGTTGTAACTCCAAGTGAAGCAAGAGACTTAGGGTCTGACTATATCGTTGTTGGAAGACCTATTACAAAAGCAGAAGATCCATTAAAGGAATATAAAGAAATTAAAAGAGACTTTTTAGGAGGAGAATAATGCGAGAAATTGCAAAAATTTTATTAAAATTAAAGGCTGTAACACTTTCGCCAGAAGACCCTTATACTTGGGCATCTGGCATAAAATCTCCTATTTATTGCGATAATAGACTTACTCTTTCTTATCCAGAAGACAGAAAAGTTGTAGAAAATGGTCTTGTTAATTTAATTAAAGAAAAGTTTTCTGATGCAGAATATATAATGGGAACAGCAACTGCAGGCATCCCTCATGCTGCTATTATTGCTGATAAATTGAACCTTCCTATGGGATTTGTTAGATCATCTAATAAGGACCATGGCAAGCAAAATAAAATTGAAGGTGCAAAAATTCCTGGAGCAAAGGTTGTTGTAATTGAAGATTTATTTTCAACTGGTGGCTCATCAATTGAAGCTGCAAAGGCACTTTGTGATGCTGGGTATGAAGTTTTAGGTATAGTTAGTATTTTCACCTACAACATGAAATCTGCTGAAGAAAACTTTAAGGCTTCAGGATTTAAACATGAATCTTTAACAAATTTTGATGAACTAATAGAAGTTGCTCATGAAATGAACTATATTAAGGAAAGTGAAATTCTTAAATTACAAACTTTTAGAGATAATCCCAAAGATTCATCATGGATGAATGTTTGATCTACTTTTTGGGTAAAGAAAAAGTGAAATTCAAACTTAGGGGGAAAAAAGTTGAATTATTATAAAACTTTAAGAAAGATACTTCCTTATGCCAATTAAGTCTTTAAAAATAAAGACAGATTAAATAAAGTTGTCGAGCAGTCAATGTCTAAGACCAATAAACTTGAACTTTTTAAAAAGATTTCTCGTGAACTAAAACTTGCTTTTGGGCTTGTGATTGATTATTCAAAAGGAAACTACAGAGATGTCAAGAAAAAGGATATTTTATTAATTCTTGCTGGATTTTTATATTTATTAAATCCAGCAGACATTGTTCCAGATTTTGTTTTATTTTTTGGATTTTTTGACGATTTAAGTGTCCTAACTTACATCGTTAAAAAACTTGATAAGGAATTAGAAAAATATGACCAGTGGAAAAATTTTAGAAAGTAATTTTTTCAAAAGAGATACTGTTGAAGTTGCAAAAAATTTATTAGGCAAGAAAATTATCAGAAACATTTCTGGTAATTTTTTCTGTGCAAAAATTGTGGAAACAGAAGCTTATCTTGGACTTGAAGATAGGGCATGTCACTCTTATGGTGGAAATATAACAAAAAGAAATGAAATTTTATATAAAGAGGGCGGCACAATTTATGTCTACATGATTTATGGAATGTATAATCTCTTAAATATTGTTACAAAGAGTGAAATTTATCCAGAGGCAGTTCTTATTCGAGCAGTGGAGCCTATAGAAAATTTTGATGATTTTGCAATAAATAGATTTGGAAAAATTTATAAGGATCTTTCAAGCTATCAAAGGAAAAACCTTACTAATGGACCAGGTAAACTTTCAATGGCAATGGGAATTGACAGAGCCTTAAATGGAAAAATTCTTTCGCCAGATTATCTTTTTATAGAAGATGGAGAATATGTAAAAAATATTATTGAGACCAAAAGGATTGGCATAGATTATGCAGGAGAAGATGCAAATCTTCCACTTAGATATTACATAAAGGATAACCCCTATGTCTCAGTAAAATAATGTAGATTTTTGTTAAGTTATCATTTATAATAGGTTAACATAAAGGTGATAAAATGATTAGCATAAAAAATTTGTCTTTTAAATATGATTATGAAGACGAAAATGCAAAACAAATTTTAAAAGATATAGATTTAGAAATAAAGGAAGGCGAGTTCCTTGCTCTACTTGGACATAACGGTTCAGGTAAGTCAACTCTTGCAAAACTAATAAATGGACTCTTAATCCCTGGTGAGGGAGATGTTCTTGTAGATGGAATGAATACGAAAAATGAAGAGGAAATTTGGGATATAAGGCGCAATGCAGGTATGGTTTTTCAAAATCCTGATAACCAATTAGTTGCGACAATTGTTGAAGATGAAGTTGCCTTTGGTCCAGAAAATCTTGGGATTGAGCCAGCTGAAATAAGAAAGAGAGTGGATAAGGCTCTTGAAGATGTTGGCATGACTGATTACAAAAAAAATGCTCCCCATCTTTTATCTGGTGGACAAAAGCAGAGAGTTGCCATAGCAGGAATACTTGCCATGAGTCCAAAATACATTATTTTAGACGAGCCAACTGCCATGCTTGATCCTAGTGGAAGACGAGAAGTAATTGACACTTTAGTGAAGTTAAATAAGGAAGAAAATAAAACTATTATCCTAATCACTCACTACATGGAAGAGGCTGCAATTAGCGATAGAGTAGTTGTTATGGAAGATGGAAATATTGTCCTAAGTGGAAAACCAAGAGAAGTTTTTTCTCAAGTGGAAGAAATTAAAAAATTGGGACTAGATGTACCACAAGTTACAGAACTTGCACATGAACTAAAAAAAGATGGTATTGAAATTTCTACTGAAGTTTTAAATATCGAAGAAATGGTGAAGGAAATATGTCACTTATAGAGATAAAAAATTTAACACATATTTATAGCGAAGGTCTTCCCTTTGAGAAAAGGGCCATTGATGATATAAATTTAAAAATTGAAGAGAATGAATTTATAGGTCTCATTGGTCATACAGGATCTGGAAAATCAACTTTTATTCAACATTTAAATGGACTTTTAAAGCCAAGCAGTGGAGAAATAATTCTTGATGGAATGAAAGTTAATAAATCCAGTTCAAACCTAACTGAACTTAGAAAAAAAATTGGGCTAGTTTTTCAATATCCTGAGTACCAACTTTTTGAAGAGACTATAGAAAGAGATATTGCCTTTGGACCTGGAAATTTAGATTTATCTGAAGAAGAGGTTTTAAATAGAGTGAAGTCCTCTATGGATTCAGTTGGTCTTGACTATGAAACTTATAAGGACAAATCTCCCTTTGAACTTTCTGGCGGCTTAAAGAGAAGAGTTGCCATAGCAGGAGTTCTTGCCATGGAGCCAAAAGTTCTCATATTAGATGAACCAACGGCGGGACTTGACCCAAGAGGTCGCGATGAAATACTTAGTGAAATAAAAAATATTCATGAAAAGAGAAAAATAACTGTTATTTTAGTTTCCCACTCTATGGAAGATGTGGCAAAAATTGCTGAGAGAATTATAGTTATGGACAAGGGAAAAATATTTTTGGACTCTAACCCAAGAGAAATTTTTAGAAATGAAGACAAACTTTTATCAGTTGGACTTGGCATCCCTCAAATAACTTCCCTTATGAGAGCTTTAAAGAAAAAGGGACTAGACATTAATGAAGATTCAATAACAGTGGAAGAAGCTAAGGAGTCTTTGATAAAATATTTGAGAGGTGTTTCTCATGTTTAAAGATATAACAATTGGACAATACTTTCCTGGAGAAACTCTAGTTCATAAATATGACCCAAAATTAAAGATGCTTACAATGATACTTTTTATAGCATCACTATTTTTTATTGATTCAGTATTTATGTATTTGCCAGTGGTAATTTATTTGATGTTAATTATTTTTAATGCAAAATTACCTATTGGCTTAGTTCTTCGTGGACTTAAACCTCTTAAATGGATAATACTCGTTACCTTTATAATAAACTTATTTTTCACACCAGGCGAGGCTATATATACTTTTGGAATTTTAAAAATTTCACAAGAAGGAATTGATCTTGCAGTTTTTATGGGAATAAGACTTGTTTTATTAGTTCTTGGTACGTCCTTATTAACTTATACAACTTCACCAATTGAACTTACAGATGGAATCGAGTCACTCTTAAGACCCTTTAGAAAAATTGGGGTTCCAAGCCATGAAATTGCAATGATGATGACAATTGCCCTTAGATTTATTCCAACACTAATCGAAGAAACTGACAAAATTATGAAGGCACAAATGGCAAGAGGGGCAGATTTTGAATCTGGAAATCTCATAAAGCGTGCAAAAAATTTGGTTCCACTTCTTGTTCCCCTATTTATAAACTCCTTTAGAAGGGCAGAGGAACTTGCCACAGCCATGGAGGCAAGGTGTTACAGAGGTGGAGATGGCAGAACAAAAATGAATGCATCAAAAATTGTTAAGAAAGATGTAATTATTTTTCTTGGAAATATAATATTTTTTGCAGCAATAATTTTGGTTTCAAAACTATGAATATACTTATAAAAATAACCTATGACGGCACAAATTTTCATGGTTTTCAAAGTCAGCCTGATGAGAGAACTGTGGAAGGGGAACTAAATAAGGGCCTTGCAAAAACTTTAAAGGAAGAAGTAAAAGTTTTTTATGCAGGTAGAACTGACAGAGGAGTTCACGCCCTTGGTCAATATGCGAATTTTTATTCAGACACAACAATTGATATAGGAAATCTTCCAAAAGTTATAAATTATAATTTGCCAGAAGATGTTTCTGTTATTGCTGCAAAATTTGTGCCAGAAGATTTTCATGCAAGATACGATGCAAAATTAAAAAAATATCGCTATGTCATTCATAGATCTCGCTACAGAAATTCTCTTCTTTTAAATAGAGCCTACCAGTATCCCTATGAAGTTGACCCTGATAGAATGAGAAAGGCTCTTTCATATTTACTTGGCGAGCACGACTTTAATTCTTTTATGGGAAAGGGAGCTGTTGTAAAAGACTCTATTAGGACAATTGAGAGAATTGATGTAATAGAAGATGGAGATTTTTTGTATCTTGATTTTGTGGCAAAGTCCTTTTTAAAAAATATGATACGAATTGTTACTGGGACTGCCCTTGAAATTGGAAGAGGACAAAGAGAAATTGAATACATGAAAGAAGCTTTAGAAAAGAAAAAAAGAAAGGCTTCAGGACCGACAGCACCAGCCTGTGGACTATACTTAGTAGATGTTAAGTATTAGCCCACAGGCTTTTTTATTAGATAAAAGTATTTTATTAATTTACTAAGATATAAGTTATGTTATAATAATTCATATAAAAACCTTTTCACAGGAGGGATAAATTGTTAAGCAAATTAAAAATAAAATTAGATGCAAATTCTAAAAATATTGGATTTAATTCAGGTTCTTTGTTTCAAGGATTTTTAATGGAAAAAATTGATGGAGATTATGCAAAAGATTTACATAATTTAAAAATAAATCCTTACAGTCAATACATAAATGTGACTAAGGAAGAGACTACTTGGAATATTTCAGCCACAAGTAGAGAAGCTTATGAAAAAATCATTAGTCCAATCTTAGACCTAGATGAAATTATTATAAAAGATAAAAATTTAAAAATAAAAATTTTAGATAAAAGTTTAAATATTATTAAAAGAGAAGATCTTATAGAAAAAAACTTATTTGAAAGTTTTGATAGTAAGGAGATAAATTTTAAATTTTTGACACCTACAGCTTTTAAAAGAGACAACAGATATGTATTTATTCCTGAGCCTACACTTATTTTTCAAAATTTAATAAGGAAATTTGATTCGTCTGGTGAAGAGGAAATTTTTTCTTATGATTTATTAGAGGAGATAAATAATTCTGTCCATATTTCAAAATATAATTTGAGGTCAAGATTATTTTATTTGGAAAAGACAAAAATCCCAGGTTTTCTTGGAAGCCTTTCTATGAGAGTAGAAACGAATAAAGAAATTTTAAATATTTTAAGATTATTAAATAAATTTAGCGAATTTTCAGGCACAGGAATAAAATCGTCTATGGGAATGGGTGGAACAATAGTAGGAGGTGAAAGGCTTGGATGAAAGAAAAATTAAACTGACAATTGGTGTTGTTATCTCAGCAGTAGAAGAAGCTTTAGCTAAGTTTTATAAAGATTCTGATAAAGCTAATAGCTATGATTTTTTTGAAGAAAAACTAAATATTAAAGACAAGGAAATTTTGGACTTTTTATTTTATAAAAATGAAGAAGAAATTAGAAAACAAGAACTTTCAAAAAATAATTTAGTATACATTAATTTTGCAGCAAAAAATTTTTCCAGAGAAAGGAATTGTCATAGTGAAAAAAATATTTCGGGATCTTTTCTCGCAAGTATTTTTAACAATTTAAATGGAAATAATAAAAATGGAAAATACCAGGCAAAATATTTAAGTCATGACCAAGGAATTAATTATCCAGAGCTTCAAGATGTAAAATTAGATTTAGATTATTACGAAGAAATAGAATATAAAATTCAAAATAAGTTAAAAGATTTAGAAATTAATAAGGATTATATTAGCTCTCTTTTTGAAATGCTGGAAAATTATTTGACTTATGTTCCTATTTCAAGAGAAAAAAATAAGGCTACTGATATTTCCCTCTATGACGATATAAAAATGAGGGCAACTTTTGCAAATTGTATTTACGATTATTTTGCTGCAAAAAATCAAGAAGATTTTTCTCTATTAAGTACTGATGAAGAAAAATTTTTTGAAGAAGATATATTTTATCTTTACAGTTTTGATTTTTCAGGTATACAAAGTTTTATCTACAATATTTCTTCAGATAAAGCTCTTAGAAGTTTAAGGACTAGATCTTTTTATCTTGAAATGCTTCTTGAAGACATTATTGATACTTTGTTAGAGAGACTAAATCTATTTAGGAGCAATTTACTTTATTCTGGAGGAGGACACTGCTATTTGATTCTTCCAAACACAGATTTTGTAAAAAATACAGTTAAAGAATTTAAAGAGGAAGTTAATAAGTGGCTACTAAATTTATTTGGAAGTGAACTTTACCTAGCTTGTGGAGGAGAAGTCTCAAGTGCTAAGACCTTTAATGATTCTAATTCCTTAGAATATAGCCAAGTTTTTAGAGATATTTCCAATAAAATTTCAAAAAATAAACTTCATAGATATAATGGCAATGAACTAAAAAAATTAAATTTTGAAGAAGTCCCTGATGGATCAAGGGAATGTAAAATTTGCAGAAGAGTTGATAATTTAATAGAAGGTGAAAAGGGGCTAATTTGTAGGATTTGTGACGAAATAGAAAACTTTTCAAGGGATATTTTAGAATCAAAAATTTTCCTTGTAGAAAATAAATCTGATATAAAGGATGAATCTTCACTGCCACTTCCTTTTAATAAGATTTTGACTTCTGTAAAAAATGAAAAAGAATTTAAGGAAAAGTTTAAAAATAGAGAAAGCTATGTAAGAGCCTATAGAAAAAATGACTGTCAAGAAGAAAACTATATAAGTAAACTTTGGATTGGCGATTATTCTTACGACAACAAATTAGATATTTTAACTGAAAATTCTGAAGGAATAAAGAGAATTGGAGTTTTAAGGGCAGATGTTGATAATTTAGGTCAGTCTTTTGTCAAGGGCTTTGCCAAGGGGGATGCATCTCTTACTAGGAGTGCTGTTTTTTCAAGAAATATGTCCCTATTTTTCAAATATCATATAAATTATTTATTGGAAAGTGGAGAATTTTCGATAACAGGAGAAAAAGCACCTATTAAGAGAAAGACCTTAATAGTTTATTCTGGTGGTGACGACATCTTTGTAGTAGGCGCTTGGAATGACATAATTGGTTTTTCTATTGATTTAGTAAAAAGTTTGGAAAAATTTACCTTAAATTCTCTGACAATTTCTGGAGGACTTGGTTTATTTGAAGATAAATTCCCAATAAAAGCTATGGCAGAAATCACTGGGACCTTGGAAGATTATGCAAAAGCAAATAAATATGAGTTAGATGGAGAAGAAAAAACAAAAAATTCTGTATCTTTATTTAACAAAGACAATGTATATTCTTGGAAAGATTTCGAAGAAAAAGTTTTGGACGAAAAATTAAAACTTTTGCAAGATTATTTCACAGAGATTGACGAGAGAGGCAAAAGCTTTTTATATAGAATCTTATATCTTTTAAGAAATGATGAAAGCGACAGATTAAATATAGCAAGGCTTGCCTATCTTTTAGCAAGATTAGAACCGCAAGACAAAGACTTAAAGGAAAAACACAGCGAATTTTCTAAAAAAGTTTATCGCTATGCAAGAAATGAAAAAGATAGAAGAGAACTAATAAGTGCAATTTATATATTTGTGTATTTGGAAAGGAGATAAAATGGAACTTACAAAGACAAATTATGTTGATCAAGCTGAAAAAGTAATGAATAATTTGAAAAAAAATAATAAAAACAAAATTATTCTAACTACTTCAAAAATTAGAAATATTTTAACAACTACAGCTACAATTTTTGACAAAGTAAAGAGAAATCAAGGCAAACTTTCTATAGAGGAAGTTTCAGATGTTCAAAATCTAAGAATGAAATTAGTCTACGAATACGGAAGAGACGAACTTGGAAATAAAGAAAATGGAGTTAGAGATTTTATTGATAAATCGAACTTAATCGAAGAGATAAAAAAGATTGGCGATGACAGAGAAAAACTAATAATATATTGCAAATATGTAGAAGCTCTAGTAGCATATCACAGATACTTTGGTGGAAAGGATAATTAGGAGGATGACATGTATAGCAAATTAGAAATTAAAGGTAAAATAAAAGTTATGACTGGTCTTCATATTGGAGGATCAAAAGAATTTTCTGCTATTGGAGCTGTAGATTCACCAGTTATGCGTGATACTTATTCAAATATGCCCTTCATTCCAGGCTCTTCACTAAAGGGAAAACTTAGATTTTTGCTACAAGAAAAATATGGAGAAAAGGTATTTGATAAAAAAATCACTCATAATGATGACGATATAAGAGTTAAAAGACTATTTGGCGGCGGCAATGATAAAAACAACACCGAGCCAGTAAAGACAAGACTTTATTTTTCTGACTCCTTCATATCCAATGAAGAAGAATTAAATAAAATTGGAATTGGACAAGTAACTGAAGTAAAATTTGAAAATACAATTAATAGATTTACTGCAATTGCAAATCCAAGACAAATTGAAAGAATTATTAGGGGAACTGAATTTGATATGTCTGTAATTTATAATGCTGATAAGGAAGATGAAATAGAGGAAGACATAAAAAATTTAAAAGAAGCTTTTGAGCTTTTAGAGTATGATTATCTTGGCGGCAATGGAACTAGGGGATATGGAAGAGTAAAAATCGAAAACTTAGAAATAAATCAAGTTTTTGGAGATTTAAATAGTGAAAAAGTAGGAGAACTGAAAAAGATTATAGGAGAAATTTAATGAAGTATAAGATTTATAAAATGTATTTCAAAGCTGGTGTCAGATGCGGCACTGGAAAAACTGAATCAAATTCAATTGAAATGCCTTCAGATATAATTTTCTCTAGCCTAATTAATGAAGCAGCAAAAATTGACGAAAAAATTTTAAAAGATGCCTTAGATTTTTTTAAAGAAAGAAAAATCCTATTATCAGATGCCTTTCCCTTCCTAGGAGATGAGTATTTGCTCCCAAAACCACTTATTTCCTTTGACAAAAATTCCGGGGATTCATCAGAGAAAAAACTTTACAAAAAAATTACTCACATTCCTATTTCTTATTTTAGTGAATATATTAAGGGAAATTCTGATCCACAAGAAATCTTAAATAAGACTGAAAATTTGGGCAATACTCAAATCGACACAAAAATCCAAAAAAAACTAGAAGGAGACAATGAAATTTATAACTTATCTTACTTTAGATTTAATAAAAATAATGGTCTTTATTTTATCCTAGGTTTTGAAGATGAAGTTTGTGAGAAATTATTTGATGATTTAATTTATTCACTAGCAGTTACAGGAATTGGCGGCAAAAAAACTTCTGGGCTTGGAAAATTTCAAGTAGTAAAAAAAGATTTGCCAAGAGAAATTTCAAATAAAATAAATTCAGAAAAGGCAAAGATGCTTCTTACATCATCAATGGCAAAAGAAGATGAATTAGAAAAACTTGACCAAGACGCAAACTATGCCTTAATAAGGCGTGGAGGATTTATATATTCAGAAGACAAAGAAGGAAGCAAAAACACTGTAAAGAGAAAAAGGACAATGCACTTTTTTAAAGCAGGCTCCATATTTAATAAAAAATTTGAAGGCGACATATTTAGAGTAGATGATGGATTTGTTCATCCTGTATATAGATACGGCATTCCTATGTGGTTGGAGGTCTAATATGAAAATTTATGAGATTACATTGGAAACTTTAGCGCCAGTCTTTGTAGGGAGTGGAGAAATTTTAAAAAAATCCTCCTATATCTATGATAGAAAAGAAGGAAAAGTCTATGTACTAGATGCCATAAAAATGATAAATTGGATGATGAAAAATAATCTATTAGACTCCTATGAGAATTATTTTTACGACAACAAATCAAAAACTAAGGATTTATACACTTGGTTTAAAATAAATAATTTACTTGGAAATTATAAAGAACTCATGAAATATTCCATTCCAGTTGGCGATTTAAGTGGGGACAAAAATAAGGGCTTAAATGATATTCAACTATTCATAAAGGGTGGAGATGGAAAAGCCTATATACCTGGCAGTAGCTTGAAGGGTGCAATAAGAAATATATTATTATCAGAAAAGAATAGAGATAAAGATCCTAAATACTTTTCGGATTATTTAAATAACAGAGAAAATATAAACGCAATTGAAAAAAGAGCAATCCAAGAAGACAAAGAAAGCTTTAAAAGAAAAATTACAGATAGAGACTACGAAGATATAATGAGATATATTCTTATATCAGATAGTAAAACTATAGATTTTGAAAACTTTGTTCTTGTACAAAAAATTGATCGAAATGTTATAGGAAAGGAAAGCAGAATATCAACTTTTAGAGAAAGCATAAAACCAGGAACAAAAATAAAATTTCAAATGAAAATAAAAGATGAGTTTGGATTGGATATAAGGAATATAAAAAGCTCCATAGAAAAATTTTACAATGACATAGATTATTATTTCTTGCAAGAATTTGATGTTCAGTTTCGAGAAGGCACCTATATTTATATAGGTGGAGGTTCTGGTTTTGTAACAAAAACTTCGACATATCCTTATTTAGGAGAAAATAAAAAAGCAAAAGAAATTGTGGGAAAAATTCTAGAAGATAAATTTAGAAAAATTAAACACAGGAGTTTAGCAATAAGAAATGATGTAGCTCCTCAAGTATTAAAAGTTACAAAATACAAAAATGAATATTATGAAATGGGACTTTGTAAAATTGATTTTAAAGAAGTTAAGATATAAGATAATATTAATAAACCCCGCAAGGGGACGGTAACTCGATAATCCTTTTCTTGCCTTGAACTTCAATCCAAACTTGTGATGAACAAAAGAAAAACCCCAATAGGGGACGGTAACTGTCTTAACTCAGTGTCCCTTGTTAATCTTCCAATAGATTTACATGAAAAAACAAAATCTCCATGAGGGGACGGTAACTTTTCTCTTTCTAAGAGTTCTTTTAATCCTTTCATTTTTTACATGAAAAAAAGAAAAACCTCAAGAGGGGACGGTAACTTAACTTCAATATCTCTTGCTAAAGTTTCCTGAATTTCAATATGAACAAAAGAAAAACCCCAAAAGGGGACGGTAACACAGAGTAATCAAATAATTTACAATTGTTATAAGCGTATGAACAAAAGAAAAATCCCAACAGGGGACGGTAACCTCCTTGTTATGCTTGATTTAATACATATTCTTTAAATTATATGAACAAAAGAAAAACCCCAATAGGGGACGGTAACTTATGGCATTAGCGACTATGATAATAATATATGGGCACAATAATGAACAAAATAAAAACCCCAACAGGGGACGGTAACTTCACCAGTGCTACCTATTCCACCACGATTCTCATTGTCTAATTATGAACAAAATAAAACCCCAAATAGGGGACGGTAATGTGTAATTCCAACCACTTCTAAATATGAATGAATTTAATGTATGAACAAAATAAAAACCACAATAGTGGATGGTAACCATGCAATACTTTCGCAAAGCACGTTCTTTCCTGTACCCATTAATATGAACAAAATAAAAACCCCAAGAGGGGACGGTAACTCTGGTATTGTTACACTTGTTAGCTGGTTGTATGCAAAAGAACTACCACCAATTCAAATGGAAAAATAAATACCCCAAGAGGGGACGGTAACTTATCAATTTCAGCTTTCTTTTCTTGAAATTTCTTGAATTCATGAAAAAAGAAAAACCCCAAAAGGGGACGTAAAATATAAATAAAGGAGTATTACATGAAAGTATTATTTTCACCAATTGGTATGACAGACCCAATTTCCGACCACACTCTGCAAGATGGTTCATTATTAAATATCTGTAGATTTTATAAGCCTGATAAAATATATCTCTATATGTCAAAGGAAGTTATGGAATATCATGAAAAAGACAATAGATATGTAAAATGTCTTGAAAAGGTCTACGAATATTTGGAAAAGGATTTTGAATATGAAATTATAGACAGAAGAGATCTTGAAGAGGTTCAAGTTTTTGACTTTTTCTATAAAGAGTATAGGGATATTTTGTATAGGATTCATGAAGAGAATCCAGGAGCAGAAATTCTTTTAAATGTGTCTTCAGGTACACCTGCAATGAAGTCTGCACTTTTTGTTCTTTGTGCTCTTTTTAGTTTTCCAATGACGCCTATTCAAGTTTCAACTCCTATTAAAAAAGCGAACACAAAGTCAAATCAAGTAAAGCTTAAAGATCCAATAAAAGATTTTTTTGAAATTATAGATTTAATAATGACAGATCCTATTACTTACGGCGACAGAACAGAAATTGCTTTTAAAGAAAATTTAAACTTTGAATTGGGCAAAGATATTATTAAAAATCACTTGAGAAATTATAATTATTCAGCTGCTCTTGAAGCGGCAGAAGCTACTCGTGATTTTTTGCCTGAAAAATCTTATTATTTGATTAAAGCTGCTTTTTACAGAAGCAATCTTGACAAAAATAGAGTTACAGAATATTTAAAACTTGCCAATGATAAGTTTGATTATTATGAAACTCATCAACTTAAACTTATTGAGTATATTTTGTATTTATCAGTTAATGTAAAGAGAAATATGCGCTTGGAATTTATTAGAGGGATTTCTCCAGTTTTAGATTTATTATTTAAAAGAGCTTTTGAAGCGGAAAGTGGAATAAATTTAGATAATTATTTGACAAATAAAAAAGGGAAAATTAGTTGGAATAAGAAAAAGCTTTTGTCAGATAAAAATGGAGAAAAAATTCTCAAGGTATTAAATGAGTCATATAATGGCTTTACTTTTAAGAACACTGCTTCTAGCGACAATTATTTAAAATTGATGGAATCTGATGATTTTGGAATTTCTGAAAGGCTTATTACAAAGAAAGCAGAAAAGCTAAGAGATATTGAAAAAGATGGCAGAAATAAGGCAGCACACCAAATTGTTTCTATTGATGATAATTTTCTTAAAAGAGAAACTGGATATAATAGTGAAGAAATATTAAATAGAATTATTGATTTTGTTCAAGATATTAAACTTGGCATAAAAAATGAACATTGGAATTCCTATGAAATTATGAATGAAAAAATTATAAATTCCTTAAATTAAATTTTAAGCCCTGACTGGGCTTATTTTTTTATTTTTAATCCAGCTAAATTTTTATAGAATAAGTAGATTTAAAATTGCGGCAAAGTGCAATAAATTGATAATATATGAAGTATTTGGTATAATTATTTTAGTTAATTTGGAGGTGTAATAGTGGATAATAAATATCTTGTTAATGGTAATGAGGCAGATGGTAAAGTTAAGATTTCTGAAGATGTTATCGCTACAGTTGCATCAGTTGCAGCTGAAAGTGTTGATGGCATTGTAAAGGTTGGTTCAAACTTTAAGTCTCAAGTTACTGACATTTTAAATACAAAAAACTTCAATAGAGGAGTCAAAGTAAATATTGGCGAAAGAGAAACTATTGTAGATGTATATGTTACTATTGAGTACGGAATAAAAATCGTTGAAGTTTCTGAAAGGGTGCAAGCACAAGTTAAGGAAGCTATTGAAAATATGACAGACTTTGATGTTGTTGAAGTTAATGTTCACATTTCAGGCATCGCTGTTAAAAATTCTGAAAAGACGATTGTAAAATGAGTAGAAAAAAAGCAAGAATAGGTGCCATGCAGGCACTCTTTTCTATGGATATAAATAAGGATTTTTCTCTCGACAGTTTAAATTTATTTATGGAAAATAATCACTTTCTAGGTGATGAGGTTGACTATATTAATAGGGTAGTGCCAGATATTTTAAAAAACCTTGAAACTGTTGATGAGACAATTGAAAAGAATTTAAAGGGCTGGACTATGGCAAGGCTTGCCAAGGTGGATAGGCAAATTTTAAGAATTGCTGTCTATGAATTTTTATTTAAAGATGATATTCCACCAGAGGTTTCTATAAACGAAGCTGTGGACATTGCAAGGCAATATAGTTCTGATGATGCTCCTAAATTTATAAACGGAATTTTGGGAACAATTTATAGGAGTTTTTAATTTGGCTAAAGCTGCTTTTAATGTAAGTGAACTTAATAGTTACATCAAAAAGCTAATCTCAATGGACTATATTTTAAGAGATATTAACATCACTGGAGAAGTCACTAATTTAAATGTGCATAGTAATGGCAATATTTATTTTTCTCTAAAGGACCAGTATGCAAGAATTGATGCTATGGCAAGTAGGGATGATGTAAATATTCAATTATTTGACGGTGCCAAGGTCATGGCTAAGGGCACTGTCACTTATTATGATAGAAGTGGCAGGATTTTTTTATATGTCAGTGAAATTGAGCTTGATGGCAGGGGAAATCTCTACCAAAAATACTTGGAGTTAAAGGAAAAACTTTCCAAGGAAGGACTTTTTGATCCTTCTCACAAGAAAAAAATTAAGAGATACCCATCTTCTATTGGGCTTATTACTTCTACAAGTGGAGCTGCCATAAAAGATGTTATAAATCTTTTTAGAAAGAGAAATAAAAGCTCAGACATTTATGTTTTTCCTAGTCTTGTTCAAGGAGAATCTGCTAGCGAAAATTTAATTCGTGGAATAAAATACTTTAATGAAAAAGAAAAAGTTGACACAATAATTATTGCTCGTGGTGGAGGAAGTTTTGAAGATTTATTTGTCTTTAATGATGAGAATCTAGCAAGAGAAATTTTTGCGTCAAAGATTCCTATTATTTCTGCAGTTGGTCATGAAGTTGACTTTACAATATGTGATTTTGTAGCAGATTTAAGGGCAGCAACGCCAACAAATGCAGCTGAGCTTTCAACTATTAGTGAAGATGAGCTAAAAGACTATCTTTTAAAAAAGAAAGTTGAGCTAAATAATTTAATTGAGAAAAGACTAAACCTGAGTCACTTTAAACTTCTTTCGATATACAAAAATATTTCTCTAAAAAATCAATTTTACAAGATAAATTCTATGACAAGAGACCTCTTGTATAGGGAAACTTTATTAAATAACTCTATGAAAAAAATTTTGCAGGGACATTCTTATGAACTTCAAAATAAAAAATTTTACTTGCAGAATTTTAAGTTAAATAAGTCTAAGGAAATCGAAAATTATTCCTATAGACTAAAAAATATTTCTGTAAAATTATCTTCAAAAATCAGCAAAAATAGAGAAAATCTAAACTTTAATAGAAAACTTTTATCTTATTATTTTAAAACAAAGATCAATGATGAATTTAAAAAGTTTAAAGCCTATGAAAAATTTATTTTGGATTACGATTTAGATGATAGATTAAAAAACGAAAGAGATAGGCTAAAATATTTAAATATTAGATTAAAATCTGCCTTTGATAAAATAAATAAAATTGAAATACTTACTGAAGATGGTCAAGAGTTAAAAGCTGCCAAAGATGCTAGGCTTGGAGAAATTATTTCTCTTAAATTTAAAGATGGAAATATTAAATCTAAGGTTCAAAATGTGGAAATGAGGGATTAAATGCAAAGAGATTACGAAAGTTCTTTTAGAGAGCTTGAAAAAATAATAAAGGAACTTGAGTCTAAGGACATTAGTCTTGAAGATTCCATAAAAAAATACGAGGAAGGCATCGAACTTTACAAGTATCTTAACAACACTTTAAAGGAATACGAAGGTAAGATTAAAACTATTGCAGAAGAAAATTCTGAATTTATTGAGGACAACAACAATGACAGATATAGATAATTTACTAGAAAAATTTAATAATTATTTGAGTTCCTTACTTGACTATGACAAAAGTTTACAACACAAAGTTATTGATTCTATAAAATATTCGCTTTTTTCTGGTGGAAAGAGAATTAGACCTATGCTAACTCTTTTAACTTATAATGAGTTTTCTAAGGAAGATGATTCTTTAGATAAAATTCTCCCTTTTGCAGCTGCAATTGAGATGATACATACTTATTCTCTAATTCACGACGATCTTCCTGCAATGGATAATGATGATTTTAGAAGAGATAAGCCAACTAATCACAAGGTTTATACAGAAGGAATTGCAATTTTAGCAGGCGATGGACTTTTAAATATGTCTATGGAAATTCTTCTTAGACACATTGAAAATACTGAAGACAAAGATGAATTGAAGCGTGCAATTAGGGCAATGAAATATATTTATTCTGCCACTGGAGTAAATGGAATGATAGGCGGTCAAACTATTGATATAGATTTTAACTTACAGGATTATACAGAAGATACTTGCGAAAATATGTACAAATTAAAGACTGGTGCTCTCATAAAGGCATCTGTTGTAGTTGGTGGTATTTTAGCAGGAGTTGAAGCAGATAATATTACAAAATTAGCAAAGTTTGGGGAAAATATTGGTCTTGCATATCAATTTGAAGATGATCTCCTTGATGAAGAAAAAGATCCTGACAGTGGTGAAATAAATATGCTTTTCTTTAAGGAAAAAGAAGAATTAAAAAATGAAATTATTGATCTTACTAATTCTTCTTATGAAGCCCTTGAAGGACTTGATCTCAAAGACAATTTACTAAAAAGTTTTGTTGCAAAGTTAATAAATAGGAGCAGATAATGGCTAAGAAACGCGCAGATGTTTTATTAGTTGAAAAGGGTTTAATTGATTCAAGAGAAAAAGCCAAGAGATTAATAATGGAAGGCAAGGTTTTTATTGGCACTGAAAGAGTGGAAAAACCAGGAATGCAATTAAAAGACGATGTAAAAATTTACATCAAGGGCTTAGAAGACACTTTTGTTTCAAGAGGTGGTCATAAGCTTGAAAAGATGATTGACGACTATGACATAAATTTATTGGATGCTGTCTGTGTCGATATAGGTGCATCAACTGGTGGCTTTACTCACTGCATGTTAAAACATGGTGCCAAAAAAGTTTACGCCATTGATGTTGGTTACAATCAGCTCGACTACAGACTTAGGATGGATGAGCGTGTTGTCTCTCTTGAGAGAACTAATATAAGATATTTTGACAGAGAATTAATAACAGAGGAAGTTGATTTTATTTCCATTGATGTTTCCTTTATTTCCCTTGAACTAGTTCTTCCTGTTGCAAAAGAAATTTGTGGAGAAAGGGGAAAAATTGTCGCCCTTATAAAGCCACAGTTTGAAGCTGGTAAGGGCAAAGTTGGAAAAGGTGGCATTGTAAGAGATAAAAAAGTACATATTGAAGTTATTGAAAAGATAATAAAACTTGCAGAAGATTTAGATTTAAATATTATGGCTCTTACAAATTCTCCGATTAAGGGCACAAGTGGCAATATTGAATTTTTAATTTACTTGTCAAATGATTTAGAAAATAGTGAAAATTTTGATGCAAGTGAAATAGTAAATAAGGCTTATGAAAGTTTAAATGATTAGGTGAAGTATGCTTTTAGAGTTAAATATCGAAAATTTTGCAATAATTGAAAATATGAAAATTGAGTTTGAAAGTGGTTTAAATGTTTTAACTGGAGAAACTGGTTCAGGTAAGTCAATTATTATAGATTCACTAGGTCTTGTCCTTGGTCAAAGAGTAAATAAGGATATTATAAAAAAGGGAAAAGACAGAGCTTATATAGAAGCTGTTTTTTCCTCCTATGATGATGAAACTAAAGAGCTTTTATCTCAATATGGAATTGATTCAGGAGATTTAATTGTAATTTCTAAGGAAATAAGGGACAAGGGTCCATCTATTACAAGAGTTAACAATAGGACCATTACATCACAAATACTTTCAAAAATTTCCACTCATCTAATTGATATTTTTGCACAACATGAGTCAATTTCTCTTATGGATAACAAAAATCAACTTAAATTAATTGATGATTTTTCTGGAAAGGAACAAAAGGATTTACTTTTAAAATTAAAAAATCTTGTTCAAGAGATAAATTCTTTAAAAGATGAATATCAAGAAAAAACTTTACTTGAAAAAAATAAAGATAGAGAAATGGATCTTTTGACCTATCAAATAAAGGAAATAGAAGATGCTAACTTATCCGATTACGATGATGATGAGCTTTATAATGATTTTAATGCCCTAAATAACATGACAGACACTCTAATAAAATTATCTCAGGCAAAATCTTTAATAAATGACGGCTACGAAAGTGTTTCTGCTGAAGATATTATAGATAAGATAATTGGAAATATTGTAGATGTTACAAAGTATAATAAGGACTTAAAATCTACAGAAGAAGAACTTGAAGACATTAGATATCGACTATCTGACATTGCAAAAGAATTAGATAGATTCATTAATTCTAGTGAAGTTGATGAGGAAAAACTTCAGTACCTAAAAGAGAGAATTGACCTTGTAAATAATTTAAAATTAAAATACGGAAATAACATTAAAAAGATAAATTCTTTTTATGAAGAAATAAATGGAAGACTTTTATTCTTGCAAAACTTCGAGGAAAATTTAAATAAACTCTTAAATAAAATAAAAAATTTGGAAGAAGAAGCCTTAAAAGTTGCTGGAAAAATTAGCGACAATAGAAAAAAAACAGCAGAAGTTTTAGAGAAAAAAGTAGAAGAAGAAATTAACAAGTTAAATATTAAAGATGCAAAATTTAAAATTGACCTAGCAAATAAGGAGCTTTCCTTTGATGGAATTGACAAAATAGAATTTTTGATTGCACCAAACTTAGGTCAAGATTTGATGCCTATGGCTAAGGTTGCATCTGGCGGTGAAATGAGTAGAATTATGCTTGGATTTAAGAGTATTATTGCTGAAAAAGACAACATTCCTACTCTTGTTTTTGATGAAATAGACACTGGAATAAGTGGAAAGACTGCACAAATTGTTGGCAACAAGATAAAAGAACTTGCAGGAGATAGACAAGTTATAGTAATTTCTCACTTGCCACAAATCGTTGCATTGGCAGACACGCATTTTGCAATAAAGAAAGATGTTGTAAATAACAGCACAATTTCTACAATTGATAAATTAAATTATGATGAGAGAGTGGAAGAAGTTGCAAGATTAATTGGTGGGATGAATGTAAGTGAAGTTGCAATAGAAACTGCAAAGGAAATGATTGGTGATTAAATGGCAAATTCAAATAATGAAGAGAGAACAATGAAATCCACAAAGATTTTTGACGGCAAAGTCTTACAGCTTAGAGTGGATACTGTTGAGATGGAAGGTCAAAAATACACAAAAAGAGAAATTGTTGAAAGACAGCCTGCTGTTGGCATAGTTGCTTTAACTGAAGATGATGAAATCATATTGATAAAACAATACAGAAAGGCAATTGACAAGGAAATTTATGAAATTCCAGCAGGAATGGTGGACTTTGGTGAAGAGCCACAAAAGGCTGCTCTTCGTGAATTAAAGGAAGAAACAGGCTACGATGCAGAAAAATCAGAATATCTTTTAGAAATTTATTCATCTCCAGGTTTTACAAATGAAAAATTATTTATTTTCCACGCAGAAGGACTTACTGCAGGGAATCAAAATCTTGACGAGTTTGAACACCTAAGTGTAGAAAAACTAAAATTCGACGAAGCTTTAAAATTAGTTAATCTTGGCGAAATAACTGATTCAAAATCTGTGGCAGGTATTTTATATTACAATACTTTCAGGAGGAAAAATGGATAAGACTATTAAATATATAAGAGAAAAAATAAATTTTGAGCCAGAAATAGGAATTGTTCTTGGATCAGGACTGGGCGACTTTGCAAATTCAATTGAAGAAAAACTTGAAATAGCTTACAAAGACATTCCTGGTTTTCCTGTATCAACAGTAAAGGGCCACGATGGAAAGTTAATATTTGGAAAAATAAATTCAAAAAATGTTTGCTTAATGAAGGGTAGAATTCATTTTTATGAAGGCTATGAAATGTCTGATGTTGTCTACCCAATAAAAGTTCTTGTAAATTTAGGAGTAAAAACTCTAGTTTTAACTAATGCTGCAGGTGGAGTAAATAAAGATTTTAATCCGGCAGATCTTATGATAATAACTGATCACATAAATTTAATGGGAAAAAATCCATTAATTGGACCTAATGATGAAAAAATAGGACCAAGATTTCCTGATATGACTGACCTTTATACACCTGAACTTGTTGAACTTGCTGAAAATTCTGCAAAAAAACTTGGCATTAATATAAGAAAAGGCGTATATATGTATTTCACTGGACCAAGTTATGAAACAGCTGCTGAAGTTAGAATGGCTAGGATATTAGGTGCAGATGCTGTTGGAATGAGTACAGTTCCTGAAGCAATTGTGGCAAGACATAGAGGACTTAAAATTCTTGGAATTTCGACTATTACAAACATGAGTACAGGAATTCTTGATACTCCACTTGACCACGCAGAAGTTGTAGAAGTTGGTAAAAATGTTGCAGACAAATTTACAAAACTTTTAAAAGATATTGTTGAGGAGATTTGATGAATTTTTTAGATATTATTCAAAAGAAAAAAGAAAATAAAATCTTAACTGAAGAAGAAATAAAATATTTTATAGAAAATTATGTAAGGGGAGAAATTCCCGACTATCAAGTTTCAGCATTTTTAATGGCAGTTTATTTTAACAAGTTAAATTTAGATGAAACTTATTATCTCACAAAGGCAATGATAGATTCTGGCGATCGCGTTGATTTATCAGAGGTGCCAGGTTCTAAAGTTGACAAGCACTCCACTGGTGGCGTTGGAGACACAGTAACTCTTGTACTTGGACCACTACTTGCTTCAGTTGGCCTTGTATTTGCCAAAATGAGCGGCAGAGGACTTGGTCACACTGGAGGAACTCTTGATAAGCTTGAAGCAATTCCTGGATTTAACATAAATATTGGCGGCAAAGAATTTGTTGAAATTTTAAAAAAATCAAATATTGCAGTAATTGGTCAAACGGAAAATATTGTTCCTGCAGATAAACTTCTTTATGCCCTAAGAGATGCAACGGCAACAGTTGATAATGTAAGCTTAATTGCATCATCAATTCTTTCCAAAAAGATTGCTCTTGGAACTGACGCTCTAGTTTTAGATGTAAAAGTTGGAAATGGTGCCTTTATGAAGGATGTGCCATCAGCTATTGAACTTTCAAAACTCATGGTAAATCTAGGCAAAAAATTCGGTAGAAATACAAAGGCAATTATAACAAGTATGAATGAACCTCTAGGCGACGCCATAGGAAATAGCATAGAAGTTATTGAAGCTATAAATATTTTAAAGGGCAAAAAATCTGGCCATTTAAAAGATATTGCACTTAGAATTGGATCTAAGCTAATGATTATGGAAGGTATTTCTAAAAATGAAGAGGAAGCTATAAAAGTTCTTGAAGAAAAAATTACTGATGGCTCTGCAATAGAAAAGTTTAAAGAAATGGTAGAACTTCAAGCTGGGGATTCATCCTATATTGATGACACAGATAAATTTAAAAAGTCATCAATAATAAAAGACATAGTGTCAGAAGAAACAGGCTTCGTAAAATCCATTGAGGCAATTGAAATTGGAATTGCATCAAGGGATCTTGGAGCAGGTAGACACAAAAAAAGCGATGTGCTTGATTTAAATGCTGGAATTTATCTTCACAAAAAAGTTGGCGACTTCGTAGAAAAGGGCGAAAAAATCGCTACAATTTACACTGAGAAAGAAAATGAAGTAGAGGCTGCAATTGATAGAATTAAAAAGGCCTATGATTTTTCTGAAAAAAAAGAAACTTATAAATTAATTATAGAAGAGATTGATTAAAATGAATAATATAGATATAGCATCAATAGCAATAAATATTATTGCTCTTATGATTGCCATTATTCCACACGAGATAGCTCATGGTTATGTAGCTTATCTCTGTGGTGATACAACTGCAAAAGACGACGGAAGACTTAGCTTAAACCCACTTAATCACATTGACCCTGTGGGTTTAATTTCTATGATTATTTTTAGATTCGGCTGGGCAAAAGCTGTGCCAATTAATCCCTATAGATTTAAAGGCAATAGAAAAGTGGCATCACTTTTAGTTTCTCTTGCAGGAGTTTTTACTAATTTTGTATTGGGTTTTATTGCTGGAATTATTTTAGTTTACTTAAATTATAAGTCATCTTTTTTAGTTCCACTTTTCACATCAATTTTTTGGTACAATATTATGCTTGGCGTATTTAACCTTGTGCCACTTCCACCACTTGATGGTTCAAAGGTATTGGCGACACTTTTGCCAGAAAATTTAGAATACAAATTTTATAAGTATGAAAAATCAATATTGTTTTAAAAACTTATGAAGGTCCAATGGATCTTCTTTTAGATTTAATAAAAGAAAATGAAATAGATATTTACGACATTCCAATTTTTAAAATTACAGAAGAATTTTTAAAATACATTGAAAATATGAAGAAGTTAAACCTCACTCTAACATCAGATTTTATTTTAATGGCATCTACTCTTTTGGAAATAAAATCAAAAATGCTTCTTCCAAAGAAAGAGGTTCTAGAAGATGAAGAAGTGGAAGAAGACCCAAGACTTGACCTTGTTGAAAGTCTTTTAGAGTATAAAAAATATAAAGAGGCTTCAGAAATTTTAAAAATTCAAGAGGAATATGAATCAAAATCTTTCTATAAGCTAAGAACAGAAATATTTTCCATGAGTGAAATGGATTTTTTAAAGGAATCCAATGTAGAAAAACTTTCCTTGGCCTTTTACAATATTTTGAAAAACTACAAGGATAAGGAAGTAATTGGAATTGAAAGAGAATATTTTAAAGTTGAAGATGCATCAAGAAAGATAAAACAAGCTTTAAAGAAAAATAAGAAAATAAAATTCAGCCAACTTTTAGTAGATATCGTCTATAAGGTTGATGTTATAACTTATTTTTTGGGAATGCTTGAACTTATTAAGAACGAATATATTATTGCAAGGCAAAGCGACAATTTTGCAGATATTTTAATTGAAGAAAGAGAATACCATGGACAAGAACAAACTCAAATCAATAATTGAATCAATACTTTTTATTTGGGGAGATCCTATAAGTTTAGAGGACCTTGCAAGTTCACTTGAACTTAGAAAGGACTACGCAAGGGAAATTCTCATGGAAATGAAGGAAAATTATAAAAATGAAACTTCGGGTCTTAGACTTAGAGAAGTGGATGGAAAATTTCAACTTGGAACTAAGCAAGAAAATGAACCTTATTTAAAAAATTTGATTAAAGAAAAAAATGAGAAAAATCTTTCAAAGCCTGCCCTTGAAACTCTATCAATTATTGCATACAAGCAACCAGTTACAAAGGTTGAAGTAGAAGAATTAAGAGGAGTAAATTGCGATAGTACAATAAAAGGTCTTCTTGATTTTAATTTAATAGAAATTTCTGGCAAGCTTGATAGAATTGGCCATCCAAATTTATACAGCACAACTGATAAATTTTTACAAAAGTTTGGCATGAAAAATTTGGAAGAGCTGCCCGATTTAAAAGAATTAGAGGAGGAATCTAATTGAGATTACAAAAATACATGGCACACTGTGGAGCTGCATCCAGAAGAAAATGTGAAGAATACATTAAAGAAGGACTTGTCAAGGTTAACGATAAAATTGTTACAGAACTTGGCACAAAAGTTGATCCAAATTTTGATAGAGTTTACCTAAATGGAAAAAGACTTACTCTTGAAAATAAAAAGATTTATATGATTTTAAATAAACCTATTGGAGTTGTCACAAGTGCCAATGATGAAAAGGATAGACAAACTGTAACGGACCTTGTGCCAGATGATTATAGAGTTTATCCTGTTGGAAGACTTGACATTGACACAACAGGACTAGTTCTACTTACAAATGATGGCGAGCTTGCAAATATTTTAATGCATCCAAGATATAAAATTGGAAAAAAATATATTGTAACTGTGGAAGGCACTCCTAATGCACATGAGCTTTCCCTTTTAAGAGCAGGACTTGATATTAGAGATTTAAAAACATCTCCTGCAAATGTTAAAATTTTGAAAAACTTTAAGCAAGATTCTATTTTAGAAATAGAAATTTTTGAGGGACAAAATCATCAAGTGAAAAGGATGTTTGACTACATTGGTCACAGTGTAAAAAAATTAAAGAGAATTTCTATGGGTAAAATTGAGCTGTTAAATCTTGAAGTTGGAAACTACAGATACTTAAATGAAAATGAAATAAAATATTTGAAGGGACTAAAATGATTGTAAAGGAAAAATATTATGAGATAGTGGATGAAATTCTATCTCATAATTTTTTAGGTAAAATTGCTGTGGATGCCACTGTTGGAAAGGGAAAGGACACTTCAAAACTCTTAAAAGCAGTGGGAGATGAGGGCTTCGTCTATGGTTTTGACCTGCAAAAGGAAGCTCTTGATGCTGCAAATAAATTATTAAAGGATTATAAAAATTATAAGTTATTTTTAGAAAGCCACGAAAACCTTGATAAATTAGAAAAATTTGACTTAGTAATTTATAATCTTGGCTATCTCCCTGGTTCTGATAAAAAAATTACAACTCTAAGGGATTCAACTATTAATTCTCTTAAAAAAGCCACTGAAAAAATTATAGAAGGCGGAATAATTATTGTCGTGTCTTACTTAGGTCATGAGAATTCCTTTGAAGAAAGGGAGGGTCTTGATGAATTTTTAAAAAATCTCGATCAAAAAATTTTTAAAGTTGAAAAGAGAGAATTTTACAATCAAAAAAATAATCCACCCCTTGTTTATTTAATTGAAAAGAAGGTAGAAAAATGAAAATTGCAATAATTGGAGGAGGACCTGCTGGGATGATGTGTGCCATAAAGGCAGCAGAAAATCACGGGGTTACTATCTTTGAAAAAAATGAAAAATTAGGAAAAAAATTATTTATTACTGGCAAGGGAAGATGCAATCTCACAAATTATTGTGACGAGAGAGAATTTTTGAAAAACATGGTAAATAATTCTAATTTTATGTACTCATCAATTTATTCTTTTTCTCCTTTTACAACTTATTATTACTTTGAAGAGCTTGGTCTTCCCCTTAAAGTTGAGAGAGGAAATAGAGTTTTTCCTCTTAGTGATAAGTCCTCTGATGTCATAAAAGCTTATGAAAAAAAATTAAAAGATCTTGGTGTAAAAGTTCACTTAAATTTTGAAATAAAATCCATAGAAAAAGTTGGAGAGGAATTTATTTTAAATGGAAGAGAAAAATTTGATAAAGTTGTAATTGCCACTGGAGGTATTTCTTACAAACTAACAGGTTCAACAGGAGATGGCTATAAATTTGCGAAAAACTTTGGACATAAGATCATAAACAAAGTGCCAGGTCTTATTGGAATAAATTTAAAAAATAATTTTTCTCTTGCAGGACTAACTTTAAAAAATGTTGAATTAAAAGTTATTAAAGATAAAAAAATAATTTCTAAGGAATTTGGAGAAATGCTTTTTACTCACAGAGGTATTAGTGGTCCAATTGTCCTTACTACTTCAAGTAAAATTAATAGATTAAAAGATTTTGAAATGTTTTTAGATTTAAAGCCAGCCCTTGAGCCTGAAAAACTTGATGCTAGAATTTTAAGAGACTTTTCTGAAAATCAAAATAAAAATATAGAAAATGTAATGAAATCACTTTTGCCAAAGGATTTAATTTCTTATGTCCTTTATAGAGCAGGCATAAGTGGTGATGAAAAAGTAAATCAAATTACAAAGATTGAGAGAGAAAATTTAGTTAAAACTATAAAAAATTTTGAGCTAAAATTTGACAGCTTAGACGATATTGATAGGGCCATAGTAACAAGTGGCGGCATTGATGTAAAAGACATAGACCCAAAGACTATGGAGTCAAAAATTTACTTATTTTTGAAAATAAAATATAATGAGATTAATCACTACTATGGATTGTAGTGATTTTTTTGGAGGTAAAAATGAAAATTGCAATAGATGGACCGGCAGGCTCTGGCAAAAGTTCCATAGCAAAGGATCTTGCAAAGAGACTTAATATTTTATATGTAGACACAGGTGCAATGTATCGTGCCATAACTTTAAAGCTATTAAAAACAGATGAAAGTGATTTTGAAAAAGTTTTAAAAGAAACAAAAATAAATTTTGATGGCGATAAAATATTTTTAGATGGAAAAGACGTGTCTGAAAAAATTAGAGAAAATGAAATTTCCAATAAAACTTCTGAATTTTCTAAGAAAAAAATTATTAGAGATTATTTAGTTAAGATGCAAAGAGAAATTGCCAAAGATAGAGATGTTGTCATGGAAGGAAGAGATATAGGTTCAGTAGTTTTAAAAGATGCTGAATATAAATTTTTCCTTACAGCAGATGTAGAGACCCGTGCCATGAGAAGATACAAGCAAATTGATGATGATTGTTTGAGTTTTGATGAAATTCTTGAAGATTTAAAAATAAGAGATTATAACGATTCTCATAGAGAAAACTCTCCCCTCATAAAGACTGATGATGCCATATTAATTGACAGCACAGACTTAAATGCTGAAGAGACTATAGAAAAAATTATTTCATACATTAAAAGGTGATTTATGTTTTACAAATTTATACAGACAGTAGTTGGTTTTTTTGTAAAAATTATATATAGAGTTGAAGTTTTTGGACTAGAAAATATTCCAGAGGATAATAAAAGACTAATAATTTGCGGAAATCACAAGAGCAACCTAGATCCTGTGACAATTTCTGCAATTTTTCCAAGACAAATTTTTTGGATGGCAAAAAAAGAACTTTTTAAAAATAAATTAGTAGGCGGTTTTTTAGATAGACTTGGCGCTTTTCCCGTTGACAGAGAAAAAAATGACTTAAAGGCAATAAAAACGGCTTTAAAAATTTTGAAAAATGAAGATGTCCTTGGGATTTTTCCAGAGGGAACTAGAGTCAGTGAAATTGACTACACGAGAATAAAATCAGGTGTTGCACTTATTGCACAAAAAACCGATTCAGAAGTCCTTCCTGTTTTTATAGAAGGCGATTATAAGGTTTTTAGAAAATTGAAAGTTTATTTTAGAAAACCTGTAAAAATTAATAAAGAAATAAAATATTCTAATGAAGAGTTAGAAAATATTTCTCAAGATATTATGAGAATAGTTTATGGTGATAAAATTAAATGGAAATTATTGTAGCAGATGTTAATGGATTTTGTGGCGGAGTAAAAAGAGCTGTGAAAATGGCTTTTGACAATGCTAAAGAGGGAGTCTATTCCTACGGCGACTTAGTTCACAACGAAATTGTTGTTAAAGACCTTGAAGATAAGGGTGTTAAAAAAATTGATGACACTGATGTATATGATTCTAAGGTGATTATAAGAAGTCACGGAGTCCACAAAAAAATTTTAGATAAATTAGAAGAAAATAATAATGAAATAATAAATTGCGTCTGTCCTAAAGTTGAAAAAATTTATAATATAGTAGAAAATTTTTATAAAAAAGGTTATAATATAGTAATTGTGGGGAATTATAATCATCCCGAAGTGATAGGGATAAATTCTCACTGCAATGACTCTGCAACTGTGATTTCTGATTTGGAAGATATAAAAATTCCAGATGGAAAAATTGTAGTAGTATCACAAACTACAAATAATGTAGAATTTTTTGAAAAAGTAATAAATATTATAAAAGATATTTCAAAAGATGAAGTTTTAGTTTATAATACTATATGTAATGCAACTTTCAAGAGACAAGAAAGTATTAGGAGTTTATCAAAAAAAGTAGACGCTGTTATTGTACTTGGCGGAAAAAAATCTTCTAATACAAAAAAACTTGCAGAGATTGCAAAATTAAATTGTAAAAATGTATTTTTAATTCAATCTATTAAAGATATTGATTTAAATATATTTAAAAAATTTAATAAAATTGGTATTACCGCCGGAGCATCCACACCGGAATCGGTAATCAAGGAGGCTGTTTGTAGGATGGAAAATTTTGACAAAGGTGAGATGATGGAAGCCATTGAT
>QWCQ01000418.1_pt1 | contig 30658 bp, 15 predicted proteins | sample 1972701 | NCBI WGS metagenome assembly QWCQ01 (sample SAMN09866704, study PRJNA288562) | Human gut metagenome isolate pre4_stool, whole genome shotgun sequencing... | reverse complement strand
CATCGATTCCCAAACCAACGAACCCGTCGCCTACAAAACCAGCACAAACTACAACCTCGACTTCGTTCTGGAGACCCTCGAACAGCTCAAAACCTGCGGCTACAGCCAAAACGCCATCATCCACTCCGATCAAGGCGTCCACTACACCGCGAAAAAATTCCGCGATACCATCCAATCCATGGGCCTCATTCAATCCATGTCGAGAAAAGGCAACTGTTGGGACAATGCGCCCTGCGAATCCTTCTTCGGAAAAATGAAACAAGAAACATCATTCGATAAAAACGCCAGCGACCAAGAAATTGAAGCCGCTGTCGCCGACTACATAAACTACTACCGCTACCGCCGATACCAAGAAGGCCTCGGCGACATGACGCCATACGAATACGGCTCAACACTGCTCAATGCATAGGGGTTGACGTGTCCAAATCAATGGGTCCACCTTACTCTGCCCCTTCCCCGGGGCCCCAACCCCTTCGACCCCCAACGCCTTTTAGCAGTGCAAATGCCTGACGGCATTTGATTTGTATTGGGCCGTGTCGCGGAAGATTTGTCGTACGTTTTTGTTTATATCCAGCGGATTGCTTGGTTTGCGAGTTTGTGATGATTCTCTTTCGTCTTTTCCTGATCGTAGATCGAAGGTAGGCTGTGTAAAGAAAGGAAAAAATAGACAGAAAATAAGTATCCATTGAAAAAAATGAGAAAACTTCATTTTCTCTTTTGTTTATTACGAAAACTCGATATAATAATCGTAATACAATATTCAAGGAGGTATATCATGAAGAAGTCTTTGATCGTGTCGTTGTTGGCGCTGGTACTGGCGTTGGGCCTGGGCAGTGTGTCGTTCGCCCAAGGGGATTTGTACTTAGCCGTGGACGGCAAGAAGGTGGAAACGGATGCGCCCTGTTTTATCGAAAATAATCGCACCTTGGTGCCCGTGCGCTTTATCGGCGAAAGCCTGGGCTACGATGTTCAGTGGGATGCAGGCGCCCGCCGCGTCACCATTACAAATGCCAAAGCCGACGCCGCCGCGGTGAAAATCGAGCTTACCATCGACAGCAACAAGGCCCTGGTTTACGACGCCGCCGGCGAAAGCAAGGAAGTGGCCCTGGAGACGGCAGCGAAGATTACGAAAAATCGCACCTTCGTTCCCGTGCGCTTCATCGGCGAAAGCTTCGGCACCGCCGTGGATTGGGACGCCGCCAACCGCGTCGTCATTATCGGCGACAAGAGCCTATACAAGGCCGAGGAATTTGCGAAGCTGCGAAAAGCTGAAGCGCCGAAGCCCGCGCCCGCGAAAAAGCCGGCGAAAGCGAAGGCTCCCTCCGCCAAAGAAATCGCCGGCTTGTATGAAAGAAAAGGCGATGAAGATTTCTTGCTTGCCGTTGTTGAGTACAAAAAAGACGGCCTCACCCACGCCGCCGCTGCCGCTATGTTGGACGACAGTCCCGAAGGTTACCGGTACGTAGGCAATCCAATGGGCATGATCTACGATCCTAAAACGGGGACCGACGAGTTAGGCGGAATTACCATCCAATTTTATAAGGGCGGATGCAGAGTCACAGAAAAAGGCTCCCCTGTCGTCGTCGAGTATAAAAAAATTCGATAATCAAAAGCGATTCTCTCTTCCCGGGAGAATCGTCTTTCCTATCCAAAGAACGGAACGAATTTGCGCACCCATCGGATCGCGCGAAGGGAAGTTCCGATTCCAAAATTTCGGAGGTTTCTATGAAACGAAGATTGAAACTATTCACCGCCCTTCTCTTGTCCCTGGGCCTGCTACTTCCCGCAGGGGAAGCCTTTGCCGAGAGCCGAGACGAAAAGATCGCCGTCATGAAAGATTTGGGCATCGTCAACGGCTACCCCGACGGCTCCCTCGGCCTGGAGAAGCCCATTAAGCGTTCGGAGGCGGCGGCTCTTCTGGTGCGGATAGGCAAGGTCGAGCACCTGGCCAATCGGCGGATGCTGATTTATCCCGATGTGCCCCTGACCCACTGGGCCAACGGCTACATCGTCGTGACCAAGGCCATTCAAAACAAAAACGGCGTGGTGCCCATTGAAGGCTACCCGGACGGCACCTTCCGCCCGGAAAAGAACATCACCAACGCCGAAATGATGAAAATTCTCGTGTCCGTTAAAGACAAGCGACTCACGAAGGCAAGGGCGGCCAAAGCCACCTGGCCCGACAGCTGGATTCAATGGGCTGAAGAAGTGAGCATCGCGGGCCCGTGGGCGGGCCTTGAAAACTTAAGCCCCAACGCCCCGGCCACCCGCGGCGATGTCTTCGTCATGCTCTTCAATGGCTTTGCCGTGAAGAAAACGCCGAATCCCGCGCCTGCGCCTGTGCCGAATCCCGCGCCCGCGCCGAGCCCCGCGCCGGAAAAACGAAGCCCCGCTCCGCTGCCCGAAAGAAACACCCCCGCTCCGGCCCCCGAAAGAAGGCCGTCCGTGCCGGTGCCCGACATAAACACCCCTGTGCCCCTGCCCGGGAAACAGTTGCCGGCGCCCGAGCCTTGGAAATACAAGCCCACGCCGAAACCGGAGAACAAAAAGACAGCGGAAAACATGGATCGTTTGATCGATGCCTTTAATGCCGGCACCGGTTACGATCGCGAAGCCTTTAAAAGCGAATTTATCCGCCTGATCAATGAGGATCGGGCCAAATTGGGCCACGCCCCCCTGGTATGGTCCGATGAATTTGCCCAAGGCGCCGCCGCACGCTGCAATGAACTCGCCGCCCACGGCTCCATCACTGTCAATGGCCAAAGCCACGTGCGCCTGAACGGAGACCACTGGCTCAAGGCTTTCCGTTACATGGGGCTGTACTTCGGCGGTGAAAACCTGCTCTCCACGGGCATGAAGAGCTCGCGCCCTCTGGATCAATACGACTTTCCCATCATCGCCGACGGTGCGAAACTGGCGCAAACCTTTTATGACATGTGGTGGAATTCCGAGGGCCATCGCGAAAACATGATGGATCCGGATTATAAATACTTCTACGTCGAAGCCAAAGCGGCCCCGAGAAAAAATAACGGATCCTACAAATTCTTTATCGTGGGAAGCACCCACTTCTATTGATGCGATGCAAAAAGAGAAATTGTGTAAAAACAACTTCTCTTTTTTGCTTGGGAATGGGCACTCACCACGCGTTCTTTCGTTTCGGTGGCCGATCTCCCAACTTTTGTCTTGATTTTTAGGAACACACTATTTGTGATGATATTCCTTTTCTTTTTTTGCACACTATGTCTTCAACCGCCGCTTCCCGGGGAAGGGAAAAAGAAGCGAAGGAGAAAAGAAAAAAGTAGGAAACCATCCTCCCGCACCTCTCGCCGAATAAAGCGACTCGCAAGTGGCTTTATTCAGCTTCCCAACGCAAATCTTTCCCGAAAAACGCCATAGGTACAAATTTATGGAAGATGCGGCTGAAGATTCGATCGCCGTAGACGGCGGAAAGTTCTCTCGGGCTCAGGTTGGTGCTGATGATCATTTTTTTGCCGTCGATCATGCGGCTGTTGACGATGTTAAAGAGCTGGGAGTTGGTGAAGGAATTGGTGAGCTCGGTGCCCAAGTCGTCGATGATCAAGAGATCCGCGGTAAAGAGGCTGTCGTAGGCCATTTTTATTTCGTCGCTCGCGTCGCGATTAAAGGTTTTTTCTTCGAAGATGCGCACTAGGCCGAAGGCCGTTTCGTAGACCACGGATTTTCCCGCCGCCATGAGCTCGGCGGCGATGGCGTGGGAAAGGAAGGTCTTGCCCAGGCCCGTGGGGCCGTAGAGAAGCAGATTCATGTCGTTGGCCTCGCCGAAGGTAGCGATGAAGTTTTCCGCCACGGCCAGGATCTCTTCCATGTTTTGCCGCGGGGAAATGCCCTCGTCGGCGAAGGGCAGATCGGAGTAGATGTCCAGGCGGAAGTTGCCGAAGTTGTTTTTTTCGATCTGCCGCTCGATGTGGCTTGAGCGGTGCAGATAGGCGGTGATCCGCTGCTTCATGCAGCTGCAGCGCTCGCCGTTTTCCAAATAGCCCTTGTCCTTGCATTGGCTGCAGCGGTAGATGGGATCCAGATAATCCGCCGGAAGCCCCGCTTCCACGAGCATGGCGCGGGCCATGGCTTCGTAGGTTTCGAGCTCCTTCACGGCGGCATCGGCCAGGTCGGCGTCGCCGCTTAAAAGGGTGGCCTTGGCCGCTTCAAAGCCCAGGGCGCGGATGTTTTCTTCCACCGCTTCAAGACCCGGCGCCATGGCGTAGGCTTCCTCCCTGCGCTCGCGGAGGGTCTGTTCGTTTTCTCGCCTGAGGGCGTCGTAATCCGCCCGAATTTTATCGAAGATGGATGCCATCTATTTCTGTCCTTTCCCCTCTATAAATTGCCGGCGCTTGCGCTGGGCCATTTTTTCCAAGGCGTCGGCGCTGTATTTCGCCGTGGCCGATCCCGCCATGGGCTGAGGCCGATGGCCCCGGATGACCTTGGGCTTTTGATCCTTGGAAAGATCCTCGAGTTTTTTAATGCCCTTCGCCTTCCACGCGGCGAGAATGCTTTCAAAATACCGCCAATTGGGCTTGGCGATGCCCCCGGTGCGCCGGGCCGCCTCTTCCAACAGGGCGAAGTCCATTTCCTCGGCGTAAGACGCCACAGCGTCGGATTCGGCGCGAATGTAGGGCTTGTCGGATAAGCCCATAAGCTGCAAGAGGTGGCGGTAGCGGTAGTAGGCCGCGTCGTGGGTGCGGAAATTTTCCGCCAAGGCCTCGGGGGTGCGCACATTGGCGTCGGCCCAATTCCGTACAATCCCCTCGATATAGGGGACGGAGCGCTTGTTTTTCTCCTCGGTGCCGTAGCGAAAGGCCTCCAAAATCATCTCCGGCGTCATATTGTAGACCTCACGCCAGGCGGCGATGTCCAGCTTTTGCTGATAGGGCACCTGCTTGCGCATGTAATATTCCACCTTGGAAAAGAGATTGGCGATCTCCGTATCCTCCAGCCGGCGCACGAAGTCGCTCTTCGTTGCCTCGGGGCTGTAAACCTCTTTCGTATAGAGCTCCTTCAGGCGCAAAAAGCGAATGCCGTAGCTTTCCCCTTCGTAGATCTTTTCCACGATGCCTTCCGATTCCCAATAATCCCAGGCCCGCTTCACGTCGCTTTCCAAAAGATTCAGGCGATCGGCCATGGACTTGTGGTCGCCCTCGCCGCCGTTTGCAGCCAATTGCAACCCAGCCAAATACACCTTCACGAAATCCCCGTCGGCCTGGGGCATGTAATCGTTTAAAAAAATATTTTCAATGGGCGTATCCCCTAAATCCAATTTCGGCGGATTCAATTTAAATTCCACGCCGCCACCTGCCTTTCGTGATTTCCATTTGATACACGGACACGGCACAAAACTGCCGCGCCAAGCGCATGTGCTTTCTGTACGGGGCGAAGGCCGGATCATACACGGCCCCTTGGGGCAAATCCACCCGGCGGTAGATGCGGCCGATTCGCTCAAAGCCCAAAGATTCGTAGAGATGAATGGCCCGACAGTTCCAGGGAAGCACCTCCAGAAGAATCCGCTCCAGCCCCAAGGTGTAAAAGCCGTAATCCAAGAGCCAATGCATGGCCGCCCGGCCCAGGCCCCGATCGATCACCGCCCGGTCCAGAATAATGCCCACCTCGGCGGTACGGGTAATGAGGGAAATATTTTTCAGGCCCATGTAGCCCACGGCGCGGCCCGCTTCCACAATGGCGAAGTACTGATCCCTGTGGCCCTTGGTCTTCCAGCGGTACCAATCCCCCACCGTGTCCTCGTCTTCCAGAAAATTATACATGCTGAAGAGCGGGTCGTCGTAATCGGTCCAGTTTAAAAAATCGCGGACGTGTTCTTCCTTTAAAGGCGCCACGTCCATGGCTTTTTTATCGCGCAAAAAACCCCCTCCTCCTCCTATGATTGTACCATAAGGGACGAGGGGGTTTTTTCACTTTTTTCAGATGGGCCGAGGATGGACTTTAGATAAAGCTCTTGCCGTTAATGCCCGTCCAGTGTTCTGTCTTCTTGTCGCGGTCGCGAATGAAATCGTGGCCCATGGTGGCTTCCATGATCGGTTCAAAGTACCAATCGCTGCGCTTCACATCGCCAAAGCGAATCACTTCGCTCGGGTGAGCGTCGATCCAATAGAGATCGGCGTGGCGGTTCAACATGCGGTTGGTAATGGCCGTGACTTCTGCGCGGGTAATGGCTTGTTCGGGGCGGAAGGTGTTGTCCGGATAACCCGAAATCCATCCCTTGGTCGCCGCAGAGCGAATGGCGTTATAGCCCCAGTGGCTCGGCGCCAGGTCGCTGAAGGCAATGGCATTTCCTTGCGCCAATGCGTCAAATCGCGAGGCGATGGCGGCGAATTCCGCGCGGGTAATGGGCTTGTTGGGCTTGAAGCTGCCGTCGGGATAGCCGCTGACAATGCCTCGCTGCACCGCATAGCCCACGGTGTTCGCATACCAGTCGCCGGGGCGAATGTCCGAGAGGCCCGCGTTGTAGTGGCGCCATTTTACTGGGCGCTCATTCAAGAGACGGGTAAACATCGTGGCCGCTTCCGCACGGGTCATGCCCTTGTTGGGGGCGAAATTGCCGTCCGGATAACCGATGAGGTATTGGTAGTGATCCGTCGTGTTCAACGCATCCTTGCCGACATTCGGTTGATTCGGTTGATTGGGTTGATTGGGTTGATTCGGTTGCTCGCAAGCGTTGTTGCAATCGCCGGGAACGGGATAAGGCCGCAGATCGGGAGTGGGATCGACGGGCTTTTGTTTTTCGTATTGCGCCGTAATGACGTAAGTCGGAGCATTCGCTTCAAGCTTAACCTTTAGCGATCTATCCCACTTATCGAATCGGTAGCCGTCATTGGCCTTTACCGTCGGCGAGGGAAGATAAACTTCTGCACCGGGCTTGACCCAATAAGTTGTCGGTCCGGATAAGCTTCCGTGTTCACCCGGCTTGAATTCTACCTTTACATAACCGTCGATTTCCTTCGTAGAGATGTCGTCCGGGTTATTGTAGAGAGCGGTGATGACGGTGCCGTCTTTGTATTGGATGGCTTGGTTGATGGAGATGTCCCAACCGGCAAATTCATAGCCTGCGTTCGGATGAACCTTCGGAGCCACGCCTTCTAACACAACCGCTACTTTCGGGTTGACGTAATATACCGTCTTACCTTCTAATGTGCCGTGGGCGCCCTTGTCAAAGGTAACGGTGACATAGCCGTCCGGTTTTTCCGACTCGTCATCTGTCGTCTTCGGAATGACCGGAGCCAGCTCCGTCGCCTTGGCCGTAACGACGATGTCCGTCGCTACGATGATCGTATCATCCTTTGGATCCCACTCGTTAAACTTGTAGCCGGTGTCTTCGGTATAGTTCGGTTTTACAAGTTCAGCATTTCCAAGTTTGATGCCTGCATTTGCCTTGACGTAGTAGGCTTTTTGTTCCGTGAGCTTTAAGCCCGGATCTGCCGTAAAAGTCACTCTTACATATCCGTCTGGCTTGGTAATGGGCTCATTGGGATCGTAGGGGATGATGGTCTCCGCTTCCGTATAGGTGGCGGTGATGGTAGTAGCTTCGGTAAACTTCTTGGCCGTCGCGGGAGAGTACGTTTCACCCTCGGCATTTACGCCAATCCTCCATTCCTTAAAGGTGAAGTATTGTTTCCCTACGGGATTGGCCACGGGGATGGTGACTGCCTTATCCGGGTTGACCCAGAAAGTCTTGGGGCCTTTCATCGTCCCATTGTCGGTGGGGACGAATTTCACTTCCACGAAATTCGACGGAACATCTTTCGGTTTTTCCGTTCCCTCTTGCGGAATCACGTCGGAAACGTATTGAGCTTCGATGGTGGTTTCGCCGCTGAATTGATGCCTCGGTTTATCGGCAAGTTTGTATTCCGTATCACCAATCGTCCACTTCACAAACTTATTGTCGCCGGTGCCCTCGGGATCTTCTCCGGGGATGATCACTTTCGCAGCCGGATTCACATAGTAGGTGTACTTTTGCGGATCCTTCGCCTTCGTCGTGGGATCGACCGTGACTTTTACATAGGTATCCGGAACGTAGTTCGGCTTGCTCGCATCGGTGTCGGCTTTGTAAATGTTTTTGATGACCTTAATGGGGATCTCTACATTTTGAACTTCGCCATTTCCAAATTTGACTTTCGCCTTGAGTTTTTCCACCCGAGACGGCTTGTTGTCGTCATCTTTTTCTTTCAGCTTGTCGTAAAGAGCCGCTTTGAATGCGTCGTCATTGGCAAAAGCATTTCCGCTGTCGTCGAGGAATTGAACCGTCGCGCCATCGGGCAAGGGATTGTCGTTTACTTTAAGGGCCCCTCTTAAGATGGTTTCGGTCGCTTCCTTTTCAATAAAGTTGTTGACCCAAGTTTCCCCGTCTTTAAAGGATTCGTGAACGGTGATCTCATCTGTCATGACCGTCCCTTGATCGGTAATGCTCTGTTCGTATTGCGCAGTGACGGTGGTGTCATTTGTAAACTTGGCTTTAAAGCCTGTGTCTACATTTTTGTCCCACACCCTCGTCGGGTATTCGTCGGATGTCCACTCGGTGAAGATCCACTTATATGCCTTTGGATTGCTTTCACCGACGGGCACATTTTTGCCCATGGGCTTGGCAAAGGGAATGGTCACTTCTTTGGTGGGATTGACGTAGTAGGTCTTTTCCGTCTTGTCCGTCGCTTTGTCCGTGGGCACGACCTTGACGGTGACGTAGCCGTCGGGCTTCTTCGTGCTTTCGCCTGTTTTTTCAATGACATCATCCAACGCCTTGAAATTAAAGGTATAGGTTGCATCTTCGGCGAACTGCTTCTTTACTATTACAGGATCCCAGGTGCCGCCATCTTCCGTGTAGCCGACATTGGGGTTTTTGGTAATGGCATCGGCCGTGTTTGTCAGATCGATGTCTGTATTCGGTTTGACATAGTAAACCGTTGTTCCCGATAAGGATCCATTGGCATCCGATTCAAATGTTACCGTGAAATAGCCGTCCGGCTTATCCGATTCGTCGGTGTTCTTTTGAGGAATAATCTTGTCGAGGGCTTCGTACTTGGCTGTAATTTCATAGGTGTCGGCACCGGCCGCCAGATTTACGGTTAAATCCTTATCCCATTTATCGAACTTATAGCCGACATTGGGTTTTACTGCAGGCGCGGGGATATTCACTTCCACGCCCGGCTTGATCCAGTATTTCGTCGTGCCATCCAAAGTTCCGCTGGCACCCTTGTTAAAGACAACTTTTACATAACCATCGACTTCCGTCGTGGAAATATTGCCCGGGTCGTTGTAAAGAGCCGTGATTTTAGCGCCGTCTTTGTATTGAATGGCTTGGTCGATGGAAACATCCCATCGCGCAAAGGTGTAGCCGGTGTTTGGAACTGCTGTGGGCGCTTTGTCTTTCAGGACCACGGATTTGTTGGGATTGACGTAGTAAACGGCTTGGCCCTTCAATTCTTTTCCGTGCTCGCCCTTAACAAAGGTGACCTCAATATAGCCTTTGGGTTTTTTGTTTTCCCCGCCTGTCGGCTTGTCCTTGGGGACGACGTCAGCATGGGCAGTATACATCGCAGTTACTACTAAGTCTTCTTTAATCACAAAGTCATTCTGTTTCGACCAATGACTGAAATCGTAGCCTACATCCGGCGTAACCACCGGACGATTCGAATTTCTGGCAAATGTCAAATCACTCATATTGACATTGGCATTCGGATTGACGTAGTAAACCTTTTTGCCCGAGGTTATTGTCCCATGTTTGCCGTCAGTAAAGGTAACGGTGACGTAGCCTTCGGGCTTAGAATTGGGTTTTCCCTCTTTGTCCGTAGAAGGAATAAAGTCTCCGATTTTATCAAAGTAGCCATAAACCTCTGTATTAGGCATGGTGTACTTTGTCGGCGTCGCCGGATCGGGACTCCACGCTCTAAACTTATAGCCCACACTAGGCGATGTTTTCGGCGGCGTGATGGTTACGTATTTATTCGGGATGACGTAGTAGACTTCGGATTCACCCGCTTCAATCTTTCCGGCATTTTCCGGATGAATAACGAAAGTAACCTTGACATAGCCCGCCGGTTGTTTGTTTTCCGTTCCATCCGGATTCGTCTTGGGGATAACATCCTTCGGTCCGTTAAAGGAGCCGGTAATGGTCGTGTCTTTGTCATACACCGTAGGAATCGTCGCGTTTTTATCCCATGCGCCGAATTCATAGCCGGTGTTGGCCTTGGTCGTCGGTGGAGTGATTTTTACATATTCCGTCGGGTTGACATAGAACTTGGTTACGCCTTCGATGGAGCCTTTGGCTTCGTCGCCATCTTTTATTTTAAAGATGACTTCCTTGTAGCCTTCGGGCTTCGTGTTTGGATTGCCTTCACCGTCTTTTTCCGGAATCACATTATCCAGCTTCGTGGCCTTGGCGATGACGACGATGTCCGCTGCTTCGATCTTTAATGTGTCCTCCTGGTCCCACTCTTTAAACTTGTAGCCGGTATCCTCGGAATACTTTGGTTTTACAAGGTCTTTATTTCCAAGTGTGATCCCTGCATTTGCCTTGACATAATAGGCCTTGGACTCGGTAAGCTCTAATCCCTTTTCCGCTGCGAAGGTGACCCTTACATAGCCCTCGGGGCGAACCTTGGGATCGGGAACGCTGGGATCGTAGGGAATGATGTTTTCTGTTTCTTCATAGGTTGCAGTGATTACTGTTGTTGCTTCAGTAAACTTTTGTGCAGTGCTCGGAGTATAAACCGCACCATCCGCTTTTGCCCCCATCTTCCATTCTTTGAAGGTGTAGGTCGCTTTCGCTTCCGGATTTTCAATCGGAATGGTGACATCTTTCTTGGGATTTACATAGAAAATCTTTGCAGTCGTATCTTTTGCCTTGTCTGTCGGAACAAATTTGACTTCAACATATCCGTCCGGTTTTTCATTTGGATTGCCGGACCCGTCTTTTTCCGGAATGACATCCGGAAGTTTTTCGTAGTAAATCTTAATGGTCGCCTTGTTATCTAGGGCATATTTTGAATTTGCAGGATTCAGTTCAATTCTATTGAACTTATAGCCGATAAGCTTCGGTGCTGTTTCAGCTGTATAGACATTTTTTTCTATCGCTTCGCCGGCTGTGCCTTCTTTTTCTGTAGGATATTCTACTCCGTCAATCTTAAATGTATCAGCAATAGGCTTTCCATCTAAGTCAAGATAGGAAATTAGGGCACTGGCCTTGGCATAGTGGGCGTAGAAAGTTTCCGGTACATAACCGTTTACCGGGTCTGCATCCCAATTCCAGCCTTTGAATTGAATTTCGTAATCATCGGCAGGTTTTGTTCCATCTGTCTTAGCGTTTTGCCATTCTTTAAAATCAAATCCATCTTTTGTTGGGTTGCTATATGCTTTGTCAAATTCATCCTTGACTTCTTTAAAAGTTACTTTTTCAACAGTAGCGTTGTCTCCGTCAAAGTATACATAGACAGTCTTTTGAGTTACTGTGTCTGATTTAAATTCACCGCCGTTGGCATCAAAGATAACCGGGAAGTATACATAAGGATTTTTTGGAGTATCTGTGGTTACTTTCTTGTAGTATTTGTAAGTTACTATATCTAAGTTATCAGGATCTGTTGGGTCTTTATATTTTTTGCCCTTTATTGACTCTCTTGAACTATAGATATATCCCTTAAAATCAGGGCCCGGTTTGGGATAATCCCGGTCATCCGCATAATCGCCTAGTTTTCCTTCTTTTGTCTCAGGGTAGTCTACCCCGTCTTTATGGTACTTAGGGTCGATTTCTTTGCCATTTTCATCAACGTATTTGATGTTGATGGTGCCTTGTTTTTCTTTTTCATATTGGGCTTCAATTGTGGTATCTTTCGTGAACATATGCCTTGGCTTATCAGCTAATTTATATTCGTCAGTAGTTCCTTTAATTAGCCATTTAGTAAAGACATTATCGCCTGTTCCTGTTGGGTCTTTCCCGGGGATCACCACTTTCGCATCCGGATTCACATAGTAATAAGTCTTTTGAGGATCTTGCGCCTTGGTGGTGGGATCCAACGTAACCTTTACATAGCCGTCCGGTACATAGAAGGGTCTTTCCGATAAGGTCTTGGCTTCGTAAATGTTTTTTACGACCTTAATGGGAATGTCCACGGTTTGGCTCGTGCCGTTTTTATGGGTGATTTTCGCCTTTACCGTTTCTACTCTTGTAGGTTCATCATTAGGATTATCTTTTTCTTTTAATTTTTCATAAAGATAATCTTTTAATGCATCGCCGGTAATAGCAGTGCCGCTGTCGTCTAAAATTTCAAGTTTATCGTCAGTCGCCAACGGTTGCGAATCACCCTTGGCGCCTTTAATCTTCACCTGTCCCTTGAGTTGTTCAAGTGTCGGAATAAAGTCGTTGACATAACCCGTGCCATCTTTGAAAGATTCTTTTACTTCAAGTTGCTCTACAACAATGTCGTTGTTGTCCCAAATGGCGTAAAGGGTTTTGGCTTCTTTAATGTTTTTAAAGAAGTCAGCCGTGACGGGAGTTGTTCCACCCTTCGTTTCCGACCAGCCCTTAAAAGTTTCGCGATCCTTCGTGGGATTTTCAGCCTTGTCCGTCAACGTGCCGTCGTATTCCACTTCCTTAACGATCTTTTGGTCTGCGCCGTCTTCGGTAATGGAAGCAAACTTCCCGCCATTAGCATCGAAAGTCACGGGGATGATCTCCGTCATGGTGAGCTTCCCGCCGTTAATGACGTCGTACTCAAATTTATAGGAAAAAATCTTTTCGCCAAAGGTAATGCGCTGATTGTCCTCATCTAAAGTAAAGCTACTTATAGGATTTCCTTCCGCATCATCACCGATATAGTCCTCTGCTACCTTTATCTCAGGCGTTTTCACTAAAGACGAAGAGGAATATTCCGTATAACCCGGATCTTCATAATCCGAGTTGTTGACAAAATCATTGCGAATGATGATAGATCCCCCGTCTTTTGTGGAGAAGGGGAAGTAACCCGGGTACTCGTCGATCTTATTATCGAATTCCCCATTCACCGGCGGTCTTGCATTTTCAGCTAAACCGGTATGCCATTCGGAAACAAATTTCGTGGACGCCACTTGTTGAATGCTTAGGTCGATCACAATATTTGCTACATTTAATCCCGTTTCCGGATCTTTTTCAAAGCCGGCTGATCCGGGTGTTCCTGCAATACGATAGGTCAGCAGCTTTACCTTTTCCGATACATCTTGATCCAAATACGCAGAATAGGTGTATGCTTCCAATCCTTCTGAATATAATGGGATTCTAGCCGGCTCTCCTGTCCAGTCTGTCCAGCTATATTTCCCATCTCTACTCACTTCTAATTCGTAAAAACGGCCAGTTTCTTTATTGTTAAGCCATTGTTTAAAAACGAGTTTCGCCTTTCCGAGATTGCCATTGGAATCTTTTCCAAAGACGCCTTCCCAGTCGAATTTTCCGCCGTCTAAACCTATTGTCTTGAAATCTGCAGATACTTTCCCTACAATTCTCGGCTTGTCTTTATCCGGAATGTCTTGTCCGGGGAGATACGGCGTGTTAAACGCCGTTGCTCCGGATTTTTTCTGTAGATGCTTTCTGCTATTTTCTGTCGCTTGTTTCTGGATGTCCAGAATAACTTTGTTCGTCAGTTTGGGATAATCTTTCCCGTCTACCTTTCCTACTTCAACAAGTTCCTTGTCCATTTTCGGATAAGGCAAGACTGCCTTCTCGGCACGGGCTGCGCCGGGTACAAGTACCTGCGCAACCATCAATAGTGCCAGAAGGAATGCTGTAGCTCTTTTTGTCATTTTTCCTCCTTATTGGACAATATACTTATACACGTCAGAATCGCCGTTGTCGTTAGTTGCCCAGAAGTTAATTTGATCGCCTTTTTTCAACGGCGAATCCAGTTTAAAGCCGCGTACCTCTTTAGTAACCCTCTTGCGGCCTTGTCTGACTGTGATTTGAACCATCGCATTGTCGTACACTTTGCTTTGTCCGCCACTAATCACTTCCAGCTTTCCGCTAGCGCCTGCTGTCAAATCTTCGATCTTTACTAAGTCCACACCGGGTGTCGGAACTTTAATGTGGATTTCCGGTCTTACCAGAAGTTTGTCGGAGATTACCGTATCTTTGGCAAAACTTCCCCTTATCTTCATGGTAACTTCATCGTTAAATAACCAGCCATTAAAATGATAGTTCTCATTTTTGTTGAATACCAACGGCGACGGAACGTCAACTACTTTGTTTTTTGCGACATAGTATTTTGTAATTCCATCCATATAGGCTTCATTATCGTCGACTACAAATTGAACGAGGACCATGCCTTCCGGTTTTTCTTTTTTGATTTGATCTTCTTCTGTTACTTTCGAATCTACCGGTATTACATCTGCTTCAGGCTCGTATTGGGCGGTAAAGACTTTTTCCTTTTGACCTTCTTCAAGATTCAGATCAAGTGCTTTGTCCCAGCCGCTGTTTTCTGCCTTTGCTTTGTAGTATTTTGCAGGGACGATACCCGGGACGACGAGGCCTTTGGCTTGTGCATCTGCAAAATTCAAGTCTTTCGCCACTTTGTAGGTGACTTTTTCTAGGTTTTCAGCTTGTCCTTCTTTGAGGGTTCCGTGGTCGCCTTTGAGGAAAGTAACTTTGATGAATTGTTCTTCGACCGGATCGCCATCGTTGATCTTTTGAACGGGTTCTTGCCATTGGGCAACTAAGACTTTGTCTGCGGTAATCGGTTTGGTGAAATCAAAGATGGCATCTTCACCTTTGTTCTTCCATCCCATAAAGACTTTTCCTTCTTGTATAGGACCATCTACCTCTTCGATAGTTTTGCCATGTTTAACCTTAATGGAGTCTTTCGTTGTCTTACCGTCGATGGTACCTCCTGCCAAGTCAAACATTACGGTGTATTCTTTCGGCGTCCATTGGGCGGTGGCGGTGGTGTTTCCGTTTAAGGTCACTTCTTCGCCTGCTTTATAGATGGTTTCACCGATCTTCCAACCGTCAAAGACGTAGTTCGTCTTGCTTAATTTATCAGCATTTGCCAGAACGACTTTTCCACCGTAGGGTGCGGATTGAGTTGCAGGTACATCGCCTGTCGCTCCTTCCCCGGCCTTATAGGTTAGGGTGACGTTGTTCTTGGTGAACTTGGCTACGTGTTCACGGTCGCCCTTAATGGGATTGGTGTAGTCGATTTCTTCAACCCAGCCGGCGAATCCGTAATTATCACTAGCCTTCGCTTCGGGAACGACCAGTTCGTTCGAAGCACCCGTTGCCTTATCTTTGTCAACCAGCTTGATATTTGCTTCGGGGTTGACGTAGTAAGTTTTGTTGCCGCCAACTACTTCGCCATTTTTTCCGGCGATAAATTTGACGGTGACGTAACCCTTGGGGATCTCTTGGTTCGGATCGTCGGTTTTTTCCACGATGTCGTCGGACTTGACGAAGTTGAATTCGTAGGTCTTTTCCGCGGTGATCTTTTCGGCTTTAATTTCCGGACTCCAGGTTCCGCCATTTGCCGTGTAGCCGACGCTCGGGGTCTTCGTCACGGCTTTTGCCGAGTCGGTCATATCGACTTCCACTTCGGGGCTGACGTAGTAAACCAAATCGCCAGAAAGGGATCCGCCTGTGCCTGCCTTAAAGATGACTTTGACGTAGTTGTCGAGGGCATCTTTCGGCTTTTGTCCGCCCGGTGCTTCGGGAATGATGTTTTTGTGAACTTCCACGGGGATGACGACAGGGTCTTTATCCGTTCCTTGGGTGGATCCATCTGTATAAGTGACAATCACTGTCGCTTTTTGTTCGCCCGGTTTCGACGGATCAGGTCTGTTAATCACTTGAATTGACTTAATCTCTTTGCCCTCTTGCGGGGTGATCTTTTCGATTAAATCTTTGTCTTCTATTTTCTTACCTTGAGGCGTATCCAACTTGGTGGTCTTCAAGGGCTCTTCAATTTTCTCGGGTAGAATGGATTTTTTATAGGCCGCTTCGATGACCGTTACTTTGTCGGTGTATTGGTTCTTCGCCAAATCAACTTTAACAGCCGGATCTACTTTCGTTAGACTTTCGTCTGTCTCGCCGGTTTGTACTTTTTGCCATTCTTTGAAGATGTAGTTGACATCTTTTTCTCCAAGACCGTCGAAAGTAAACTTTTGATTTTCTTTACCAACAGGATCTGTGGCCGGAATGGTTACTTCCTTCGTCGGGTTGACCCAGAAGGTTTGCGTCAATTCAGTTGTAGCTTTGTCTGTAGTTTTAACAATAACTTTTACAAAAGTATCAGGTACTTTCGGTTTGTCTTCCCCTTGCTTTTGTTCTACGACATCTTTCGCATCGATCGGACTGATCACCGTGTTTTCGGTAAACTTATGACGTTTTCCGAAATCAAAGATTCCATTTTCATTTTGTGCAGCTTTGTCTGCTGTCCAGTTGACAAAGGTTGACGATCCTTCTGTTTTCACTTCGGGGATTTCTACCCATGCATTTTTGTTTACATAATAGATTTTGTCATCTTTGGCATTAAAGTCTTTGCTTGCCTTGATTGTAACCATGACGTAGTCGCCGGTTACGTCTTTCAAGCCGCCGTCTTTGGCTTCCTTGCCTTCGGCTTCCGTTAAGAAGAGAGGTTTGTCGCCGGCTTTGTTCAATGCTTCGTAGACGTTTTTGTAAACCGTAATCGGGATGGTCAGTTCTTGGGCTTCTTTTCCGTCTTTGAAGGTGACTTTGGCCTTGACGTTTACGGTGCGGACGAGCTCGTCTTTGTCAGCTTCTTTCTTTTCGTTGACTAAATCATAAACTTGATCGTCTGATGTCAGTTCGTTGCCGGCTTCGTCATATAACTTTATGACAGCTCCTGCCGGAAGATCTTTGACTTGATCTTTTTCTTTCCAGACGAGTTGTTTCTTCAAGTCCTCAATCGTCGGAGCAAAGGCATTGGTCCAGTTCCCGTCCGGGTCTTTGAAGGCTTCGGTGCGTACCAAGCCGCTTGCCGTGAGGCCCGACCATTCGAATTTCGCCGTAAATACATAGAAGTCTTTCGTTTCGTTTTCGACCAATGTGTTTTTGTTCAAGAGGGGTTTTTCATCCCATTTGACGAATTTCTTGCCTGTTTCCGGGGTGACGTAGTATTTATCCGCCTCTTTTTTATCGTCTGCCACGGGATCGCCGGGTACGGGAAGCAGGTCGGATTTGAGCCCCTTAATGACATCGTAGTGCAGCTCGGTGATGTCTTTGCCTTCGGCATTTTTTCCGAAGGAGCCGCCTTTGTCGGCCTTAAAGGTTACTCTTACGTAGCCTTTCGGCGGTTCTTTGTCGCCGGGCACTTCGATGACGCGGACGTCCTTATAATAGAAGGTAATTTCATCGGAGCCGGTGCCGTTGATGCCTAAGAAGTCATTGGTCTTTTCATCCACATCGAAGAAGAGTTGTTGTTGGGGATCACTTGTCAGTTTCCAACCGGGAATGGGGCGGTAGTTTCTGGCGTCGTAGTGGCGGTTGCCGTTTTCAACAGCTTCCGGATCTACAACCTGATATTTCTCAAGAATCTTTTTTAAATCGGCCTTCTTCGCTTCAAATTTCGCTTTGTTTGCTCGATTTGCTTCTAAGAAATCGTCACCTGACAATCCGTCGGTGGGAATAAGTTCCAAAGCTGTAAAGAACTTTTCAACTTCCGCCTTGCCTTTTTCATCCAGATAGTTGACGGTGTATTCACGTTGTCTGAAAGGTCTGTAGAAGAATTTAAAGACATTGTTAGTAACTTTAGGGTTGTCTTCCAGTTTGTTCGTTTCCGTATTCAAAATCTTTTCCGGTTCGACACGGAATTGTTGGAAGAAGGTGTTGTCGCCCTTTACCCGATCGTTATATTCCTTATAGATGGAATAAACATTCGAAGAATCCTTATGGTCTTCAAGCTCGGAATGGGGCGCCAAGATGTATTTGTCGTCTTGTCTGTCGCCGGTGGTGGCTACCAAATAGCCTGCCCGTTTGTTTTCCAGCTTGTCCGGTTCAGGATTCTGTTCGATGCTTTTATCTAAATTGTAGTCCTTGTCCAGGAAGTAGTGGAAGACGTCGACGTCCACCCGTTGGTTGGGCACCCAAATGGCCTTGAGGTAAATGGGGGCCACCACGTCGTTGCCGAAGGAGTAGAGCTCGGGCACTTTATAGGTTTTGCGATAGGAATCGTCGATTTCATCGGTATAATCGCCTTTATCATTCTTTTTATAGCGAATAACTTCCCAACCCATGAAGTCGTAGCCTTTTCTTTCGGGCTTAAAGCTCGGTTCCACGAGCTTTTGTCTTTGAATCACTGTAAAGACTTGCTTGTTGCCGTCGCCCTCTTCTTTTATCGGATAGGTTTTGGTCTCTTCTTGACCGATGTCCCCTTCTTGGATTTTTTTGCGTTCTGTCGTTAATTTATCTTCTCTGATCGTCCTTAATGTTCCGCCGTCCGGGTCGAAGGTGACTTTCCATTTATAGTCCGGCTCGCCCCACTTGGCATAGAGGTTGACCGGGTGGGTGGGCATGGTTTCCTTTGGATTTTCCCAAATCAGCTTCGTGCCGGCAGGGTCTAATGCCCAGCCTTTAAAGACCATTTGGTCGGAAAGGTTGTCCGGTCTCTTGACCTTTAGCTTACCGTCTTTCGGATCCGTAAATACTAGGTCTGTAAGACCTAATTTTTGTAAGTTTTCCGGATTATCTAAAAAGTTCTTTGGGTCTTCTTTGAAATATTCCCTATCTTCTCTATCTAGTTTTGAATCTACCAAATCAGGGCTTAAAACCTTTAGCGGGAATTCGTAGAAGGTGTCCAGTTGGTTTTTGGAATTAAAATAACTGTCGTCCCGAATGATTGACGGATCGTAGTTGAACCGCAAGGGATACTTGTTGCGTTTGTAATGGAATTGAAGGTAGCCGTTTTCTGTAAATTCTTGACCGCCTGCCTTTACGTCGCCAAAGTCGTCGGAATCGCTAAAGAAATGGGGGATAAAGTCCAGCTGGCCGATGGGTAATTTTATCCCATTGTTGTTATAGTAGGTCCCGCAGTTGTTGAGGGTGATTTCGTCCCGCTCGTCGTTTAGTTCATCAATTCCATCTTCGTTCACACGGCCGTTTTCCACACTTCCCTCATGAATAACAGGCCATGCGCTTTGAGGGTTTGTCGGATCATAATCACGAGGCGTAAAGCCTTGCACTCGCGGGTACCTGTGGCCATAGTCCAGAGCGGCGGTGTCCGCCTTGGTCCGCACCAGGTCGTAACGGATGATGGTTTCGCCTTTCTTAAAGCCGTCCATCCAAAAGTCCATATGGTGGGGGATGGAAGGATGATCCTGTTTGATGCCGAAAGAAAGGGTTGTAAAATCGAACCACTTTAAATCCTTGGTTGTTCCGTCGCCCTTGTCTATGTGCTTCGTATAGCCGCCCTTATTGGTGTATTCTGCCATGTCCAGGAACTCATCGGCGTTGAGTCGATAGGGGGGCGTGTCTAAGTGAAGGGGCCAGTAGGGCACAGCATAGTTGGGGCCCCAACCGAAACTTTGATAGCCGGGTGTAAAGCCCTTGGTTTGTTTAGCATCATTTGGCCACTTATACATCATCTCGTTGAATCTGGCCTTGTAGTGGTAGAGATTGCCGGGCCCGCCTAACATCACCGATTCTCCCTTTGCCGGATCGTATCCCCAAATTTCAGGGTAGATGGTGTTTTCCTCAGGTTGTGCATTGGACTTGGTAAAGTAAAGATCGTAGACCTGGCGGTCGTAGTAGATATTGTAGACGGTCTTGCCCGTAGAGGATACAGACTTAACGAGGCTCGCATTGTCGGGGTCTTTGTTTTGCTCGTCTGTTAAATCTTTGTTGTAGACAAAGAATTTGTTTAGATAAAGATCACGGCCACGATTAAACTTATCGCCATTCCATATCTTTGCCAGGCGAGCTCGGTCCAGGTCCGGAAAGACAATGTCTTTTACAGGTTCATTGTCTAAGTCCGGTCTCGAGCCTGTGTCTTTGTCTTTATAGACACGAGTACCCATATATTCGTACTTGTCCATTATGGATGCATCGTCGGCATGGTCTGACTTTTCTGCCCAGAATTGGACGGCGTAGTCGGCCTTGGGTTTATCTTTCCAAACGGCGGTAAAGGTGATCTTGCTCGCCGGCATTTTTAAATCGATAGTTTCGGCAGCCGGCGTCGGTATTAGTTTTCCTTCACTATCTCTGACGAAATTGCCGCTTGCGTCTTTTTTGTAGACGGTGTTGTGAAGGTCAATGATGGCGTTACCCTTGCTGTCTTTGATGATTTCATTTTCCGGATAGGTTTTTCCGCCTGTCGTTTCTAATGTGATCGACGGCATCCATCCCAAAAAGTCGCTTCCTACCTTTGTGGGAATGCTCTTTTCGTCAATTGTCGGGATGATTTGTTCGTAGTAAAGGGTGCGGTTGGGAACCGGGGTGCCGCCTTTGGTGTCGAAGTTGACATCGTAGTGGGCGCGGTTGTAGCGGTATTCCAAAATGAAGTTTTCGGCATTTTCCGGTACTTGCATGGTGATGTAGGGCGCTTCCGGAACAAAGCCTTTTCGATTGGGATGCTTATCACCTAAGGGGCTCACTTCCATGGTAGAGCCGGTGTTCCCGTTTTGCGTGGTAATAAGTTGTCCATCGTCTCCAACACTTCCGTCAGGATTGGTGTACTTGGAAAAATCATGCAAGTCTTGGAAGACGTGCTTGATCGTAATTTCATTGGCCTTGGACTTGTAACGGAAGTCTTCATTGGCTTGGAATCTGAGTCCGTTAATGTCATTGCCCGTCCGGCCTTTGCCGTCGGCCGCTTCTTTCACCTTGTCGTAGGTGATTAAATAATCGTCCTCGGGCTTTTCGTAGCCGGTCAAGTCGGGCAGGTCGACTGTTTGATTGACCTTATCTTTTTCCGCTTGTGTTGCGGCCTCCCCTACGCTGGCAATGTAGGGTTGGTAGTCGACGACATACTTTTCCCCTCTTTGCACCTTGTAGTCGGTGCGCAGGGTGTAAATGGCCGGCTGCTTAGGATTTTTAATTAAATCCGCCGCCGTTTGGCCTTCCTCCAATTTCGCCGGTGTCACCGACTTTTCGTTAATAATCTCGTCTCTGTCTTTGCTGAGATCGGCGTGATTCACCTGCGCAAAGGCCGATGCGGGTCCGGACAGAACCATGGCGAGGATCAATGTCCAGAGGCAGAGTTGTTTCATAAGGTGTTTCATAAGCCCTCCTTACTGTTATTGAGTGACGTCGTTCTATGTTTGCTCGCCGCTTTGAAAGCGGCATCGAAAAATCTCTAATCATAACTATATTATCCTTGTTTTCTTTCTAAAACAAGCTTTTTCAGGCGTTTCCGCGGTTTTGGCGTGGATTTCTTTTTTAAAGAAAAAAATTGCGCCCCGCCCGGAGATTTTTCCGCGCCACGGGCTTTTCTATGTTTGGATCTTTATGTATTCGCGGCGCCTTTTTGCGCCCACGGTGCCCTTTCTTTTTTGTTCTCAGAAAGGAAGTAATTGGTGGCCCGCGGCCCCTTTCTTTTATCCCCTTTTTTGTTGGGACGAGGTCATTTTGTGGTAAACTGTTTGTAATGTTTTTGTACGGAAAGGAGGTCGTCGTGAAGCGAATCGATTCTCGTTGGCGGCCCTATGGGATCATGGCGGTGCTCAGCGCCCTGATCACTTTGTTTACTTTGTATTACGCCTGCGGCGACGGGCCTCTCAGGGAGGCGCTTTTCGCCAGTTATTTCAAAAGCCCGCTGCTTTTGTTTATGAATTTTCTGCCGGTGTTTCTTCTCTTTGTCTTTCTCTACGCTCTGAGCGGCCGGCTTTGGGTGGGCTTTTCCGTGACGGGGCTGTTGTTTTTTGTGCTTTCGGTGGTGCAGAAGTTTAAGCTCATGTACCGAGACGAGCCTTTTGTCTTGCCGGAGATTCTGCTCTTTCGCGAATCCATGCTCATGAAGGGAAATTACCACCTATCGGTGCTCTCATCCGATGTCATGACCTTGATCGGCCTCATCGCCATGATCGCCATTTCGGTGTTTCTCTTTCTGTCAAAGGGGCGTCCTTGGATCGGCAAGGGCCGGCGGCGGCTGTTGATCGGCTCGATCTTGGCCATGCTTTTTATCTTCCAAGGCTTTCGCGGCCCGTATTTTTCCCCGAAGGTCTACGCCCGGGTGGGCGAAAAGGCGCCGATTAATATTTACAACGCCACGGAGACCTACATGGCCAAGGGCCTGGCCTATCCTTTTCTTCTGAGTGGCCGCATGATGAGGGGCACGCCGCTGGAGGATTACGACAAGAAGCTCGCGGCCATGTTGTGGAAGGACATTAAGGACACATCCATACCCGAGGACAAGAAGGTGCACGTGGTCTCCGTGATGCTGGAATCTTTCGCCGATTTCACGGATTTCGACGGCATTCCCATTCACGACGACGTGTACAACAGTTTCCACGCCATTCAGGAAGAGGGGATTCACGGCCATTTAATCGCCGATATTTTCGGCGGCGGCACGGTAAACACGGAGCGGGGCTTTTTGACGGGCTTTTCCGGCACGAGCTATGCATCAAGCGCCGCCATGATGACGGACACCCATTCCCACGTGCGGTATTTTACGCAAAACGGCTACACCGCCGAGGCCCTGCACCCGATCTACGGCTGGTTTTACAATCGCAAGAATGTGAATCCACGCTTGGGCTTCGACGAATATCTGTCCTTCGACAATTACTTTCAGGCGGTGGAAGAGGCCGCCGGGGACACGGATTGGGGCTACACCCGGGACAATCACTTTTTCCCGGAAGTGGAAAAGCGCCTGAATGCCGCGGCGGCCGAGGGGAATTACTATTTTTCCTACGCCCTCACTTACCAGGGCCACGGCCCTTACGCCGATTACAATATGGCGGACAGAAAGTATGTAGACAAATTGGAGGACCAGAACCCGAGGGACTGGGCGATTTTCAACAATTATCTCTCCAATATCGCCGCCACCGACGACGCCTTGGGGGATTTTGTGGAAAGCCTTCGGGAGAATCCCGCGCCGGTGGTGCTGATCTTTTTCGGCGACCACAAGCCCTGGCTCGGCGAGGGAGACAGCGGCTACAAGAGCATGGGGATCAATATCGATCAATCCACTCTGGAGGGCGTTTTGAATTACTACACCACGCCCTATGTGATTTGGGCCAACGACGCGGCCAAGGCGAAGTTGGGCGTGGATTTTCACGGGGAAGGGCCGGATCTGAGCCCCTTCCTTTTGATGAAGTATCTCTTTGAAACCATGGGCTGGCCCTACGATCCCATGATGGCGGTGCAATCGAGTTATTTGAAAAACACCACGGTGCTTCACCCGCCCTACATTCGAAAAGACGGGGAGTATCAATTGCTTGCGGGCCACGATTCTCTCTTGGAAATGGTGCGGCAATACCGCGCCATGGAATACTACCGGGCCAACGAGAAAGTGCAGAAATAAGGTCGCGCGTGCGGCCTTTTTTTGTGGCTTTTTCTTGCATTTTCAGCGACGCTTCGATAGGCTAAAGTGAAGAAAGCATCCGACGCATCCGATGAAAGGAGTTTATTATGCAAGGGACGATTACCATGCTGTTAGGGGATCTTACGAAGACGAAGGCCGATGCCATTGTGAACGCGGCCAACGAGCGCTTGCTCCGAGGCGGCGGCGTGTGCGGCGCCATTTTCCGCGCGGCGGGGGGCGCGCTGGATGAGGCCTGCGGCGAAATCGGCTACTGCGCCACCGGGGATGCGGTGATGACGCCGGGCTTCGATCTGCCCGCCGATTACATTATTCACACGGTGGGGCCGGTGTGGCAGGGCGGCGAGAAAAATGAGCCGGCCCTTCTCGCCTCCTGCTACGACAAATCCTTGGCCCTCGCCGAAAAAAACGGGCTGAAATCCGTCGCCTTTCCCTCGATTTCCACGGGAATCTTCGGCTACCCCACGGAGAAGGCGGCGAAAATCGCCGTGGAAAGGGCTCTGGCTTTTGTGGAAGACCACGATATGGATGTGATGTGGGTCTTGTTCGACGAAAAAACCAAGGCCATTTACGACGAGGCCTTAGCGAAGGCGATGAAGTAGGCGGTATTTTACTTTCTTCCAATAAAAAAGGCGCAGACATGTCGGTCTGTGCCTTTTCGTTTATTCCGCTTTTATAAGCCGCAGGCGGCGTTCTCTGTTTTCCAGAATTTCTTTGTTTTCTCTTATGGCTTCTTCCAGTTCTTCCAGGGCCTTCGCGTCGGCGCCTTCTTTTAACGAGGCGATCAGAGCGTCTTGCTTTTCGATGATTTCCCGCTGCAGGGTCCGTGTGGGGGTGAGGTTTTTCGAGGCGGCTTCCTTGGCGCGGGCTTCCACGGCTTCGACTTTTTCTTCGGCGAGGAGGCGAATGGCTTCGCCTTCTTTACGGATGCGTTCCAAGCGGGCTTTTACCTTTTCCGTGCGGAAGGTAAGCTCGGGGTAGGCGTCCAGGATCCGCTTGTGGAAGACGGAGCGGTTTTCCAAAAGGTAGCGCACTTCGGCGGCGATCTCTTCGCTCTTGTCGGCCCGGCTCTTTTCCACGCCTTGTTTCAGGAGGTTCATGATGAAGTAGCTCATGACGGCGTCGGCGACGAAAAGGATGCTTACGGCGATTAAAATGGCGGCGAAGAGGCGGGGGTCGAGGCGGTTGGCCAGGGCCAGCAGGCGGGGATTAAAATCCTCCAGTATTAACACGCCGCCGATGCCGAAGAGAATCAGGTTTCCGATCCACACGCGGCCGTGAAGGTTCATGGGCCGCTCGGTATAGTCCCACCAGCGAGCGTGGAAGTATTTTTCCAGTATGTAGCTCGTGAGGTATTCCAAAAGGCCGCAGAGGACGAAGGCAATGAGAAAGCTCATGGCCCATGTGCGATCCACGGGAGAAAGAAGTTTTCCGCCCACGGTGATAAGAACGGCGCCGGCGCCGTAGATAGGGCAGTAGGGCCCGATGAGAAAGCCTCGATTAATGAAGCGCTTGTATTCTAAGAATTTTAAAAAGACTTCCGTTACCCATCCGGCAACGGAGTAGATAAAAAATAACCACAAAAGTTGGTAGCCGCCTGTGAATTCCATGGCATCCTCCCTTTCTTTTCTTCTCTTCTATGGTACCCGCCCGAATCAAAAAACGCCATACACTTTTTGACTTTTTGATGTCATTTTTGTGCCGCAATAGAAAAAACCGCAGCTTTCCCTGCGGTTTTCGTACGATTATTCTCGGCTCATGGCGATTTTGTCTTTGATAAATGTGCCCGCTTTGATTTCGTCGTAGGCTTCTTTCAATTCTTCTTCCGTATTCATGACGATGGGTCCGGGCCACCAGGCGATGGGCTCGTCCATGGGCTCGGCCATAAAGAGCAGCACGGAAATTTCCTCGTCCGTGTCGTTGGCGATGCGGATTTCGTCGCCTCCCTCGAGGATGGCCGCATCGAAATGTTCCACGGGCTCTCCTTCCACGGTGGGGCTGCCCACGAGGGCGAAGAGGGTGGCGTTTACCTTTTCGCTCACTTCGGTTTGAAATGCGCAACCGGGCTCGATGTGCACGTCGTAGTAGTCCACGGGCACGTAGCGGGAGAGGTGGCCCTCATGCCCTTTATAGCTCCCCGCCAGGATACGCACATGACCGCCGTCGAAGGGAATTTCCGGGATGGACTGCGAGGGAACGGCCACATAGGCGGGCGGAGCGAATTTATCTTCTTTTTTCATGTTGAGCCAGAGCTGCACGCCGAAGAGGCGCTCCACCGGCGGGAGCTTTTCTTCGTGAAGAATGCCGCTTCCCGCGGTCATCCACTGGATGCCGCCGTTTGTGACGGCGTCTTCATTGCCCAAAGAATCCCGGTGCACCATGGTGCCTTCCACCACGTAGGAGATGGTCTCGATGCCCCGGTGGGGGTGCATGGGAAAGCCCGCCACGTAATCGGCGGGATCCGTGGCGTCGAAGGCGTCTAAAAGGAGCAGGGGATCGGTATCGTGCATGGTGTGGCGGCTCAGGACGTGGGTCAGGTGCACGCCGGCGCCGTCGACGCCCGCTTCGCCGCGTACCACCCGTTTAATTTTTCGTATCATACAGTTTCCTTTCTCGTTCTGTTGCTTTTTTTGCCTACTTTTCATTGATACCCTGAAATTATTTTTTTATTTGGCGGAAATTTCAATGCAATTTGTTTAAATGATTGGTGAATATGGTATACTAAATACAAAGGAGGCGTATGTATGTATAAGAAAATTTTAGTCCCCATCGACGGATCTCAAGACTCTTACTGTGCGCTGAAAGAAGCGGAACTGTTGGCCGAATCTTTTGATTCGAAGATGATTATTCTCACGGTCTTAACCGATGCCAATGTGATCGAGCATTACCCGGGCAATTTCCTTTCCACGGATTTCAAAAAGGCTCAAGCGCTACGAGGCGAAAAAATCCTGAACAAGGCCATGGAAACCATCGAAACCAAGGGCGAAGTTGAAACCTGCGTTCGGGTTGGCCGGGCATCGGAGGAAATCCTTAAATGCGCCGAAGAAAAAGACGTGGACCTGATCGTCATCGGCAGTCGCGGCTTAGGCGGATTCTCCAGAACCCTTTTGGGTTCCGTATCCGACAAAGTGCTCAACGCGGCCAAGGTCCCGGTTTTGGTCAACAAAGTCAACTGCAGAATTTAATAAATCGGCGCCCGGCTTCGGCAGGGCGCTTTTTTTGCATTGGAAAACCCTCGGTTCGACCGCCGGTTCCGTTTCGCTTCAGCGATAATTTTTTTCCGCCGGTTCAATGTCTTTTTCTATGCTTTCTCTCGCCTCGCTTCACGATTTCATTATGATGTGAAATATATTGTGTAATCGATAGAAATAACGCGCAGTTATGGTATATTGAATGAAAAGGAGGCGTATGTATATGATTAAGACTATTTTAGTACCTGTCGACGGATCTCAAGATTCTTTTGCGGCGCTGAAAGAAGCGGAAATTTTGGCCGAAACCTTGGAATCGAAGTTGATCGTGCTCACGGTTTTAACGGATTCCAAGGTCATCGAGCATTACCCCGGCGATTTTCTCACCACGGATTTCAAAAAGGCCCAGGCACTGCGGGGCCAACAAATTCTGGAAAGGGCCATGGAGGCCGTGGACATTAAGGGCGAGGTGGAAACCGTCGTCCGCACGGGTTGGGCCTCAGAAGAGATCGTGAAATGTGCCGAGGAAAAGGGCGCGGATCTTATCGTCATGGGCAGTCGCGGCTTAGGCGGCTTCTCGAGAACCCTCTTGGGCTCCGTATCGAACAAAGTGTTGAATACGGCAAAGATCCCCGTTCTCGTCAATAAAGGAAACAAGTAGATCCCACTTACGCGGTGCCTTGCTTTGCAGGGCGCCTTTTTGTTTTTCGAATGCCGAAAGGAGGCCTTAATGGAGATTTTAATTTTAAAGGCAGATGAAGTGAAGGCGGCTATGCCGACGGACGATGGGATTGCCGCCACAAAGGAAGCCATGGCCATGTATGCGGCGAAAAAAGCGGTGGTGCCCTTGCGGAGCAATCTAAGCGCGGCCAAGGGCCAAGCCCTCTTTATGCCCGGACTGGTCGAGGAAGCCGATGCCCTCGGGGTGAAGATCGTCTCCACATACCCGGACAATCCCGCTCGAAATCTCCCGGCCGTTGCGGCCACCATGGTGCTTCTCGACACGGAAACGGGGATGGTGAAGTGTCTTATGGACGGCACGGAGCTTACCCGCATGCGCACCGGCGCCCTCGCCGGAGCGGCCACGGATCTCTTGGCGCGGAAGGATGCGAAGGTGTTTCTACTAATCGGCACGGGAGGCCAGGCGATGCGCCAATTGGAATCGGTGCTTGCCGTTCGCCCCATTGACACGGTCTATGTCTTTAATCGGAAACAGGAAAAGGCCGAAGTGTTTGTGGCTTCGGCGAAAGATGAATTGGGCTCCTACGGGGCGAGCCTCGTGCCCGTGAGCGATTTGGATCACGCGACAAAAGAGGCGGACATTATTACCGCCGTCACCACGGCGAAGCAGCCGGTCTTCGACGGGAGAAAGGTGAAGGCGGGCTGCCACATTAACGGCGTCGGCGCCTACACGCCGCAGATGATCGAGCTTCCGCCGGAAATCGTGGTTCGGGCGGATAAAATTTTCGTCGATACCGTAGACGGCGTATTGAACGAAGCAGGCGACATGATAAAGCCCATAAATGACGGCCTGGTGACGCGAGAGAAGATCGCCAATGAGATCGGCGACATGGTTCTTCAAAAGCTGCCCGGCAGAGAAAGAGACGACGAGATCACCCTCTTTAAGACCACCGGCTCCGCCGTCTACGATGTGGTGGTGGCGGAAAAGATTTTTCGCTTTGCAGAAGAAAAAGGGATTGGGACCTATGTGAGGGTGTAGGGATTAAGTTTTTATTCTTTCTTTTTGTCCTTCGCGCCATTTTTATCTCGCTTCCCGGTGGCACACCTTTCGTTTGTAGTAAATTATTTTTCTTTTTCACAAACTATATCTTCGCATTTGTTTCCGGGGGCGGGAAAAAGGGCGCCCGCATTCGCCCTTATCCCGCCCCCGGACCCCCACCCTTTTCATGACCTATCCCGACGAGGGTCGCGAGTCGTTGGAAGGTCAGATACAGTCTTACACCGTTTCGGGGAGGTGATGCCTTTCCGAAACGGATGTATAGTTGTAATCCCTAACGCTTTTCTAATGTACGGAACTCTGACGGGTTCCGATTCCTGTTGGGATGTGTAGCGGCAGAAATATTGTGAGTAAGGCAAGCGTCCTTTTTTAAAAAAGTAACGCCTCGCCCAACTCTTTTTTATTTTTAAGCGAAGAAGGCTGATGGTATCAGTGAACTTATAATTGACTGGGTATCGTATTAGAGATAATCTCTCTTTTTCAGGTAGAAATACATCAATACGATGACCGCGAGGGTAAGGCCCAAGAGCCACCAAAAGGCGTAGGGCTCATCGGAAAAGGGCAGGGAGGTGTTCATGCCCCAATAGCCGCCGATGATGGTCGGTACGGTCAAGAGAATCGTAATGGAGGTGAGGGTCTTCATGACGTCGTTTAAATTGTTTCCCACGAGGCTGGAATAGAGATCGGACAGCTTTTCCACGGTGACCGACGCTTCTTTTACCATGACCCGGGCTTGGGTGCTTTCAACTTTCAGGTCGTTGAGCAGTTGATTTCTCGAGGGGGAGCTGTTCAACGGGGCCAGATGAAACAGATCGTGCAAGACGTATTCATTGTTTTCCGTGGCCATGGAAAAGCGAATCAAGCTCCTCGATAGGCTGATCAATTGGCGGATGGTCTCGCTTTTTGTGGAGCGCGCCATGTCCTGTTCCAGCTCCTCGATGCGCGCGTTTATGTTTTTCGTCAGCTCGATGTAGGATTTGCAGATATGATAGGCCAAGTCGACGAGGATTTTTTCCTTGGGAAAGCTTTCGTCTTCGATCAGGCGATGGCCTTTGTTCTCCAAAAAGCCTGAGAAGGCCCCGTCGTCGCGGTATTTTACGGTAATGACCGACGCCTCGGTGTTAATCATGGCCAAGGGGCGGGTTTCGTAAAGGCCTTCCGCCACCTCCACCGGGTAGCGGAGAATGAATAAATCGTAGGTTGCGCTGTATCTGCCGTCGCTTCGAGCCACCTCCCCTGGGTCGGCGACGGAGGAGAGGATGCTTTCCGGCACTTTGTATTTTTGTGACAAGGACCGAATCTCTTCCTCCGTCGGGTCGATGAGGTGGACCCACCGGCACGTGTCTTTATTTGAGAAATCATCTGTCGTTACGCGGTACATTTTATCGTGGGTGTTGACGTAGTATTTCATGGCATCTCCTCGGGTCATCAAGTGTCAATCTATTTATAGCGGTGCGATTTTTTCCATAAGCTACTGATTAAACTCTACACCCTGCGCAGTTTTATTTCCATAGCCAAGGTGGCGGAATTTGAGATGCGTAACGGACAAACCTACGTGGTGTATTTCTTATTTCTCATTTCTTGTTCTTGATTTTCAAAAGCTCACTTTTTGTAAAACAATTCATTTTATTTCTAACACATCGTACCTCCCCCGAACCCCACCCTTTTCAAGACCTATCCCGACGAGCGAAGCGAGTCGTAGGAAGGTCAGATACAGTCTTACACCGTTTTTAGAGGCGAAGCCTTTTTGAAATGGATGTATCGTTGTACCACCCCCAACGCCCTTCGTTTCCTGTTGGGCCGCCTGCCCGTCGAGGGATCCTGCGGATGGCAAAGATTTGAATTGCGTTATCGACTGAAAGACGTGTTGTTTTATTTTTCGCTAAAAATACGCTACTACACGGTTTTGAAACCCGGGGGAGGGAAAAAGGGCGTTGCGATTCGCCCTTATCCCTCCCCCGGACCCCTACCCTTTATCCCTAACGCTTTCTAAATGTGCGAAGCCCTGCCGGGCTTCGATTCCTACTGGGCTGTGTCGCCAACAAGAGAAAATGAATTGGGCGAAAAATCCCTTTTGGCGAAAAATTATCTTCGCCCAACTCAAAATTATTCAAGGGCGAAGAAGCCCAATACAAATCAAATGCCGTCAGGCATTTGCACTGCTAAAAGGCGTTTGTGGGTCGAAGGGGTTGGGGCCCCGGGGAAGGGGCAGAGGGCGAATCGCAACGCCCTGGCCCCTTCCCCGGGTT
>QWCQ01000415.1_pt1 | contig 30903 bp, 20 predicted proteins | sample 1972701 | NCBI WGS metagenome assembly QWCQ01 (sample SAMN09866704, study PRJNA288562) | Human gut metagenome isolate pre4_stool, whole genome shotgun sequencing... | reverse complement strand
GAATGTATAAGTCAATAGAGGATCTTGGAAAATTACTTAACAGAAAAAAAGAAGCCAAAGACTTAATTGATGATTACAAAAAATTCATAGACGACTATAGAGAAAAACACAAGGACAAAAAAGCACCTAGAGTATTAATCTTAATGGGTTTGCCAGGGTCCTATGTAGTAGCAACAGAAAACTCCTATACAGGAAGCCTTGTAAAACTTGCAGGTGCAGAAAATGTATATGAAGGGACAGACCAACAATTTATAACAATAAACACTGAAGATATGTTAAAGAAAGATCCTGACATAATTCTTAGAACAGCCCATGCCCTACCAGATCAAGTAATGGCAATGTTTAAAAAAGACTTTGCAGAAAATGACATTTGGAAACACTTTAGGGCAGTTAAGGAAGGCAAGGTTTACGATCTTGACTACAAAAAATTTGGCATGAGTGCGAAATTCAACTACAAGGAAGCCTTAAATGACTTAGACAAACTCTTCTATGGAAAAGACTCAAATGAAGTAGGAAATACAGGTGATAAGACAAATGAAGAAAAATAAAATCATTCTAGTTTACACCATATCAATCCTAGTCCTAATAGGACTCATCCTCTATTCAGCAAAAACTGGCTCCATAGAAATGACCTTTGGGAAATTAATAAGGGGCTTGTTCATAGAATATGATCCCGACGTAGCAACAATATATGACCTTAGGTTTCCAAGAATAATAATATCAATACTAGCTGGAGCAGCTCTTGCAACATCGGGGGTTCTCTTACAGGCAGTAATGCAAAACCCCCTAACAGATCCAGGCATAATAGGCATATCATCAGCGGCAAGCCTATCAGCAAGCCTTGTGATTATATTATTCCCAGGCCTATATGCCTTTAGCCCACTTTTTTCATTAGTGGGGGGACTCCTTGCCTACCTCTTAATATATTCACTAGCCTGGAACGGGGGATCCAACCCAATAAAACTAATACTTGTAGGTGTAGCACTTAACATGACCCTAATGGGGGTAAACGAAGGAATAAAATCCATGATGGGGGGCAACCTCACAAACGTTCAATCAATAATAGAAGGAAATGTAGCACAAAAAACTTGGGCAGATGTAAAAATTATGGCAATTTACGGAATCCCATTTCTAATAATAGCACTCTTCACAATAAGGACAGCGAACCTACTTCAACTGGAAGACCAAACAGCACAATCCTTGGGAGTTAATGTAAATAGAGATAGGTTTATCCTAGCCTTAATAGGAATAATGCTAGCATCAGTATCCACAGCCATAGTTGGTGTAATAGGATTCTTAGGCCTAGTAGTGCCACACATAGCAAGAATAATTCTTGGTTCAAACCACAAGAACCTAATACCCTATTCCATGATACTGGGAGCAATAACCCTCCTCCTATCAGACACCTTGGGAAGAGTGATAGCCTACCCTTACGAAATAAAACCATCAGTAGTAATGACAGTAGTGGGCGGAATATTTTTTATAGGCCTATTAAAAGTAGGAGGGAAAAATTATGGAAATTAATCACTTATTTTTCGCCTATGACAAGAACATGGTCATAAAAGACTTAAATCTAAAAATAGAAAAAAATAAAATCACAACACTCTTAGGGGCCAATGGCTGTGGCAAGTCAACTCTTTTGAAGCTAATAACAAGAGTAGAAAAACCAAAAATGGGTTTTATAAGTCTTGATGGCAAAAACATAAAAAATATAGAGAGAAAAGAATTTGCAAAAAAAGTTGCCATAGTTAGACAAAAAAATCAAATAGCAGGGGACATTAATGTTGAAGAACTTGTTGCCTATGGAAGAAATCCCTACCTTGGCTTCATGCAAAAACCAAGTCAAGAGGACAAAAATAAAATAAATGAAGCCATAGAAGTTTGTGGCTTAGAAGAAATAAGAAAAGAAAGAGTCAACTCCCTATCAGGTGGACAAGTCCAGAGGGCATGGATAGCCATGGCAATAGCACAAGATAGTGATGTACTTCTCCTTGACGAACCCACAACCTACTTAGACATAAAATACCAGATAGAAATTTTGAAACTAATAAGAAATTTAAATAAAAATCTTGGAAAAACAATAATCATGGTCCTTCATGACATCAACCAATCTTTAGAATATTCGGACACCATAGTAGGAATGATGAAGGGGAAAATCGAATTTCAAGGAAAAGCAAGCCAAGTCTTAACAGAAGAAAACATAAGCAAGATTTACGACACAAGACTAAAAATAATAGATATTGAAAATAAAAAATATGTATTTGCAGAAGATTAAGGAGGAAAAGTGAAGGGACTAATAATATATTCATCAAAAACAGGCAACACTAAGAGAATGGCAGAAAAAATTTATGAAGTCTTAAAGAAAGAATATCAAATGACCATAAAGGACATAAGAGATGCACCTGAAGTAGAAAAATTTGATTTTATACTCTTGGGTGCTTGGATAGATAGAGGGACCTTAGAGACCAAGGCCCTAAAATTCTTAAAGACCATCAAAAATAAAAAAATAGGACTATTTGCAACATTAGGTGCCATGCCAGACTCAGAACATGGAAGAAAGGTAATTGACAATCTAATAGAGTTGTTAAAAGACAGAAAGTCATTAGGACAGTATATATGCCCGGGTCAAGTAGACCCGAAAATGATAGAAAAATTAAGAGGAATTACAGGACTAGTAGTTCCAAAAAAGATAAAAGAAAAAATGATAGAAACAAGCCTTAAATCAAGAGAGGCAACAGAAGAAGAACTAGAAGAAGCTGCAAAATATTTTGCGGAAAATATAAAATATTTAACAAATTAAAAATTTTAAAAACTTTTACAAAAAATTAAAGGAGGACAAATGAATAAAATAAAAAGAATAATATCGGTAACACTTGTTGGAATTATGATAATCCCCTCAATAGTATCGGCATATTCCGTACCACAGATGGAGGCAATAAATCCGATAAATCAAAGCGTTCAGTTAAGAATGCCTACAAATAATGTAGAAGATGGAATATATACAGCTCCTGTAGAAGTAGCCCATGCATATAATCCAGGGCAAAAATCCATGGCAGATGGTGCAATAGAACACACAGCAAAGGTAGTCTACAAAGGAGACAAAGTTACCATAGAACTTACATTTAATGGCATGAAGTTAATGGGAATGAAGGGCCATTTGACAAATCTTTTCTTTTACAGAGGCAACAAAGACCCTTTAAACAATAATGATGTAATAGAAGCGGAAGTAATAAAGACACAGTTGGATCTTGGCTTAGACGGTGAAAAACATAATTATCCACGAATATTTAGTTACACAATGGACAAAAGTGAATTTGAAGCATCGGACTTCTTATGGATTAAAGTTTGGGTAGATGCCATGGACGCCATAGGATCAGGACCGGGGAATCCAATAACACCGGGTGCAGGAGAACAAAACGCAAAGATAGTAATAGACAAGACAAATTTCACAAAAGTTGTTTTAAATACAGAAGCCTTGACAAATGAAATAGCAGCAGCAAAAGGATTAGGACAAGGCAAGAAAACGGAAGAATCATTTAATACACTTAAAGCTGCAATAACATCAGCAGAAGAAGTTTTAAACAGTGCAACTGAACAAACTGCAATAGATGAAGCAGTAACAACATTAAAAGCAGCAGTAAAAGCCTTTAATGAAAGTGAAGATAAAGTAGAACCAGTTCCACTAGAAAAAGAAGCCTTAAGAAATGAAATAGCAGCAGCGAAGGCTATAGAACAAGGCAAAAAAACAGACGAAGCATTTAATACACTTAAGGCTTCAATAAAATCAGCAGAAGAAACCTTGAAAAATGCAACAGATCAAGAAGTTTTAAACCAAGAAGTAGCGAAACTAAAAGCAGCGGTAGAAGCATTTAATAACAGCTCAGACAAAGAAGCAAATTCGGAGCTTGTAAAATATGTGAAATTAAACGTAGAAGACGGTGGACCGACAGATCCTAAAATAAGAAATATACTGGACGACTACGCAGAGATTATAAAAATAAATGAAAAGACTTACCTACGCTTAACATATTTTTCATTAGAAAAAAGAAGTAACGGACTTGACTATGGTACAAAGCAATTAAAATATTCCTATGATGAATCTGGAGATAAAATAGAAGCAATTGGAAAAGTAATTGAAAGTGGACAAAACGCCGGCAAATATGAATTATCACAAATAGACATACCTATAGACGGAAAATCAGAGGTATATCTATTTGGAGAATTTATGGCAAGTATCTACAACAATAATAAAATACCCGGCAAAGCAATTGTCAGATTTTCGGACAGCGACATACAAGGTAAAACACTTGGCAACATAGATAAGTATATAGTAAGTCAAAAAGGTTTCACGCAAAAGGACGGCACGGAAAAACTTGAATTTGATGTAGAAAAAGACGGCAAAATATATACGCCATATACATCATTGGAAAAAGGAAAATTCAAAATAATAAACCATGGCTCTGGTGAAATTGCCATAAAGATAAAGAGAAATTCATTCTTACTTGGAGACATAAGACATATTAAATATACACTTGACGGAACAGAGCCTACAGCAGATTCAAAAGAGGCAGGTTTAAGAAATGAAAATAAACCGGCGATTGGATTTGATAAGTACTTTGCAATTTACCTACCCTATGAAGATGTAAAAAGCTTAAAAGAAACAGGCGGAGATATAAAAGTTAGATTCAAAGGCTTTAATAAAGACTTCACACAATCTACTGAAATAAAAGATGTAACTATATCATTTTCAAAAGAATCCTACGACGAGCTGAAAGTAGTAAAAGACGAATCAAATGATATAAGCTTCAAGGCAGATAGTTCAAGAGAATATTGTTTTAATAGTACAACAGAATTAAAAGTTGAAAATATAAAAGAAGATGAACTATTGGTAAAATTAAAAAAACTAGGAGAAGTCCAAGGACTTTCAGATGTATCAGCTTATAAATTATCCTTTGTAGATAATAACGAAACTGCGAAACTAGATATAGATAAATCATGGAATAATGAAAAGTTCCCTCTAATTAAAATCAAAATTGAAAAAGAAGGAGCAGATAAAAACTACTATAAAAATACAGCCTTTTACGAAGTTGTAAATGGGAAATTAGTACAATTACCATATAACTATTTGATAAAAAAAGCTTCAATTAAAAATCCAGATTCAACATATATAATTGGTCAAAAAAATTACGATACCCAATTAAAAGAAGCTAAGGAAGCACTACAAAACAAGATGAATCAAATAGAAACAACAATTAACGGCAACTCACTAGCAGAAATAAATTTAAAGAATTTATTAGAAAAGGCAAAAAACCTTCAAAGAATAACCCTAGACAATGTACTAGCCCTTAACTATGAAATAGATAGAAATTTTGAAGCACTAAAAAACACAAGTAACACCGATAGCGAAATAAACAAAGGGCTGGCAAAAGAATTAGTAAAGTGCATAAATAGTGATATTTATAAAGAGATCTTCACAAAAGATTTCTATAACCAAGTTGTAGAAATTAAAAATGAATTAGAAAAAAAATTACAATCAGGAGCAGATTTAAAAGACGACCTATTAAAATTAGATAATCTATTTAAAGATCCAAAATATGCTCTACCATATAAAGTTACCTCAGTCGAAATAAAAAGACAAGACAGAGATGATCCATCTATGGCAGGTGGATGCTTTATGGAAGAGGGCAAGATATTATATGGCAAAGATGAAAACTATTTGCTATTAAATCTAAAAACCATGAGCCCGGGATTCTTAAATGCCCATTTATTAGAATTAAGCGTATTTAAAGACAGGATAGACGAAGATAAACTTGATGTCATGTCAATTTATAAATACAGTGATGTAATGTCAGGAAGTTCTAAATTAGGAATATTTGACAAACAAATACTAGTAAAATTACCAAAGATAGAAAAAGACACTTATTTTATAAGAGTAGCTAATGACGGAATGCAAGGAGCAGCTCCGGGCGCAAGATTAAAATTCACTGCCAAAGGAGAACTAATAGAAGATGAACCACAAGCTCCACTAGAAAAAGAAGCCTTAACAAAAGAAATAGCAGAAGCTAAGAAAGTTGAACAAGGCAAGAAAACAGACGAAGCTTTTAATACACTTAAGGCTGCAATAACAACAGCAGAAGAAGTTTTAAATAGTGCAACAGAGCAAACTCAACTAGACGAAGCAGTTAAAACATTAAAAGCAGCAGTAAAAGCCTTTAATGAAAGCGCAGATAAAGTAGTACCAGCTCCACTAGAAAAAGAAGCCTTAACAAAAGAAATAGCAGAAGCTAAGAAAGTTGAACAAGGTAAGAAAACAGACGAAGCATTTAGCAAACTTCAAGCTGCAATAGCAACAGCAGAAAAAGTATTAGGGGAAGCAACGGAGCAAACTCAACTAGACGAAGCAGTTAAAACATTAAAAGCAGCAGTAAAAGCCTTTAATGAAAGTGCAGATAAAGTAGTACCAGGACCAACATCACAGCCAGAACCAAAACCACAACCAAAGCCAAGTTACCCAAGCTATCCTATTTATCCTTGGTACAATCATTCAAATAAAGTTTCAACTTCTAAAACAAATAAGAATACAGAAATAAAGAAAGAAGAAGTTAAGAACGAAAATTTAAATCAAGGAAAATTCACAGATATAAATGGTCACTGGGCAAATAAAGCAATAAACTATGTAGTAAATAAAGGATATTTTGCAGGAGTAAGTAAAACTGAATTTGCACCAGATAAACCTATAACTAGAGGAGAATTTGTAACAGTTCTTGGAAGAATGTTAAAAATTGATACTAGTAAATATAGTAGTCAAAGGTTTAATGACGTTAACTCTTCTACTTACTATAGTCCATATGTTACTTGGGCAAATGAAGTTGGAATTGTAAGTGGAGTAGGAGAAGGAAACTTTGCACCAGATAAAGCCCTAACTAGAGAAGAAATGGCAGTAATAATGAGTAAATTCTTAAAGCTATCTAATAAAAAACCAACAGTAAAACTAAGTACAAACTTTAAGGACCAAGGAAGTATTTCCCCTTGGGCAAAAGAAGCAGTAACAGAAATGGCAAAACTTGGTGTAGTTAAGGGAATGGGAGAAGGAAACTTCTCACCTAAGACAGAATTTACTAGAGCACAAGTAGCTCAAGTTCTATACTCTATAGAAAATAATTAGTAGTTTAAAATTAGAATATCAATACTTTTATAAAAAGAAAAATCTATTTACAGAGGGGGAAACCCCTCTATAAATAGAAATTCAATTGATAATGAAAATTATTGCTAATTAATTTTACAAAATAAATAAAAATTACTACAACTGTAAGTAAAAATTCAGTAATTAAAGGGGGTGTTAGCTAAATAATAAATAAGTAGAAATTTATGTAAGAATGGAACCATAAAACACTTGTGTTTTATACAATTTATTAAAAAAGTAGAGGAATATTAAAATTAGTAAGATTTGAACTAAAGTAAATTACAAAGGAGTAAGAAATGAAAAATATAAAAAAATTTGGTTTATTGATGCTTGCATTGGTAATGTTATTGCCAACATTTGTAATGGCAAAAGAATATGATATGAAGTCTATTGAAGATGAAATAAAGGCTACTATTGATTATGCAGATGAAGAATTATATGGCACAAAGTATAGCCTTAGATCAGCAGGAGTTGAAGATTTTGCAGTATATCACAGAAGAGATCCGAAGCTTTCTATGGCTGATGGTGCTTTTGATAAAGAAAAATCAATTGTAGAACAAGATGAAAATAATTATATTTTCACTTTTTATACAAAGCCTGTTACAAAAAATTTTTTAGGAAAGGACTATGAAGCCGATTGTACTGAGTTAAAATTTATAATAAATGGACAAGAAGTAAATGCGAAACCAATAGGATATACAACATCAATTAATATTGGAATCACCCCAGATTCAAAAGATGTACCTACAGGTTTTACAATAACAGTGCCTAAAACTGCATTATTTAAGGCAGAAGTTGGTGGATATTCACAATATTTCAAAATTAAGTTTGAAACAAATCTTGAAGATTCTGGAGCAATGGGAGTAATTGGCGATAGGATGATGAATAGAAATGCTAGAATGTTTGTAAAATAAAGACATATAAAATAATTAAGTAAAAATATTCCTCTACTTAAAATAAAAAAGGAGAATAATAATTGAAAGTTAATTTTAAAAATTTAAATAGATTGCTTTTTTCAATTTTACTATTATTAGTATTTATTCCATTAAATATATTTGCTGCTGATCCGCCGCCTATAAAATATCCTGTAGGTGGTGACCCTATGGCATATTATGAAATTCATCCTGCAATTTATAAAACATGGGGTGAACATTATAACTTTGATCCGAATCGCATTAAAATTAATGCTAAAAAAGTTTCTGATGAAGACCAACTTTTTAAAGAATTTAAAGAAAAACACAAATCTGAAGCTGATTCTATGATGTATCAGTATGAAGAGTGGAATTGCTATGAAATATATATTAAACACGGGTATGGAAATTTTTATATAGATAGCAAACACACAAAAGATGAAAACACTTACAATATATGGCCGGAACAATTTAAAATGTATGTTTCAAGATTGGATGAAAAAACTAATAAATTTGAAGAACCTAAAGAATATACAAAAGCAAAAAACGACGTAGAACGTAACGATCTTATTACAAAGGGAATACCTAATTATATCTTAACACAGGATTATAATTCCCATGCTGATGGGAGATCTTATAATGTAAATTTATCTTTAGGCAAAAAGCATAGAGAAGAGACAAAGGATTATAGTGAAGAAGACACATTTAGAGTATATGTATTTCAAGGGCATCCTGATCCTATACCTAATGACTTATTAGCCGGAGAATATAAAATACCTCTTTCTGTAAGATATGCTACTAGACCGGGAATGTACTCTATGGCATCCGATGCTGTAGAAGACTATGGCAAGTTAATAGTTGGAAATGACGGAAGTTTAAAACTTAAGATGAAATTTAAGCCAATGGTTTTGTCTGATGCAAAATTTACAGGAAATGGAGAACCGTTAGAAGGACATTTAACAGATCTTTGGACTTATAATTCTATAGATGATTTTAATGATTTCAAGAAAAATATGACATATTTTTCAGAAAATAAAATATATTTAAATGATTCTAAATACTTAAAATCAACTTATACTAGAGGTTATTATAATTATCCGGAAGAGTTTGTAATTCCTCTTGAATATTCTAATGGTAAACCTAATTATGAATCTCAAAAGATGTTTACTGTAAGAGTTGATGCAATGGGAAGTATGGATCCTGAATTTAACCTTCTTATGCGTCACAAAGACATGGTTTTAGAAAAGGTAGATCTTCCATCAGGTAAGTATGAAGCAATGCCTCTTATAGATGAAAAAGATACAATGAATGCAGGTGTAAAAGGACTTTGGGAAAATGGAAAGTTTAAATACACCAAAGAAGAATATAATAAAAAGCTTGCTGATTCTACGATAGATAACTATAGCCTTTTAAATACTGACATAGGAGTTAATCCATATTACGAAGTTGAATTTAAAGACAATAAAGCAAATCTAACAGTATCTTATGTAAAAGGAGTTGTAGGCTCAGACGGTCCTGAAGAATTTGGTTTAGTAAAAATAAATGAAAATAAAGATATAAGATATAAAACAGCCGATGGAAGTTTAAAGCCTATTGAAATACTGGAAGAAGAAAATTTCACTTTAGAACCTGCTAAAACTAAGTATGGAAAGAGAATTACAAAGATAAAACTTGATAATGTACCTCTATCTAAACTTGGAGATATAAATCAAATTATATATCTTGAAAATGCCAGATATGCACATTGCTATGATGACTGGGGAGATATGACAGTTGATGTCAAACCGGGCGAAGGGGACGACCCTATTGAAAATATGTATGGCATCAATAGTTTTGACTTGAAAAAAATGGTCCTTGTGGAAAGTACAACACCTGATTTAAATAAAACTACTCTACAAGAAAAGATTAATGAAGCTAAGGCTATCACACAAGGCAAAAAAACTGATGAAGCATTTAATACTCTTAAAGCTGCAATAACTTCTGCTGAAGAAGTTTTAAATAGTGCAACTGAACAAACTGCAATAGATGGTGCAGTAACTACTTTAAACAAAGCCATAGAAACTTTTAAATCTAGTCCGGATAAAGAAGCGCAATTAAATAAAACAGCTCTTGAGGCTAAAATACAAGAGGCTAGTAATATTACTCAAGGTAAAAAAAGCGAAGATACTTTTAAAACTTTAAAGACTGCTATTGAAGCTGCTAAAAGTGTTTTAAATAGTGCTAATACTCAAGACCAAATTAATGAAGCTTTGGCTAATTTAAATAGTGCAATAGATGCTTTTAATAAAAGTGCCGATGTAAATGTTACACCGGGAGCAAGTGAAAAAGTTTATACTTTACCTGTTAAGCTTATGCACTCAGTTCAAGATAAGGAGTCTATGGGAAATAAAGCTTTAGTATCTCCTGCCAAGGTAAGCATAAAGGGCGATGATGTAAATATTGATTTAACTTTCCAAGGTATTGAAGTACCTTTGGGCGCAACTAAATTCTACGGACATTTAACTAATTTATTTAGTTTTAAGGACAACACTACAAGGGGAGAGGCAATTCCTGCTGAAGTTTTAGAGCAAATGGAAGACAAGGCTATGGACGGATCTCAAAAACAATTCCCTAAGGTATTTAGAATTAAACTTACTAAGGCTGAGTTTGATAATTTAAAAGACAATACTCTTTATGTAAAAGTTTGGGTAGATGCCATGGACGGTCTTATGGGCGGCACACTTGGAGCAGGGGCACAAAATGCAAGACTTGTATTTGATAAGAGCAAAATGACTGAAGTTACTCCCGGTGGAGAAACACCAACACCTACTCCAACACCAACACCAAATGTGCCGAGCAGGGAAGATGTTGTAGATGCTTTGAAAAGATATGCCAACTTAGGCGGACCTCAATACACTTATCAAAGCAACATGATGTATGTTAACGCATATAATTCTTTAATGAGTTTATTGACTAAACCTAATGCTACGGACATGCAAGTAAAATTTGCCATTGATAATTTAAAAGCTGCTGCGGCAGGACTTACATTAGATACAAGTAAGCCAAATAATTCTGGCAACAACCAAGGTTGGGGTAACAACAATCAAGGCTGGGGCAATAACAATCAAGGCTGGGGTAACAACTCCGGCTGGGGCAACAACAATCAAGGTTGGGGCAACAACAATCAAGGCTGGGGCAACAACAATCAAGGCTGGGGCAACAACAATCAAGGCTGGGGCAACAACAATCAAGGCTGGGGTAACAACTCCGGCTGGGGCAACAATAACCAAAACAACCAAAATAACGGCCCAGTTACAGTTCAATATGAAGTTCCTGTAGAAGTTCTTCATGCTCATCAAAGTGGTTATTCTATGGCAAATGCGGCTATTAATCACACTGCTAGAGTAGAAGAAAGGGACGGAAAATTCAGATACAGTGTTAATTTCCATGCTATCCAAAGAGATTTCGGCGGCAAAACTTTGACAGGCAACTTAACAAATCTGTTTATCATTGATGGCAGCAAGTACAGAGCGGATCAATCAGGCAACACTTGGTCATGGACCATGAACGGCAAATATGACAGAGTAAACGTTGCAGTTTGGGTAGATGCTATGGATGAAATAGCAGGCAAAGGTCCGGGAGGAGGAGAGCAGAATGCAATCTTATCCTTTAACTGGAACAATGCAAGAGAAGTAGGAAGAGTTGGTGGAAATAACAACAACCAAAACCAACAAAATCAAAATCAACAAAACCAACAAAAGCAACAAAATCAAAATCAACAAGCTGTTCAAAATAATAATACAAACAACTTTACAGACACAAGTGGACACTGGGCTAAGACTGCTATTGACTATGTTGTAAGCAAGGGATACTTCGCAGGCTTAAGTAATACAGAATTTGGTCCTAACAAGTCTATAACAAGAGGACAATTTGTAAGTGTTCTTGGAAGGATGTTAAATGTCAATGTAAATGACTACAAGGATCAAAACTTTAAAGATGTTAAGTCAGGAATGTACTACAGTCCATACATCACATGGGCAAATAAAGTTGGAATAGCATCAGGAGTAGGACAAGGAAACTTTGCTCCAGATAAGGAACTAACTAGAGAAGAAATGGCTGTGATGATGACTAAATTCTTAAAGGTTTCAGGCAAGAATCTTAATGCAAAGGGCAAGACTAATGCCTTCAAAGATGAAGATAAGATTCAAGGCTGGGCTAAGGATTCTGTAAAGGAAATGGCAAGACTTGGAATAGTAAGTGGTATGGGCGATGGTAACTTTGCTCCTAAGTCATCATTTACTAGAGCACAAGTTGCACAAGTCTTATACAATATTGACCACAATTAATTTAGTTTTTTAGTTTAGTTAATTTTAGAGAGGGGCATCTCTTGTATTTGTCCCTCGAATATAGAAAAAGAGGTGTAATATGAAAAAAATTATTTTATCACTATTGTTAGTTATGCTTTTAATACCTAATGCTATTTTTGCAGCGACTAAGTATGAGGTACCTGTTAAATTAGAAAAGTTTGGGGAGCCTGGCAAGGAGTCCATGGGCAATCCTTCTTTGAAGCAAGTTGCTGATGTAGAAGAGATAGATGGTAAATTTATTTATAAACTTTATTTGAAAAAAATGGAGTTTATGAATATGGAAGGCGAACTTACAAATTTATTTATCTATGATGGCGATAAGGATTCTAAGAGAGTTGAAACAAAACAAAGTCCTCTTAGCGGAGAGTACAATAAGATACATGAGTTTGAAAGAACAAATCCTAAGGAAGATCAAATTCTTGTTGCTGTGTGGGTTGATGCTATGGATGCTATCGCTGGTGGCGGCAAGGGATCAGGCGAACAAAAAGCTTATCTAAAGCTTGACTGGGCTAATGCAAAGACCCTTGACAAAAAGGAAACTAAGGTTGAAAAGTCTGAAGCAAGCAAAGAAAATTCTGAAATAAAAATTTTAGTTGCTGGAAAGGAAATCAAACCAGAGACTCCAGCCTACATTGAAAATGGAAGGACAATGGTTCCTCTAAGATTTATATCAGAAGCTCTTGGCGAAAAGGTTGACTGGAAGGCTGACACAAAGACTGTTATTGTTGGAGATAACAAGGCAAGTCTTGTTATTGGAGAAAAGGAAATAAATGCCAATGGAAAGAAAATTGCAATTGATTCTCCAGCAGTAATTAAGGATTCAAGGACTTTTGTTCCACTAAGGGCTATTTCAGAAATTTTAGGTGCAAAGGTAGATTGGGAATCTTCAACAAGAAGTGTAAAGATAAGTAAATAATTTTTATAGATCTCTCATAATAATAATAATAATAATTATGGGAGTTTTTTATGAGGAAATTTTGAGAAAATATTTTATTCATTAAGAAAGATAAATATTAAAAGGCTGTAACTTTATTTACATATTTTGACTTTTATAAAATCCAATTAAATTTTGCTAATTTATGGTATTAGAAATATTTTCATAATTAAGAATTATACAAAAACTATTGACAAAGTTGTTTAAAATTATATAATCTTAATATAGTAAATAAATTAAAAATAAATAAATAAAAATGCATACATATTTGGAGGTTTGAAGTGAAAAATAAAAATGATAATTTAGAAAAGACAGCTGAAGTTTTAAAAGTAATGGCGCATCCCGTTAGGCTTAAAATTATTAAAAATTTAATTGACAATGGTCCATGCAATGTTGGATCCTTACAAGAGAAATTTAATATTCCTCAACCAACTGTTTCATCTCATCTTGGCAAGTTAAAGAGAGCTGGTGTTCTAAATAGCGACAGAAATGGAACTGAAATTTATTATAAAGTTGATAGTAAGTTCATATTGTCTCTTGCAGAAGCCATATTTAATTAATCCCCTTAGTGGGATTTTTTTATGGAGTTTTTATGAAGTTAAATAAAGTCCAACTTGAAGCAGTGACTTCTATTGATAAAGATGTAACTTTAATGGCGGGAGCAGGCACGGGTAAAACTAGAGTCCTAACCAGTAGATTCATAAATATAGTTAAAAACAATAATGATCCAAAGAAAATTTTGGCTATAACTTTTACAAAAAAAGCTGCAGAGGAAATGCTTGGAAGAATTTCTAAGGAGCTTGTGGAAGAAAATATTGATTTTGAAGAAAAAGATTTAAATATTATGACTATTCACTCCTTTGCCCTTGAAATTGTGAGGAATTATTCTTATTTAATAGGAATAAATCCAAATTTTACTATTTTAGATGATGGTAAGGCAGGAGAGATGCTAGAAAATGCTGTTAAAGCATCTTTAAATAATATTAGAGTCGAAAAATTTAAAAGATATTTAATTGATTTTAAGACTAACCCCTTTGAGGAGAGAAAATTATTTGCAGATCTTTATGGAGACTTTCGAAATAAAAATTTAGATTTTTCAGATATTTTGAATAGGAGCCTAAATTTTAATAAGACTAGCAAAAGTTCCGATGAATTATTTTTACTCTTAGATGATTTTAGGAAAGTTAGCGGAAATAAGTTTAAAAAATTTTACGATGACAACATTGATGAAATTAAAAATACTGAAAATCTTGATCTTGAAATCTTAAACTCAATAGAAGATAATCTTGGTTCCGCAAGTAAGTATGAGAATAAAATTAAAAATATTGTAGATTTGATTCATGAATTAAAGAAAAATTTTGAGATAAAAAATAAGGAATATTATGAAATAATTATTGAAATTTTAAAAGAAATTGATAAAAATTATTCAAGGGAAAAGAGGGACATTAAGGCTCTAGATTACGACGACATTATTTCTTACACTCATTTAATATTAAGAGATGAAAGATTTAAGAAAAATCTTAAAGACAGGTATTCATACATATTGGTTGACGAATATCAAGACACAAATGAAATTCAAAATGAAATTATAAATACCTTTGTTGATTCAAATTTATTTATAGTTGGGGACCCAAAACAGTCCATTTATGCCTTTAGGGGAACTGACTTAAAGAGTTATTATAGTTTTTCTGACAAAATAAAAAATCGGGGCATTTCCCTTGTCATGAATAAAAATTATAGAAGTGATGGAAAAATTATTAATTTCATTAATTCCACCTTTGAAAACCTAATTGAGTCCTACGAGGAAATGGACTTTGATTTTGAAAGTGGCGGCGATGTCTATCAATATGACACCGAAGATAATAATGAAATTGCCGACTTAGTTTTAGACCTATTAAAAAAAATCGATGAAAAGGAAATTGCCATCTTATCTAGGAGCAATGCACAAATTAATGAAATAAGCAGAATCTTATCTCTTAGAAATATCTCTTTTAATAAGGGCGAGAGAAGCTTAGAGGAAATTGAAGTTTTAAAGGTGACGAAAAATATTCTCTCTAGCATTTATAGTCCAGAGGATTTTCTAAATACACTTTCTCTTTTTAATTCACCAATTTTAAATTTCAATTTTAAAGATTTAGTTAAAATTTTAAACTTAGGCATTGATAAGACTTCAGCCCTTCTAGATTTAAAGTGTGACGATGAAAATATAAATATTTTTATAAATTTCTTAAATGAATTAAAGGAAAAATCAAAAGTTCTTCTCTTTGATGAAATGATTGAAGAAATTATGAATTATTTTTACGCTTTAAAGACTCTAAAGAAAATTGACTGGGAATATCTCTATAAATTTAAAGAAATTACAAGAGAATATTTAGAAGAAAATCAAAAAGATTATAGGTCTTTTGAAAAATACCTTTTGACTTTGAGCTTTGATGATTTAGAAGAGGGAATAAATCTCTTAACTATACACAAGTCCAAGGGTTTAGAATTTGATGCAGTTATAATCTCACACATGGACAGGGGCAAAAAATTAGGTCAAGTGAGAAAAATTATAGTTGATAGAGAGCTTGGACTTGCCCTTAAATCTGATTTTTCTGACTACAGGTATAGAACTATTAATGAGAAACTTAGAGCTGTAGATAGGGAAGAGGAGAAGAGAGTTTTATATGTTGCCATGACAAGGGCAAAGAGGGAACTCATCCTCTTTGGAAATTTAAAAAAATACAAAAGTGATTCCTATTTTGATTTATTAGATAGGGACATAAAAATTAAGGAATATGAATTTTCTAGGGAGATAAAAGAAGATATACCAAAGAAAAGAAATGCTTACCTTGCTCTAGACTTAAATTTCGAAAATAGAATTAGAGAATATTACACTGTCACTGATTTTTTAAATTTCAAGAGAAGCCCTATAGATTTCTATAAAAAATATTTTTTGGGAATTGATGACTACACCTTAGGTCAGGGCAAGCAGCAAGTTATGGACCCAAAAACTCTTGGAAGCATAGTTCATTTATTTGCACAGATTCACAGTAACAAAGATGCAAATAAAAATAATATAGATGAATACTTAAAGGAAATTTTTGAATATTACGAAGAAGAAATTGACGAGGACAAGTTAAATATAGCAAGAGAACTTTCACTAAACTACCTTGAAATGGAAGAGGAAAATATAATTGATAAGGAATTGTTATTTTATTACGACCTGGAGGGATATTTAGTTAAGGGTTTCATTGACCAGGTGATAAAAATTAATGGAGACTATTATATAGTTGATTTAAAAACTAGCGACATGGACCTAGACTATATAAAGTCTTCTTACGAGAACCAATTAGTACTTTATTCAGCAATTTATGAAAAATTATATAAAGTTAAAGTAAAAGCTGCATATATTTTTGACTTAAGGGGTAAAAACAAAATAGATATTGAGATTAATGAGGGAAAAAGTAAACTTGTAATGGAAGAATTTTTAAATTATATTAAATTTATTAGATCTCATACTAATTATAAGGATTATTTAAAATTTTAAGGAGGAAATATGGATTATTCTAAAGAGTATCAAAAAAAATTAATTTCAGCTAAAGAAGCGGCAGCAATGGTAAGAGACAATATGTGGATTGACTATGCCTGGGCTGGTAGTACACCTGTTGCCTTTGACAAGGCTCTAGCAAATAGACTTGATGAATTAAACGAAATTTATTTAAGAGGTGGCGTACTTCTTTGGGAACCAGAAGTATTTAAGAAAGACCCTGAAGGACAAAAAGTTGTATGGAATTCTTGGCACGCAGGTGGACCAGATAGAGGTAGAATTAACAAAACGCCAGGTGGTTTCTATGCACCGCTTAGGTATTCAGAACTTCCTAGATGGTATAGAGAAAATTGTAAAGTTGATATAGCTTTAATTGTTACTCCTCCAATGGATAAACATGGAAACTTCAACTTTGGACTTAATGCATCTCACCTAAGGGCAGTTACAGAAGTTGCTGATAAAGTAATTATTGAAATAAACGAAAATATGCCAACTTGCCTTGGCGGTTTTGAACACGAAATAAATATTAAAGATGTTGACTATATTATCGAGGGAGAAAATCCTGAAATAGCAGCTCTTCCTAAGGGAAGCTTTGGCGAAGTTGACAAGAAAGTTGCTGAACTAATTGTAGAAGAAATTCCTAATGGAGCAACTCTTCAACTTGGAATTGGTGGAATGCCAAATGCAGTTGGATCTCTTATTGCTGATTCTGACTTAAAGGACCTTGGAGTTCACACAGAAATGTATGTAGATGCCTTTGTTGATATGGCTAAAAAGGGTAAAATTACTGGAGCAAAGAAAAATATTGACAGATTTAGACAAGTTTATGGCTTTGCTGCAGGCTCAAAGGATATGTATGAATATCTAAACTTTAATGCAGATGCAATGGCTGCACCAGTATCTTATACTAATGATGCTCGTATAATCTCACAAATAGATAATTTTGTTTCAATTAACAATGCCGTTAATATAGATTTATTTGGACAAGTTTCATCTGAATCTTCTGGAGCTCGTCACATCTCTGGAGCAGGCGGACAACTTGACTTTGTACTTGGAGCTTATTTATCTAAGGGTGGTAAATCCTTTATCTGTCTATCTTCTAAATTTATGAACAAGAAGACTGGCAAGGAAGAATCAAGAATTGTTCCAAATTTCGAAACTTTCTCAGCAATTACAGCTGCAAGACCAAACACACACTGGCTTGTAACTGAATATGGAAAGTTCAACTGCAAGGGTATGTCAACTTGGCAAAGAGCAGAAGGAATAATTAATCTTGCCGCACCAGAATTCAGAGAAGAACTAATTAAAGAAGCAGAAAAGATGAACATTTGGAGAAGAACTAACAAGAGATAATTGGAATTGAATATAAAATTTACCCTCTAACTTTATTGTTAGAGGGTTTTAATTAATTTACAACAAAAATTTCACATAAAACTTTATTATTTATCACAATAAAATTTTATACTTTACTAAAGAATCAAATATAATAAAAATAAAAATTAATAAAAAATCTTTGCATAAAACAATAAACTATGGTATATTAAAATGTTTTTACTTTTTTTAAATTCTCTGCTATACTAATAATAGGGATAATAGGAGGTAAAATATGTTTAATATTGGCGATAAAATTGTATATCCTATGCACGGAGCAGGCGAAATTGTTGCAATAGAAGAGAGAGAAATCCTCGGTAATGTGCACAAGTACTACATAATGAGATTACCTATAAATGAACTTAAGGTTATGGTGCCTGTTAAAAATGCTGAAGAAGTTGGAGTTAGAAAAATTTCTGACACAAAGACTATGGAAAATGTCCTAGAAACACTTTCTTCAGACAAAGAAATAACTATGCCAAAAAATTGGAATAGAAGATATAGATTTAATTTAGAAAAAATAAAATCTGGCGATTTAACAGAAATTGCCGACGTGGTAAAATGTCTGGAAAATTTAGACAGACAAAAATCTCTTTCAACGGGAGAGAGAAAAATATTGACAGAAGCAAGACAAATCATCGTTTCAGAGATGGCTCTTGTTTTTGATAAAAAAGTGGAAGTAGTTTCAAAATTAGTTGATCATGCCATTTTTGGTTAAGGAGGGATTTTTATTAGCAGGAACCGAAAAATTGTGTCCAAAATTTTTAAGGTGCTATTCACTTTAATAGGAGCACTATTCGGTATTTTCATCGTGTCTCTTTTATCAGACATGAAATTTGTAAAAGGTATTGGAAGCCAAAAAGTTGTGACAGTTGTTGCTGTCATTATTGTACTTTTATTTGCACTTATATTTTTTATACTTTCACCAAAGGTCTTTAAGGCCTTGGAAGATCTTTTGGCTATTTGGGAGAGAGAAATCCAAACAAAATCTTTTACAGAGGTAGTACTGGGTGCAGTGGGACTTATACTTGGTCTCATAATAGCATTTTTAATTTCACAACCTATATACAAGATTCCAATTCCCTATGTGGGTTCTGTAATTTCAATTTTACTCTATGGAATGCTGGGATACTTAGGTTTAAATATTGGAATGTCAAACAAGGACACTATTTCAGAAAAAGTTAGAGATTTATCTTCCTTGGCAGCAAAGAGAACAGCTAAGCCAAAGGAAAATATTAAAACTCGTGAAGGCATTCCAAAGGTTTTAGATACTTCTGTTATTATTGACGGAAGAATACTTGATATTGCAAAGATTGGATTTATTGAGGGACCTCTTGTAGTTCCAGTTTTTGTATTAGAAGAACTTCAACACATTGCAGACTCTGCTGACGCTCTAAAGAGAAACAGGGGTAGGCGGGGCCTTGACACTGTTGCAGAAATTCAAGACCTAAAAAATGTTGAAGTTATAATCTACAAGGGAAAAATCGAAGAAATTCCTGAAGTTGATTCAAAACTTTTAAAACTTGCCAGCGATTTAGGTGGCAAAATTGTAACAAATGATTACAACTTAAACAAAGTCGCTAAGGTTCAAAACCTAACAGTTTTAAATGTAAATGAACTTGCAAATGCAGTTAAGCCACTATATCTTCCAGGCGAAGAGATGAAAATTCTAATCGTAAAGGAAGGCAAGGAACAAAATCAAGGACTTGGTTATCTTGACGATGGCACAATGATTGTCGTTGAAAATGGAAAGGACCTCATTGGCGAAAGTGTCAATGTAATTGTAACAAGTGCACTTCAAACTTCAGCAGGAAAAATGATTTTTGCAAAACTAAAATATTAATTTTAAGAACTCTGTCTTTGGCAGAGTTTTTTCATTGAATAAATATAATACTAATTTAACCAGTAAAACCATTAAAGCGTTTGTGAACAAAATAATTATTTGCAAGCTTACAAAGATTTTTTATTTGACTATATAAAAATTTTGTATTATTATTTTAGCATAGATAGGGGGAATAATAATGAAACTATTTTTACCCGGTCCTGTGTCAGTTCGCAGTGAAGTTTTAAAACAATTTGAAAAACCTGTAATAGGACACAGAACTAAGGACGCATCAGAAATTCAAAAGTCAATTATAATAAATATGCAAAAAGTTTTTGGAACTAAAGAATATATTTTAACATCAACATCTTCAGGTACTGGACTTATGGAAGGAGCCATTAAGTCCTGCACAAAGAAGAGGGCACTTATTTGTTCTTTAGGTTCCTTTGGTGAGCTTTGGCAAAGACTTGGTCTTGAAAATGGAATTGAGACAGACATTTTAAAGGCTGAGCCAGGAGAAGCCACAGATCCAAATAAATTGGAAGATCTTTTAAAGAAAAAGGAATATGATTTTGTTGGTATTACTCACAACGAAACATCATCTGGTATATTAAATAGTCTTTCTGAACTTAAAGCAGTAATTGAAAAGCATCCTGATATTGTTTGGGCTCTTGATACTGTAAGTTCAGCAGGAGGTACGCCAATTGATCAAGATAAGTATGGCATAGACATTGCCATTACATCTTCACAAAAGTGTTTAGGTCTTGTGCCAGGTCTTAGCTTTGCATCTTTCTCTGAGAAGGCTGTTAAAAAGGCAAAGACAGTAGAAAATAGAGGTCATTATTTGGACTTATTACTTTTATATAATTATTCCAAGGAACATGACTACCAATACCCATCAACTCCTGCCATCTCAAATATGGTTGCAGCAGAGTATCAACTGGACTATATAATAAATGATGAGGGACTTGAAAATAGGTTTAAGAGACACACAGAAATGTCAAACTATTTTAAAGAATGGGCAAATAAAAATTTTGAAGTTTTTGGCGACGAAAAATATTTATCACCAACAATTACTTGTGTTAAAAATACAAAAAATTTAGAATTCAAAAAGTTAAACCAAGAATTTCTTGACAGAGGCATGGTAATCTCCAACGGTTATGGACCTATGGCAGATAAAACTTTTAGGGTTGGCCACATGGGCGACACATCTTTAGATGACATGAAGGAGTTTACTAAAGCTTTCGATGAAATTTTAAAAAAGTTAATATAAGATTATAAAATATCTTGCTTAAGGCAGGATATTTTTTTGTAGAAATTTAATAAAAATCGCATTTATAATTAAATTTTTGTTACAAATGCAAAAATTCTTTGAGAAAATACTTTTATTCCTTTATACTTTTTATGTAAGCGAGGTTGATGAAATGAATAAAAAAAGAATTAGTCTTGTAATGCTTTTATTTTTAATGACTATTTCAACTAATGTATTTGCAGCAAATAAATTATTATTTCAGGAGCCCATTGCTCCAGGTGTTGTAAGATACAAGTATGAAGTCACAAGAGATAAAAAGAATGCACAGACAAATGTAGTTACAGTGGATTTAAATAATCCCTATATAAAAATTAATACAGTTGCAGGTGGAGGAACTTATACTAATAAGGCAACTGTGTCTCAAATGGCTGACAGAACTAATGCCGTTGCTCTTGTAAATGGAGATTTCTTTACTATGCAACTACAAGGTGTGCCACTAGGTGCATCTATAATTGATGGAGATATGAAGTCATCTCCTGCAGTTTTGACAGACATTTGGTCCTTTGGCATTGATGAAAATAACACTGCCTTTATTGACAGCACAAAATTTGTGGGAAGCGTAACAGCTCCCAATGGAAAATCTTACCCAATTGATGGACTAAACAAGACCTTTTACTGGTACCAACCATCTAAGGAATATTCTCACGAATCAAAAATTCAAATGTATAACTCCTTCTGGTCTTCAAAATCTAGGGGTGATAAAACAGCAGGCGAAGTTCTTTTATCAGAGGACAATTTAGTTGAGCAAATTGTCTATAGAAAAAATATTGACATGAAAATTCCTGAAGGAAAGAAAATTTTACAAGTAAGCGGTGGATCTGAAAGATTTATGCGTGAAAATGTCAAAGTTGGCGACAAACTACAAATTAATACTAATATTGAGCCCAATAGAAATTGGAAAATGATGATAGGCGGTCACGCCCTTCTTGTAGAAAATGGTGCTATAAAAAAATACACTAAAGATGTCAATTCAATTGGCGGGGTGAGAGCCAGAACTGCTGTGGGCATAAGCCAAGATGGAAAAACTGTCTACATTGTTTCTGCTGAAGGCAGAACTAATAGATCTCCTGGTCTTTCACTAAATGAATTGTCTCAGTTTATGTTGGACCTTGGTGCATACAAGGCTATGAATTTAGATGGCGGCGGTTCTACTGCCATGGCAGTTAGAAATTTGGGAGACTTAAAGAGAACAAGAGTTACCAATCCGGAAAAAAATGCTGGTGAAAGAAAAGTTGTCAACGGACTCGGCGTTTTCAATACAACTACTAATACTGGCGTAATTTCTGATGTAAAATTTGAAAGTGATTTAAATACAATTGTTGGAGAGCAACTTAATTTAAAATTAAAATCAGGCTGGGATGAATTTTTAAATCCAATTGATATCAAAGATAGAACTTATACATTGACTGATAATTCTAATGGAGCAAACATTCTAAATGGCTTGTCCTATCTTTCTTTGACACCAGGTAAATATAATTTATCTGTAATTACTGATAAGGGCGAAAATATTAATAAAGAAATTGATGTTGCAGACCTTTCTGCCTACACTAAATTTAATATTGACACAAAAAATAAAATTATCAAAAGAGGAATGACTTTAAGCCTTGATTCAAAGGGCGAATACAAGGGCAGAAAAATAAAAATTTCTCCTAGAGTAATTAATTATTCCTTTGAAGATATGACAGCTAGTGTAGATCCAAATACTTTTAATATTAATATTCAAGACTATGGAAGAAATCCAAAAATAATTGCAAAGCTTGGCGACAAGACTTCAACTCTTTCACTTTATGATGAAAATACAAAGCTCATTAAGATGAAAATCAACGATGTAAATTACAGCATAAATGGCGAAGCAAAGAAAATGGATGCTAAACCTTTTATTAAGAATGATAGAACTTTAGTGCCATTAAGATTTATTGTGGAAGCCATTGGTGGAGAAGTAAATTGGGATAATGACAATAGACTTGTCACTGTAAATAGCAAGGGAAAAACTATTGAACTTCCAATTGACTCAAAAACTATAAAGATCGATGGAAAAGATGTAAATATTGATCAAGCTGCCATAATTAAGGGCGACAGGACTTTCGTTCCAATTAGATTTATTGCAGAAAACTTGGACATGCTTGTTAATTATATTAATGATACACGTGAAATTGAAATTTCTTCTTATGAAGATAAAAAATCAGAGAACAATGCTGACTTGACACAAGCCCTTGAAGAAAATAATGCAGCAACTAACAATTCACAAAAGGGACAAAATAATACAAAGAATACAAACAATTCACAAAATGCCAATGCTAATGACAATAAAAATAAGAATGCAAATAATTCTAAGGCTGCAAAAAATGCTGGCAATGTAAATACAACAAATAATGCAAAAGAAAATACTACAAATTTATTTAATTAATCTAATTAAGAAGAGGTCTCCTGAGGGAGATCTTTTTTTTGCAATAAAATAGGAACTCCCTTTTGAGAAGTTCCATAAATATTAATAAAATTATTTTTCTAAAATCATTTCTCCAATTTTATAGACATCGCCAGCACCCATTGTTACAACTACATCATCTTTTTTAATATTTTCTTTGATGAACTTTACAATATCTTCAAAGCCTGAAATGTAAAAGGCATTGTCTCTGTGATCTGAAATGGCATTTCTTAAAGTTTTGGAGTGAATATCGCCATAATCTTTTTCGCGAGCTGCATAAATATCTGTGATTATTATTACATCAGACTCGTCAAAGGAATTGGCAAAGGCATCTAATAGGAGCTTAGTCCTTGTGTAGGTGTGAGGTTGAAAAATTGTGTAGAGTTTTCCCTTGCAGGCGTTTTTAATTGCGTGAATGGATGACTTTATTTCTGTAGGGTGATGGGCATAGTCGTCCATAATCTTTGTGCCCTTGTAGTAGCCCTTTTCTTCAAGTCTTCTTTCCACACCCTTATAGTTTTTAAGTCCAATAATTGCATCTTCAATTGGAATATTATTTACATAGGTTGCAGCAATAGCAGCAAGAGAATTTAAAACATTGTGTCTGCCAAGGACAGAAAGCTCAACATGGCATATTTTTTCGCCCCTTAAATATAAATCATAAGTTGGAAAACCATCTTCTGAAAAATCTATATTTTTTGCCCTTAGGTCTGCATCATTTTTTATGCCAAAAGTAAAGACCTTGCAGTTATCAATTGGAAATAGGGTGTCAACATTTTCGTCGTCAACATTTAAAATGACATAATCATCTGCGTGAAGATTATCTACATAGCCCTTAAAAGTTCTTATTATGTGGTCAATGTTGTCAAAATAATCTAAGTGGTCTTCGTCAATATTTAAAATAATTTCTGTAGTAGGGAAGTACTTTAAAATATTTGCCTTGTACTCGCAAGCTTCAGTTAAAAACAAATTTTCATCGCCAATTTTAATGTTGCCGTCAATGTCCTTTAATTGACCACCAAGCATAATGGTTGGATTTAAATCTAGGTCTTTAATAATTTCAGTTATCATGGAAGTTGTAGTTGTCTTGCCGTGAGTTCCTGAAACTGCAATTGATTTTTTATAATTTTTCATAATTGCGCCTAAAAAAGTTGCCCTATCAACTAAGTCAATTTTTTCTTTAACTGCTGCCATGTACTCTTCATTGTCAAAGGAAATTGCATCAGTAAAAATTACAAGATCCATGTTTTCTATATGTTCTTTTTTGTGTTCATAGTAAATTGTGGCACCATTTTTTTCTAGCTTTTCTGTGTTTATAGAAGGCATCCTGTCACTTCCATAAACCTTATAGCCCTTATAGAGCATGAGTTCTGCAAGGGCTGACATGCTAATGCCACCAATTCCTATAAAAAATATATTTTTATACTTACTATCATCTATATTAATTTCAAACAATTTACTTCCTCCAATTCTTTTTAATTATAACACAAATTTTTACAAAGAAAGAAATAATAAGCCTGTAATTAAATAAATTATATAAAAAATTTTAATTAATTTATTTATTATGTATCAGACTTGTGCTATAATATGGTAAAGAAAGAGAGGATGATACTTGTATGAACATAACTGATGTAAGACTTCGCAAATTACCAACAGAAGGAAAGCTTAAAGCAATAGTATCTGTAACCTTTAATAATGAATTTGTGCTTCATGATATAAAAATAATAGAAGGAAATGAATCTTTATTTTTAGCAATGCCAAGCAGAAGACTTTCTAACGGAGAATACAGAGACATTGCTCACCCTATTAATGCCGAAGCTAGAAAAGAATTGGAAGATGTAATATTTAAAGAATATTACGCAGTAAAAGAAAAATTAGATTCAGAAGAAATGGAAAAACCTGAAGAAGAAGTAACTGAAGAATAATATTAAGAGAGCCCTGTGCTCTCTTTTTTAATAGAAAAACCCCAAAAACTTTTTATAGTTTTGGGGTTAATTTTTTTGAATTTATTAAGTTTAATCCATTTGGCTTACATGGACAAGTTCGCCATGTCTGTAATAATATTTTGGAAGTCTTCTATTAAAGTGGGTGATAAAAGAAGTTTCACAGTCGCCAGAGAAGTGACAAATATCTCTAATTTTTATTTCTTCTTCGCCCTGTCTACCTACTAATACAACCTCGTCACCAATTTGGCAATCCACTCCAGTGGCATCAACCATCATTTGGTCCATGCAGATTAAACCAATTTGCTTGCATCTCTTTCCATTAATTAAGACTTCAATTTTTTCTGACAAAATTCTTGGAAAGGCATCGGCATAGCCAAGAGGAAGAGTGACAACCTTAGTGTCTTTCTGGCACTTATAAAATCTCTCATAGCCAACAGTTTCGCCAGCTTTTACTTCTCTTGTGGCTGCAATTTGTGCCTTAATTGAAAGAAATTCCTTTAGTCCAAATTCTTCAGGTAATTTTTCGCTATCTGTATATCCAAACTGTATTATACCAGGTCTTACCATATTGAGGTCGTATTCTCTGTGATATAAGACAGAAGAAGAATTTGCAATATGTTTGTATGTAAATTTGTAGCCAAGCTCTTCAATTTCTTTTATAAAATTTGTAAAGGTTGTAAATTGTCTTTTTGTAAATTCTGGATCGGATTCACTGGCAGCAAAGTGAGAAAAAATACCTTCAACAAAAATATTTTCAAGCTCAAATATTTTTTTAACTTCTTTTAAGGAATTTTCACCAGGAATAAAACCAATTCGTGACATTCCACTGTCAACAGCAAGGTGAAGCTTAGCTTTTTTGCCTAAGTCCCCTGCAAGCTCATTTAATTTTAGAGCATCTTCAAGTGTATAAATAGTTAGAGTGATTTCATTTTTTAATGCATCTTCAAAGAGATGGGCAGGTGTGTAGCCAAGTATTAAAACAGAAGTGTCTGGAAACTCTTTTTTAAATCTCAAAGCCTCACTTAAAGTTGCCACACCGAAAAACCTTATGCCAAGTTCTCTTGATACATAGGAAAGAGGAATGGCACCAAGTCTATAGGCATCACTTTTAACAACGCTCATAATTTCTGTTCCTGGAGTAATTATACTTTTTATTTCTTTAATATTGTTTTCAAAATTATCTAAATTTATTTCAATCCAAGCAGGTCTTGTCAAAAAATCCTTCATGTTATTTTCCTTTCAAACGAGAATTTCTTTTAACATTATATCACAGTAGATGAATTAAGAAAATTTTTTGCATAAAAAAAACTGCCAAGAGGGCAGTTTAATTTTAATATTCCTTGTCTACAAGTAAGATGTTTAATATTACAGCAACAATAGTTCCACCAGAGATGCCTGATGAGAAAAGTGCAGCTATTAGGCTAGGAAGTTTCGCTACTATGTCAGGTCTCATTGTGATTCCAATTCCAACGCCGATTCCTCCAGCTATTATCATAATATTTTTTGTAGAAAATTTTGCCTTGCTAAGAGCTTGCATACCTGATCCAATAATTGTACCAAACATAAGAATTCCAGCTCCACCAAGAATTGGTGTAGGCATAATAGAAACAAGAGTTGCAAATTTAGGGCATAAACTCATGATAATCAAGATAAAGGAAGAATAAAGAGCGACCTTTTTTGAAGCACACTTAGTAAGTGGTATTAGTCCAACATTTTGGCTGAAGGTTTGTGCTGCACCTGAACCAAAAACTGGAGAAAGCATAGACCCAATGGCATCAGCCCTAACACCACTTGCAATGTCTCCATCAGATAAGTCAACTTCGCACACTGTTCCCAAAGTTTTCATAACTCCTACAGTTTCAATAATTGTTACAAGATAACCTGCAATAAAAGGAACTACAAATTTTAAATCAAACTTAACTCCAAAGGGAAAAATTTCTGGCATTCTTATCCATGGAGCTGCAGCAACTTGTGAAAAATCTACAAGTTTTAGTGGAATACAAATAATGTAGGAAATAATCATGGCTATAAAAACTGACGCCGTCGTTACAAAACCTCTGCCATAGTGATTTATAAAAATTATAAGTAGGAAGGTAAAGACAGCAATCCCAATAAAGAGTGGGTCGCCATAATTTTCTGCACCATAACCTCCGCCTACCCAGTCAAAGGCAACGGGCATCATAGTAATTCCAATTAGGGTAATAACAGTTCCTGTTACAACTTCTGGGAAAAATTTAAGAAGGGGCTTAATAAAAAAGCTTAAAATCAATTCTAAAAAGGCACCCATTATAGTTGCACCAAAGTAACCTGCGAGACCGCCACCCATAGTATTTATAACAGCATTGGCAGGTGGTACGAAGCCAAAGTCTGTTCCCATAATTGTTGGAAGACCAATACCAACCTTTGCATTGCCCTTAAATATTCCCTTGGTTTGAATAAAAGAACAGATACCAGAGGCAAGTAAGGCAGCAGAGATAAGCACTGAAGTCTCGGCGACATTTGTGCCAGCTATTGCTGCAATACTAAGCGGAACTGCAATAATTCCACTAAAGGCAGTCAAAATATTTTGAAATCCAAGTAGGGAGGACTTTAAAAAATTTGGTTTGTCATCAACTTCGTATTCAAGTTTCATTACATTGTATTCCTTCACAATAAACTCCTTTTTTAATATAATTATAACAAAATGATTTTAGCACATAAGTATTTGTCATACAATAATAGAAAGGAGCAAAAAATGTATTTATTTGTAGCCCTAGGTGGAGCCTTAGGTTCTAGTCTTAGATATTTTTTAAGTAACAAGATAAATAGTTGTGGAGATTTTCCCCTTGCCACCCTTATAATCAATGTAGTGGGAGCTTTTTTCTTAGCAATAATTGCCTTTTACGCTGAGAAAAATAAATTAGATCCTAGATTAATTTTATTTTTAAAGGTTGGATTCTGCGGAGGTTTTACAACTTTCTCAACTTTTGCCTTTGAAATATTTAATTTAGAAAAGAATGGGAATTTAAACCTTTCAATTTTTTACGCTTTAATTAGCATAATTTTATCGCTTATAGCAATTTACTTTGCAAGGTTTTTAATACTAGAAAAATTTTAAAATTATAATTTAAGAAATTTGTAAGAATTTTGAAGACTTTTTTGTAATTATTATTTGCTATTATAATGGCAGAGGAGGGATGTAATGGATAAATACAATATTTTAATTGCTGAGGATGACAAGGAAATTGCAAGGTCAATTGGAATTTATCTAAAAAATGAAAATTTTAATATTTTTTACGCCTATGATGGACTTGAAGCCCTAGATATTTTTAAAAATGAAAAAATTGATCTCATAATAATGGACCTAATGATGCCAAATTTATCTGGCGAAGAGGCTATTATTAAGCTTAGAGAAATTTCTGTAGTCCCAATAATTATTTTATCTGCAAAATCAGAGGACACTGACAAAATTTTCGGACTAAATATTGGCGCTGACGATTATATTCAAAAGCCCTTCAACCCAATGGAGCTCATCGCTCGTGTAAAGAGCAATTTGAGAAGATTTTATGCCTATGATTTAAAAAATGATAGAAACTTTATTGAAATAGGCAGCATTAAATTAGATTTATCTCAAAAAATTGCCTATGTTGAAGATGAACCAGTTGCCCTAACATCTATTGAATTTAAAATTTTGGAGCTACTCATGAGAAATCCCAATAGGGTTTTTTCCATTGAAGAAATTTATGAGAGCGTGTGGAATGAGCCAGCCATGGAGGCAAAGACTGTTACAGTTCACATTAGGCGAATAAGAGAAAAAATCGAAGTAAATCCAAAGAAACCAATGTACTTAAAAGTCCAGTGGGGACTTGGATATAAATTTGAAGATTTGAGGCGAAAATAATGAAAAAAAATTCTTACAAACTTAGCTATTATGCTTTAATAATTTTAGCAATTTCACTAGTATCACTTTTAGCAGGTAGACTTTTATTTTCTAAGAATCCTGATTCTTCTTATAGAAGAATAATGACAGAAAATAGGATTTATAACACTCTAAATATGTCAGTAAATGACAATGATGATTTTTATAGTAATTATAAAGAATTTAACTATGCTATAAAGTCTTATAAGTTAAAATATTTTGACAAAAACGGAAATGTTGTTACAGATAGAGGAGTAATAGAAGCTCAAAAGAAAAAAGATGCCCTAAAAGAAAAGGGACTTGACCCAAAACTTTATTTGGATGAAGGCATGATAGACCAACCAGAAATAAAATCTGAATATAAAACTTTTTACCTAACTAATGAATATGAAAAAAACGAATTTGATCCCCTAGAAATTGAAATGGGAAATAATGACTTTTTGATTACTGGTTCGGTAATTGATGATAGTATAGTGATTGATAAAGTTCAAAAAAGTAAAAGACTTATGGATAGTGACTATAATTTTATCGACAAGTCTTTTAAAGGGGCTCTAAATGAAACCTTTAGTAAATTAAATAGTAATAATAATGTTAAAAATCTAAAGTTTGCTTATTACGCATCTTTAGACGATGAAGCTTTCAAAGAGATTGAAAGAGATGTATTTAAGGACCAAGTTTTTGTGCAAATTGGAGTAAGCGTATTAATTGCAGCTGTTCTTTCTGCAATACTTGGACTATTTATGAATATGGAAAAAATTGACGACAGTGAAAGCTTGAGAAAAGTTTTTAAGTTTCCAATAGAAATTGTCTTAATTTTATTTGTAATATTTGTAGCTTCCAGTGCAGGAATATCAAGCATGAATCAAATTTACAGGAATTTGTATCTTTTCTATTTCTTGTATCTTCTTGGTCTTGTAATTGTTTCACTAACAGTAAATTATTTGGTAATTTTATTAAAGAGCATATTTAACAAGAATACAGAAAATTATCTTCTTAAAAATTCTCTAATTTATAGAATTTTTACTGGTGCTATTTCAGAATTTTCAAATATAGATGAAGAAAATATAAATATTAAAAATGCAAAAATTAAATTTACCCTAGTTTATTTTGGAATTTGTTTTGTGCTTTTTATAGTATTCCTCTTCTTTGCATCATTATATTCCTCTGCTCTTGAAGGAATAGTAATTCCAATGATATTATTTGGCATATTCATTTATTATATATTG
>QWCQ01000413.1_pt1 | contig 30993 bp, 14 predicted proteins | sample 1972701 | NCBI WGS metagenome assembly QWCQ01 (sample SAMN09866704, study PRJNA288562) | Human gut metagenome isolate pre4_stool, whole genome shotgun sequencing... | reverse complement strand
TGGGTAAATGGCAATCATTAGCCCAAGCATAAAAATAAGAATAATTTTCCAATTTTTTTTAAACTTTTCCACCATTGCCATCACCCTTACTCATATCATCATTTCCACTATTGCCATCGCCCTTGAGTTTATCCTCACTCTTATTATTGGCGCTCATATTCATCTTAGCAAGCTCAATATTTTTTGCCCTCTCAAGTTCTCTCTTCCTTGCCAATTTTTTCTTTCGCCTTGACAACAAATATCTAACTAAGATAATTATAGCAAAAATTAAGAGAATGATAAGCCTTTTATCAATGCCAAGATTTCCACCCTTGTCCTTCATATTAGCTTCGTCAACCTCTGGCACATAAGGCACCCTGTGACCGCGAACAATGAGCCTGTGAGTGTTGATCATAATAGGAGTACAAGTAAGTAGGGTTGCATAGTCCTTTTCTGGCACCACAAGTAGCTGAGAAAAATCAGAAGGATCAATGACATCAATGTGGTCAACCTCATAAGCCAGTGTGCCCCCAATATTTTCGATGTAAAACTTCTCGCCCATCTTCACCTTTTGCAGGTCCGTAAAGAGCCTAGCAGAAGGAAGACCTGAGTGAGCAGTGATAACAGTGTGAGTAGACTCACCACCAATAGGAAGAGATGTACCTTCCAAGTGACCAGCACCCTTTTGGAGGATTTCCTCGTTAGTACCAGCATAAATAGGCAGCTCAACATCAATAGAAGGAATAGTAATAACACCTATCTTAGTCCTAAGCTCTAGCATCTGAGCATAATTTTCGATTGCCTTGTGCTTTTCCTCTTCACTGTAGGGGTCCTTTGGAGTAACATTACCTAGATTGTCGTTGTAAATCTTGGCAAGCCTCATCCTTCTCTGGATTTCTTCATCACTTAAAAGGTCTCTCGCTTCCTTGTAGTCGGCAACTTGGTTGTTGGACTCAATCCTATAATACCAGTTGGATATCATGGGGTAGGACAAAATACCAAGCCCCAGTATGAAAATAAAAATAAATAAAAAATTAGATTTTTTCTTTTTCTTGCTCATATAACACCATAAAAAAGAGGCTCCCAAGGAGCCTCTTTCTATCTCTTGTCCTTGATTAAATACTTACCTAGCCCAATCATCACAGCACCAGCAACAACTAGCACAATGAGAGTTATGTCACCAGTTTTAGGAATAGGTGGCTTTTTACTGTTTTCAATAATTAGGACTTTCTCAAAAGAATTGTCGTCAATCTCAAATTTTAAAGAACCCTGCAAGAGAGTGTAGCCATCAGGAGCCTTAGTCTCCCAAATATAATAAGTGCCATAGGGAAGATCATAGACAGAAAACTTGCCATCATCACCAGAATTTAGCACAAGGTCTTTGCCATCCCTTTGTACCCTTTGGTCCATATTGTCCTTGTCACGAGTGATTACAAACTCAGCCCCAGGAAGACCAATTTCCCTAGCCTCATCAGTCTTGTAGAAATTATAAGAACCTAACTTCTTCTCGTTTATCACCTTGACAGTGGCACTTTCACCTTCAAAAATAGCAAAGTCGCTTTCACTTTCCACAATCTTGTAGCCCTTTGGAGCCTCAATTTCCTTGAAGACATAGGCACCAGGCTTCACATTCTTAATAAGAATCCTACCACCATTATCAGTGACAAAAATCTCAGCAGAACCCTTATCGTCCACAGACCCATCCTTAGTCAAAAGCGGATCACCATTGGCATAGTGAATAGTAAACTTTGCACCACTAAGAGCCTTGCCCTCTCCATCAGTCTTCAAAAGAAGAACAGAATTAGGAGGAGGTGGAGTCTCTCCTGGAGGTTCGTGAGGTGGCTTTTCAGGTGGAGGTGGTGGAGGTGGCGGAGTAATCTTTAACCCCCATTTTAACTTAGTAATATTAGTCTCTACCGTACTAAAAACAGCAGACTCAATAAACCTTTCCTTACTGTCCCCTAGCTCCCTTAAATAATAAGTGCCAGGCTCAAGACTTAAAGTCACCTTATAATCATCCTTAGCCTCAGGTCTTATAATCCACTTGTCAGCCTTGTTCTCAAGCTGCTTATCAAGGTCAGCCTCACTTAACTTGTCGAGGATTGAAACAAGTCTCGTCTTATCCATAGAAGTGTCGATAAACTTATCATTTAACTTCCATATACCAAGAGTCCTACCCTCTAAATCATTTTTACTTAAACTTTCCTTTGTCTTTATGTCGATGGTAACAGATGATGCTCCCAAAACACTAAGAGGTAGGAAGACCGTAGTTACCATCGCAAATAAAATTATTAAACTGTATATTCTCTTCTTCATCTCTACCTCACTAACATAATATGTAGGGGAAAGGGAAGGTCCCCTTCCCAATTTAATAATTATTAGCTTACAGCCTAAAAATTACTTAAAACTATTTTAAACTTAAATAGCAAGAATTAAAAGACTTAAATACTCTTAAGCTTCTTCCCTATTCTTCTTCATTGCCATAACAGCGCCAGCCATTAAACCAACACCAACAACAGTGAATAGAACAGTACCAATACCACCTGTTTGTGGAATAGTAACTTTCTTGTTGACTAATCTTAGAGCTTTAGTTGTATCAGTTTCTGATGAATCAATCATATCATCTTTGCCTAGACTTAAATTGCTGTAAGAATCTTTATCAACAGTAAACACAAATTTTTGTCCATCAGCTGGAATAGCATATCCTTTTGGTGCTTCAATTTCGACTAAATTGTATGTTGCAAAATCAAGTCCTGTTATTTCCATGTAACCTTGGCTGTTTGGAGTTAAAACTACTAGATTTTCAGTTAAATTATCTTTTGTTCCAAATCCATCTTTCCAAGTATATTGAATAGATGCTTTTTTCTTTAATCCTGCGATTTCAGTTGCTTTTGCATCAATTGCTGTTTTCTTATCTGTTCCAGTTTTACCTTTTTGCTCTTCAGCACTTAAAGCATTGTATTCATCTACAAGAGTTTTCAATTCTCCTTCTGCAGTTTTTAAAGCTGTTTGTTCATCTGTTAATTGTGCAGCTGTTTTGTAGTATAAATATTTACCATCTTGGTTAGAAATTATAAACTTACCACCAATTAGACGAAGTGGATTTGCATTATTATCATCAGTTTTTACAAATCTGATACCGCCAGATGTTACAGTTACTTCTGGAGGTGTAATTGGATTAGGGTTAGGGTTTTTCTTATTCTTGATTACAAGATTTCCTTGATCATCATGTGAATAATTAGCTACCCAACCATTGATTTCATCTTCCACTACTCTATACTTTTCTTTTTCATCAAGACCTGTAAATTTATCAGAAGTTTTATTTGCATCTAAAGTTAAAGTTTTACCTGCTTCATCTTCCCATTTATTTGTTGCTGGGTCCCATTTTTGTAACTTAACAGTAACTGTCATATCTGCTGGCCAAGTTTCTGCTGTAGCGCCATCTCCACCAACAAATGATTTGTTTACAGTTATTTCTTTCTTATTTGTTTCTGGAATTGGGTTTTTGTCTCCTGGTTGTGGAGTGTAACCCGGTTTATTTCCATAGAAGAAAGAAACTGTATTTGTTTCTGGGTCAACAGGACCTGTTAGACCGTTAAGTGTTGCAGAATATTTTAGTGTTATTTCAACTTTTTGAGCAGCTTCATCAGCTTTTTTGTTGTATATTGTTCCATCAATAAGTTTTACGCCGTCACCTTTATTAAGAGTTTTTTCTAATACTTTCTTGATACCTGCATCAGTGAATGTTAATACAAAACCATTATCTGAATTTGTAATAGTATAATCTGCTGCTTCTAAAGCTAAATCAGTTCCTGGGTCACCATAAGTTGCACTTACAGTTAAATCATTGTTATAAGTTAAACCTGGGCTCATTCTATCTGACCAAGCTAGTATGATTTCTTTTGAACCAGCTGGAATTGGAGTAGTTACAACGTAAGGAACTTTTGCACCCTTATCTAATGTAAGAATTTTATTTCCATTATCATCAGTAACTGTTACATTGTGAGTTTCTGTTTTCTTGTTTTCTTTATTTGCTGTTTCATCTAATTTCTTATCAGTTGTTTTGTCTGTTAATTTGTTCTTTGGATAGATGTGTACATTCTCCATTGCCTTACCTTGATCATCATAAATTGGTAATGTGATTTTAAAAGGTACTGCTAATGCACCAGTATGGTTTGCTGGTGTTTCAGATTCTACAAAGTAATAAGTTCCTTCGGGTAAGTTTGGAACTGTAACTAAACCATCACCACTTGTAGCTTCTGTTTCTACTCCATCTCCATCAACTCCGTCAAATAAGTTAGGATTTTGATCAATTATAGCTTTTACTTGTTCTTTTGTTTGAGGATTAGTTTCTTCAAGCTTAGCTAATTGTTCAGTAGTTACTTGATAATAAGTAAATTTAACTCCATTTAACCATTGTGGGTTTTTACCATTAAAATAGTTGTCTCCCTTAAGATCATCAAGTGATAATTCTTGACCTTTGTGGTCTTTAGCTGTTACTCCGTCAAAATCGTCTAACTTAATCTTGTGAATATTAAGATTAGTTGTGGGTACTGTTACGTTAGCGAATGCTGTTAGTGGAGAGAATACTCCAACTAGCATCACTAATGCCATGATTAGTGATAGAATTTTTTTCTTGTTCATAATATAACTCCTTCTTTATAAATTTTTATAATTATTTGCTACCGCAAATTATTACCATGAATTTTAGTCTTTCGACTCTTGCCATAATTGGCTTTTTAATTTTTCTAAGTATCTCTAAAAATATTTTATCAAAAATAAATTAGATTTACCTTTACTTACACGAATTATTCCGCTTATTAATATGAATCCGAGAGGGCGGCGGGGACTGACCCTTTCGCCACTCTCATCTTCATTAATTTTATTTGCTCCAACTAAGGAGGGTGCCTCTTCTTATCTTTAATGCTATTAGTCATAAGAGCAACACCTTCTCTCACTTGCCTTTTGGCAATTTATCATAAGAGCCTTGCCCTCATAGATTTTAAAATCATTTAAGATAAGATGATTTAACTTATCTCTATAGCTATTTATTGAAAGAGAATTTCTTTTGACCTTATAACTAATCATCATAAGAAGCCCTCCTCTTTCTGCTGTAAACATAAGCCGCAGCACTCATGAGTATCAAACCACTAACAGTAAAGATTAAAGTACCCATACCACCAGTCCAAGGATATTCAGCCTTGCGGTTTTCAACCGGTATTGGTGTGATGTTGGACTTATTCACATCTACATAGACTTGATCAGTGCTTGATAGCGTATTTATATCGAGACCGTAATCAGCAGTATCTAGAATTGTGTTGTCAATAATTAGATCTGCTTTTTGATCTACTTTTGTAGTGCCCTTAGCTAATGTTCCAGTGTATTCTACAACTATAGTGTCAGTTGTTTCAATGCTTGTTGAGTCAGTTTCTTTTCCAAGAAGTTCTTTTAATGAATATCTAGATCCAGTATTGTTACCTACTGTTCCATATTGAAGTGCATCTAGTTTCTTAAAGTCTTTTTCTTCTAATTCAGCTATAGATTTCTTTTCACCTTTTTTGGCGTCTGGATTTGCTTTTAGAAGAGCGACTTTAACCTCTCCACCAATTCCTTCTTTACCATCAGATTTTATGAACTTAGGTGTAATACTCCAGCCATTTTCTAAGATTCTTAGGTAAGAGGAGTTGTTGATACCAGTCAAGCTTTCGTGCTTTGGATTTATTACAATTCTTTGTGTGAATGTATTGTTATCCTTGTCCACTGATAGGACTTGGCTGACTATTTGTCCTTTTTTACCCCTTGTTAGACTTGCTTTTAGTGGGTCTTTTTCAAGAACTGAAATACTTCCACTTTCAAGTTTGAACTCTTTAATCTTGCCAGGGAATTTACCATATCCTTCTGGTGCCTTAGTTTCTACTAATGCATAGTAACCATCTTTTGAGATTGGAAGTTTGAATTTACCATCTTTACCAGATGTTACAGTGATTGGTTTATCAACGTCTTTTCCATCTACTGTTTCCTTTTTAGTAAGGGCGGCGTACTTGCCGTCTTTCTTATCTTTGTAGTGAATTTCAAATGTTGCACCTGCTAGTGTCTTAGTATTATCATCTCCGTCAACTTTTACAAATTCAATATTCTTGTAGTTTATAACATTTATTGGATCTGTTCCTATTGGTTCGTTGACAGTTTCTGTTTCTGTAGCTGTTGGAGTGTCCACAGCGTTAGCTACTGCATTTGTCACTGTTTCTACAACAGCTCTTACAGCGGAAGGTGTAGTAGAACCACTAGATACTGGACTGTCACTTCCTTTAGGTCTAGTAACTTCTTTAGTTATTATACCGTCTTTATCTACAGTAAATTCTTCTATATGTCCTTCTATCTTGTTGTAGCCTGTTGGGGCTTCTTTTTCTATAAGGGCATATTTTCCAGGAGCGAGTTTTTCGTACTTAATTAGTCCATCTTTTTCTGTAGTTTTTTCAGTATCCTTAACTTCAGTCCATTTTGCTGAAGTGGAGTCGTATTTTACAAGGGCGAATTTTGCACCTTCAAGTACTCTTCCTTCTGCATCAGTCTTCTTAAAGGAAATTTCGTTTTTAGGGTTTGTTGCTGTTACTTCAAGCTTAGCATCTGCATTATTTGTATTTAACAAACTGTACACATAATCGTGTCTTTCAGCACCCATATAAGGTTGATTGTAGATATTGTATCTGTCGATCTTACCTTGTGCCTCATAGTCTGCTGTATCAGTCTTATCCTTGATACTACCAGTAACTCTTATGATATAAGTGTCTTCTTCTTGTAGATATCCATTAGGGAAAGTATAAACTGCAGGATCAGCCTTAGATGCATCACCATAATAAGTGTTTTTGTTAAGCAAGTAAATATATCCCTTGTTGACAAATTTATTTAAATCTACCCCATAAGATGGTGGCAATATACTATTTTTATTACTTTCTTTATATGGGTTATTATCTCTCAAATAAGCATCATTAACCCTAAATACTTGCATTCTAAGATTTTCCACGCCCTTAGCTGGAATATAAGTGAACCTACCATCTTTTATTAGGTTTTGATCTCTATTTAGATAGAAGATGTGTTCAAATTCACCAGTCTTATTATCAAAGTAAGTTATCTTTGAAGATAAGTTTGGTCTAGTTCCATAAGCTTCTGCAAAATGTGTTCCTAGGTCAAATCTTACATTTACATTCTTAAAGGTATCAGTAGCACTTGTCGAATTCATCTTTATTCCAACAGGCACATTATCTTGTGATGTTGTGAATTTAAAACGATTAATGTGACCTACAATACTAGTGTTGAAATCTTTTAGTTCGTAAGTTCTAGCATATTCTGTAAATGTGTAGGTGATTATGCCATTTGCATCATCATATTCTGCTTTGGCTATTGTGCCAACACCGTCTGCGAATATATCTAGACCAGATATTAAGTCTTTGTTGTAGATACCATATAGGTACATATAATCACTAAGTTTAACTTGGAAGTAATCTCCAGGTCTTATTGTGATTCCATCATTTAGCTTAAAGTCATTGTCAAATCTAAATAACTGAGCTGAGTTAGGCCAGATTGTATTTGCTGTTTGTCTATCAGGGTCATTATCTGGTCTAATGATTTCCATATCAGATTTATTAAGGGTAATCTTGTCTGTAAGATCAGATCCTGTTCTTGCGATTGGACCACTGTATGGGTCTAGGTCTTTACCACCAACTGTGAAGTGCCATATTTGACCCTTGTTTTGGTAGCCGTCAACTGCGTTTGTTTCTACTAATTCATAGTTACCAATTGGTAGTTCTGTAAATTCTAACTTACCATTAGCATCTGAAGTAGCGTTATAAATTCCTTCAGTTTGTGAAGTCTCTCCTTCTGTTTTCTTTCTTGAGATTCTAGTTAGTTTAAAGTTTGCACCTTTAAGGTCATTTCCTTCGCCATCTTTTTTATTGATGGTGATTGCACCCTTACCTGGTTTTTCATTTACTATCTTACCCATGTTCTTGGCAGTGGCAGATGTAACGAAGTCAACTAGCTTACCATCTTGTACAGTCTTCTTGCCTTCAGGTACATATTGGAAAACACCATTAGCTCCTTCATATTCTAGGGAAACAAATCCAGATGAGTCTGAAATTATTTTAGTTTGAAGTAGGGCATATTCATGACCATCTGCTACAACTAAGATTAATTCTTTTAGCGTCTTGCCGCTAGTTGCATCAGCAGATTTATAAATGATTGTTTCCATGTTGATTTCTTTAGAATCAACATTTGAAATTTGAGTTTTCTTAGTAGAATCCTTTGGATCAGTCATATATAAACTTGTCAAAGCTTGAGACTTATTATCTCCTGGGAATTTTACTTTGATGGATTTAATATCAATTATTTTTCCTGATTCTGGGTCTACAATCTTACCAGAGTCTGTCCTTATTGTTTCAATTGTGAAGCTTAGAAGGGCATCTTTTATAGGTCTGTAACCCTTTGGTGCTTGAACTTCCATTAGTCTGTATCTACCTGGTTCTAGGTTTCTGAAACCAAAGTAACCGTTGAAGGCAGATGCTACAGTTGAACCCTTGACATCTTCATAATTTCCACCAATAAGTTTTTGAAGCTTAAATACTGCTCCTTCAAGTCTGTTTTCAGTTACTACTTGGCTATCAGGCTTATCGTCTGGATTATCACGACCGTGTTTTGAGAAGGTAATGTTGTATTTTTCCTTTTCATTTTCGATTACCAATCCATCTTTTGGAACTTCATTTTCAGTGTCTGAAGAATAAATAGGATTTAAGTTCACAGATGTGTCTGCGTGGTGATATGGTTCAGTTGCTACAGATGGGTCAACCTTACCTCCAGTATATGGATTATTATTTAATTTAGCTTCTTTGCTGATAAAGTTAGCGTATTTTTGAAGAGCTGGTTTTGATTTTGCCCAAGCATCTGCTTTTGTCTTTGCATTTTCTCTAGCTTTCTCTTGATTTTGACCTTGTTTTACATAAGATTCATACAACAAATCTTCGTATCTTTTTCTTACTGCTTCAATACCACCTTGGTAAGAAGCTGTGTTTTTGCCAGTTTCTCCAATGACAGTTTCATAACTAAAGCCGCCACCATCTTTAGAATAAACTAATTGTTTAAATTCTCTAGCACCCTTATAAAAGTCAACGTGAAGATCAATCTTGCCGTAGTCAGCAGGATTCATTTCAGCATCAGTCTTCTTATAAGGAGCTTTTTTGACAGGATCCTTACTTGGATTTCCTTGAGCATCTGTGAAGTTATAGTTTTTGTCTACATAAACTTCGTTAGTTGCCGTACCATCTATAATGGTATCGTCGTAATAACCTTCGACTTCTACTATATAGACTCCCTTACCAATATTTAATTGGTCTTCGTCAAAGCCCCAGTCAAATGGTCTCCACCTTGCAGTATTAACCATGGACATATTTGGATTTGCTAAGTCGTATGTTCTTAGGATCTTATCATAATCTCCATTATTAATATCTGCATTTTCTCCTGGGTTTACTATTTCATAAGTTGACCTATAGGCAGTCTTTACACCTTCTTTGATAGTTACTGGAGGAAGTCCAGGCCTATCAATTTCTTCTCTCTTGTATTTTGGATTAATTTGTACGTTTAAGAAGTCTCCACCAGTGTAGTTTCTAGTGTCAATATAAATTCTTTGTACATAAGTTTTAGATTCTTGGTTGATATAAGTCAACCTAGATTTTACTTTTATGTCGCCATCAGAGTTATAATCTTTTGCATTTGCTTTTTTATTATCATCTATAAAGCTTGATGGAGTATCTGTTGGACCCTTGTAAACAGAATACATACGTCCACCATCATCTTTTACTTCCATCTTCCATGGAGCTACAATTCTTTTGTAACCGTCTGGGGACTTTTCTTCTGTCATTACGTAGTAGCCTTTTTTAAGTTTAACTACATTTCCATCTTCGTCCTTGAATGTTACATTTCCATTAGCATCTGATGTTCCTTTTAAAACTGGGAAAGTGTCGTCTACTGTATCGTACTTATCATTAGTCATTTTCTTGATGTTAAAAGTAGCACCTTCAAGCTTTGTTCCATAGCTATCAGTCTTGATAACCTTAGGAGAAATACCATCTTTTCTGTTGGTAATTTCAACTTTTTTGCTCTTATCGCCATCTTTAATAAGAATTCCTAAAGCTGGGTCATATTCATAAAAGTTTGCTGAAATACTTACATTTGACGCTGGCATTTCAAATGAATTTGCAACTACAGGTATTTCTTTACCTTGACTATCTTTTACAATAAATTTATCAAATTTATAACCTTGATTTGCAGTCGCCTTTAGAGAAATCCTATCTCCCTGATTTGCAGTTGTTAAGTTTGCGCTTACACTACCATTTTCTATAGTGTTTGAAATAGATACTCTATAAGCACCTGGACTTGTTTGTCTTTCAAATGTTGAATAAACTGTTACGTCATCATCTGGCATTATGAAGTACAAGCCATATGAATCGCTTTTTACTGCAACATTTCCACTTCCACCAGCCTTGTTAACGCTATAAGATTTTATAGAATAACCACTTTCAGGTTCTATATATAGCCTTACCTTAGAGCCTACTTCAGCTATTCTTTTATCCACACTTACGCTTCCGCCAGTATGTTGATTAATATTAACTGTCTTGCTATTTTCTGGAACAGTTTCAGTTTTGAAAGTTACGTTAATAGTTACACCTGACTCTGGCATTACAAAAGATCCATGTCTGCCATCGAAGTCGACATTATCTAATAGACCTGAACCGTCAGATTTTCTTACATTATAGGTATCTACTTCCCAACCAGAGAAAGATTCAACTTCAAATTCTACTGTATCTCCAGCTTTAGCTTGACTGTTAGTAGGATTTGTAACTGTGATTTTTCCTCTTGTAGAATCACCAGAAGTACCTACATAATAACTTTTCCCTTCTTTTTGCTTAAATGTAGCTTTAATAACCACATTTTTATCTGGCATTGTGAAGCTTGTAGCATTTGTAAGATCTTGTAGATTATTTCCTGCTTCATCTTCTAGCCAAATTCTTTCAACTGTATAACCATCATTAGTATGAATAGATAGATTTATTTGTTGATCCTTATATGCCTTGTTAGGAACACCTGCTACTATACCACCATCACCATTATAGTTTTTAATAGTATACTCTGTTGGTTGTGGTGGAGTGTCTTGTTCAAAATCAACTCTTATAGATACATCAGAGTTTGGCATTGTAAATTTATTATTGTTTACGGGAACTTGTCCAGCTCCACTTCCAACATAAATTTCTTTCACCTTATAGCCTTGGGCTGGATTTGGAGTAATTGTAACTTCTTCTCCAGTTACAGCTTCTTTCTTATCTACGGTAAATGTTCCGTTTGATGAAGTTTGAGTGTAAATCTTATGTTTTGTTGGTTGTGGTTGCTCTTTTTGCTTGAATGTAGCATTAACTGTTACATCTGCTGCTGGCATTGCGAATGTTTTGGTGTCCTTAATATCATAAGAATTACCACCATAACTATAAGTCAAAGTGTCTATCTCAAAGTTACTATCTGGTGTGACATTTATAGTTACTTGTTCATTTTCTTTTAGTCCAGTAGTTTTATTACCAACTACAGAAATAGTACCATTTGTAGTTGCTCCTAGGCTTATAATATAAGTTGTTTCTTGGCTTAGGTTTTTATTTACTCCGTCTTCGTTTGCATAAGAGTCCCCTGCCCAAGCACTTGTACCATGTAGGTCGGATCTATTTGGTTTATAGTCAGATCCAAGTCCTAATGCTCCAGTATAAGAAGTTTCTACTTCTACTAGGATATATCCTTTTTGGCTTCCCGGAATAGAAAATTGTACTCTTCTAGGTTTTCCTTTAGGTGTAGTTTGTTCTGGAGTTACATTGAAACTAGTTTTAGCACCATTTAAAGCGTCATCAATATTTGATGCATTTACCCTATAAGCTTTAACTATAGTATCAATATTTTTACCAGATTTTATTGCAAGTTCTGCGTTTTCTGGTTGTCTATGAATTTGTACCAGTCTTTCTTTACCTGGAGCTGCATCAGTAAATAAGAAGACTTGTTTAAATCTATTAGCATCTTTGTTTATCTCTATAATTCTAGTTGCTATTAAATTATTTTCGTGAGCAATGTTTTCTCTTCCTTCAGACTTGCTTGGGTCAACTGTTTCCCATACATTTCCTGCTCCTACAGGTTCACTTATGAATTCATCAGTAATATCCAGTTGGTCAAGATTTTCACTAAAGAATGCAGATTTACTTAATCCAACTAGTGAGTAAAGTGTTGGTGCTTTCCCTTTAGTAGTTACACTCCAGTCACCTACTCTTACTTCAGCGTTTCTTGATGACCTAGTTTCATTGTTTTCCTTTAGATAAATCTTGCCATCATTTTGGATTGTCACTGTCCAATCGGTATTGGCTTGTTCATAACCTTGTGCAGCGCCATGTTCTATTAGTTTGTAGGTACCTGGTAGTAGGTCTTTAAAGCTTACCTTTCCATTATCATCAGAATAAGCCCATTTTGTATCTTCGCTTGGCTTTGGTCCAACTAATTTAAAGGTTGCTCCTGTAACTGCATCATGACCGCCACTAGTGTTTATTTCTTCATTAATCTTATCGAAAGAAAACTCGTGTTTTTTCTTTTCGTTTGTTACATCTAGGTAGTCATCTGCTATATAAGATCCCTTGATATCCTCTGTGATGTTATCTTTCTTAACAGAATCTCCTACTACAATATCTGATACTTGTTCGTAGTAGTCTGATTTCCATGATGGCCCTTCTGATGTGTTAATGTCCATTCCAGTACCTACTCCACCAGATTCATTTGTATAAGGAATCTTAACATCTACAACTATTGGTCTTCCTTTTATTAAGGAATTTCCACTTGCATCTGTTAATTTTTCTTTTTTGAAAACTAATTGAAGTCTGTCGCTATAAGAATATGCTAGTGATGATTTATCTACCTTATCAGTTATGTCTGTTAAATTATAAGAATATAGTCTGATATCTTCCACATTAGTAGTAACTGGTTTATCTAGAGTGTAAATATTTACATCTTCAGTACCAGCATACCATTTCATGTTGTCGTAATTTAGCTTTTCTCTGTGGACAAGAGCATTGTAGATATCTATATCTTTTCCTTCTGGATTTATTACATATCTTTGGATAGCGTATTTTCCAGTTTTATTTATACCAACAATTCTTGTACCAAGCTTGTAAGGTGTTGAAGATTTGTCTGCGTAGCCTGTTTGTCTGTTATCACCAGAGATAAACTTATCAGTTGGTCTTTGTGATACATTGACCCAATTAACTCCATCTTGAGTTAGAAGTGAATTTTCGAACTGTTGTGCTCCTCCACTAGGATCATCTTGTTTTTTCTCATTGTAAGTGTAAATCTTAACCTTGTTATTGTCATCAACTTCCACTACCCATTTTTGGTTGAGTTTTTGGTAGCCATCTGGTGCTTTTGTTTCTTCAAGGATATAAGTTCCTTTAGTTAGGTCTTTATTGAAGTTTACTACACCATCATTTCCAGATGTTCCTGTATCAAAGGCAGTTGTTTCGCCTTGTTTTGTTAGCTTAAATTCTGCACCGGGTAATGGTTTGTTGTCAGCATCTTTTTTATAAACTGTAAACTTTGTAGCTGTTGGTTTATTGCCTACTGGTATTTGTATATCCTTACCATATATTGTTCCGCCTGTAGCGTTTAATCCAACTTCTGTAATAGACACATTACCGTCTATGCTGACATTTACTTCCCATTTTCTATCAGTCTTTACAAAATCTGTCGGAGCTGTTTCTTCTTTAAGTGTGTATTTACCAGATTTTAGCCCTTCAAAGTTTACAAACCCATCAGTACCTGATGTTCTATAAATAACATTATTATCTTCATCTGTTAATGAGAAGCTTGCACCAGAAAGAGCTTTGTTATTTGTTTCGTTTGATTTTAAAATCTTAAAAGAACCTGGTGTATATTTCTTGTTGACTAATCCAACTTCTTGGCTATAGAATTTTGGAATTTCCCCACCAATTTGGTCCCCTATGGCTGTATTGGCATTGGCTTTTGATACAAAGGCAGCGTTGAAAGGTCCGTTAGCCATATTGAAGGCTCTCCAAGTATTGTTAAACTTGTCTATATCAGAGATCTTGAAAGTCTGTTCAATAATATAGCCATCTTTATTTTTATTATTTACACTTGGCATTTGAATGTTTAAAGGTCCCTTGTCCTTAAGCTTACCAAATGTATTTATTTTGCTCGGATCGTAATTTAATACGACATCGCCATTTCTATCATCTGTGATTTTTTTGTTAGGGTCTATACTCCTACTATAAATTAAATGATAAGTCGATGGATCTTGCTCTGGTCTTACACCAAAGGATAGGGGCATATTGTAGTTTACAGTCTTTTGTGTTTGAAGTTCAGGAAGCTGAATTACTCCCATATTAGGCGATGTCTGATAAATCTTGACATCTGTAAGGTCATACGGAGCCTCTGTTCCATCCCCTGCCCATTCAACGTAGTTTCCTGCTGTGTAGTGTTTTACAGACTTCCAGTTAAAGTTAAGGACGTCTCTTGTTCCTGATTGTACATAGTGAGGGTTATAGTATGCCAAGGCTTTTACATACCAGTTGCCATCATCAGCCTTATATACATCCCTAAAATAGTATGATTGAGACGGTTTGACGCGATCTGGGTCATAGTAGTATAGGTTGTAGTCAGCAGTGATAGGCTTATTTATAGTTTGGTTATTTAAACCTTCTTGCCCTGGTGCTACTGTTACTGTGAAGTTATAGGTACCATCGTTTTGAGCAAAATACTTAGATGGGATAATACCAACTAATTTAATATTAGCTGAAGCTTCTCCACCTTCTGATTTTTCATTGAATACATAAGTTAGTTTATTTGTTGTGTAATCGAAGTAAGGGTCAGCTATATCTACTCCTTCTCTACTTTTAATCTTAGGAAATTCATTAAAATATTGAGTGAAGTCTAGATTTGGGTCAAATTGAATTGAAAACCTAGATCCAGGTGCTGAATTGTTAAGTTTTATATCGGCTGTATATGAAAGTGATTCAAGGAAATATGCTTCCCAGATACCTGGCCTTCTACCAATACTTCCACTTTCTTTATCATTTACATAAAGTTTTTGAGTCACACTTGTAACATCTGCCCTAGACTTATCTTGGCTTTGTTCTATATCTTTTATTAAGTAATCTTCGCCATTAACAGGATTACCTGATCCATTTTTAAATTTAGGAATATAAGTTACTTGTTTAGAATTATCTACTGTTACTTCAAAGATAACATTTGACTTTACATATCCCTCTGGTGCTTGAGTTTCTTCTATTGTATATTTACCTTCTGGTAAGTTACCAAAAGACACCTTGCCATCATTATCTGAGACTACTGTTGTCATAACATTTCCATTTGCATCTTTTATTACAAATGTTGCTCCAGCAATTGACTTGAATTCTTCCTTCTTAGTTTCTTCGTTTTTAAACTTTTCTAGTTTTTTAACTTCTACTGGTCGAGCTTCAGAGATTTCGTTTGTTATTGTGATTTTTGTAGCCTTATCTGTATTAGTTGAGGTAGATGGAACTATTTTTTGGTCTTGGAGTCTAGCTTGGTTTCCTGTGTCCTCATCTGTCAACCAATCATAACTTAGGCTATCGCCTTTTCCAGTTACTTTTACCAAGAATCCCCAATCTTTTGCAAATCTTTCTTTTGGTAGACTTATTTGATATCCGGTTTTTTGCAAAAATTGATCATATACATTATCATGACCATTAATCGGATAAGTATGTGGATAGTTTAAAACACTTGATCCAAGCTGGTCTATAAGGTCTTGATTAACTGACTGTTGGGTCATGGCAGTTTTAAGTGGAGACCTTTGATAAGTTGGGTCAACATCAAAAACTTTTACACTTTCGATAGAACCATTATCCATCCTTAGGTTAAGTCTAGTATTTCTATTTGTAGATCCACCTCTTTGTGCTTCGTTGGCCTTAAGGAAGATATAGGTTGTAACATTTCCCTTAGCATCCTTAGTTGCATATTGCATTGCGTTCATATAGTCAGGATAACCACCATGTGCAACTGTTTTAGTTGGATTAGCTCCTACAGATATGCTAGCTGATCCACCTGTGAGATTAACATTACCATTATCATCAATGGTAATTGTCGCATTTTCTTGGTTTAATTTGTAACCATTTGGTGCTTTTGTTTCAAAAATTGTGTAAGTTCCTGGTGCCACATTAGAAAATACAGCTTCACCGTTGGCATCTGTGATTACTTCTGGACCACCAAAGAGTTTGAATCTTGCTCCAGCAAGTTTTTTCTTAGGGTCTTTTTTATCTGTCTTTACTATAGTAAAGCTTGCCATCTTTGGAACATTCTCAACTGTTCCTCTGTTATGGATATTGTAAGCCTTTGTGTTTGGATCATAATAGTTGTGATTTTCGTAGTAGGATATAGTTTTTCCATTATATTTTTTATCAGTTGGGAAAGTTTGCTCTATTTTTGGTTGTATTTTTGTAAATTGTCTTTCACCTTGTATATTCCATGCTTTTACATGAGGTATTGTTATTGATCTAGTTGCTTGTCCTTCTGGTGTTTCTTCATTAACAGTTGTAGAACCTAATTCGTTATTAGTATTATTTGAGTCCACTGCCTTAAGGGTTTGAGCTGGCATATTAATACCTTGGTCAAGATTCCAATTTTGGTCTACATATATATCTTTGTATTTGGAAATCTCAACTCCACCAAGACTTAGTGGGTTCTTTTCTGTTTCGTTAAAGCTTGTGTCATAGCCATAGACTGCGATTGTACCAACATCTTGGTTGGTATTTGGATTTGTTCCTTTTTTTGGTATTTTTTCAACTATTTGTGTAGCTTCGTCTTGAACCATCATTCCAGTAGATGGATCAATTTTATATACTGCAACTTGTCCTTTTTGTAAAGTTTGGTTATTACTTAGACTTCTATCTTCCCAAGGTAGTTTTGTATCAGCCGGGTTTTCTTTTGTACCTGTATCACCAGTTGATATTGCATCTGTTACCGTCCACCTAGCAGCAGATTCTGAAGTGAATTCTCCTAGGATTGTAGTTCTATTGTTCATACCCGATCTTATTGGTGTAGCTTCTTTTACCTTGTCAGTTGGCCATCCATCCATAACGAATCTCTTGGCGCCAACTTTGTTTTTGGCAGTAAGGATTATAGAAATATCCATCATATATTTTTCTTGCATACCTTGGACTGGTGTGTAGAAGTTATATGTTATATCTCTAGTACCTTTTGCTGGAGCGTGGTGTTTTGAATCATGAATACCAAAGGCTCCATCAAGTTGATCTGTTAACTCTACATTGCTATCTTGAATTTCACCGAGACCAGATCCTTTGACTTCAGTGAAATTAACCTTAAGTCCTAGGTCATTTAGGTCAGTATCTGATGATATACCGATAGTCCAGTTATAACCTTTCAATTCTCCATCTTTAATTACTGGAGTTGCATAGGCATCTGTGTTTACTTTGTAGTTTGAGTCGTCTGGTTCTATGATTTGTATTACGTCATTTCTACCAGGTTCTATAATAGATCCTGCCGGGTTACCATTTCTATCTATCCTTTCTGGTAGAAGAGATTTTGGATTTGTTACTCCAAGTCCTGACACGCTATTTGTAACAGTGAAGGTACCATCATTATCTAAAGTAATCTTTTCTGTGTTGTAATCTACCGGGATATTTAGTGATACTTGGATGTTTTCTGTTATATCTCTAGTTATAGTATAAGTTATTGTGTTATCAGTAGAATTGTATTCAGGATTAGCAATAACTTCGCCATTGAATCTAATAGGCTCTAAAGTGGTTGGATCGTTTACAGTTAGCTTTTTATCTAAATGAATTTTGAAAAATTGATTTTTTAGTATTGGTCCAACTGCTGTTGATGTATCAAACCTAGTTCTAATAGTAAATTTTTTGTTTCCTAAGTTTGTCTTTTCTTCATTAGTTAGATCCAAAAGCATTTGTGGTCTGAAGTTTTCGTTCCTATCTCTTTCGATTAGCGCTTGGATTGCTTCTTCGTTGTCTGCCATTAGTTTGGCTTGGTCTTCTCTTGAAAGTTCATATTTTTCTTCAAATGTGTTAAGTAGTGCTTGGATTTCTTCTAATCCATTTTTTTCGTCTGCAAGTGCTTTTTTTAGTTCTTTGTCTGCTTTTTGTAGACCTGTTAAGCCTAGTGTTTCTTTAAGCTTATCTAGTAAGCCTTCTTTTTCTTCTTTTTCTTCTGTATTTTCTTTATCTTCTAATTTATTTGAATTATCCTTGTTTAGACTAAGTGCTGATTTTTCGTCTTTATCTTTTTTCATGTTTTCGACTTTAACGTCGATTTTTATATCTCTAAGACCTGGCGTTGTTATTATTAGTTCGCTAGATCCAAAGAGGCCTTCTTTTATTTCCTTATTTACGATTATATTCTTGTCCTTTAGTATATCGTCGTAAGTTAAGGTTTTCTTATTGCCTTTAAAGTCTTCTACTTCGATTAGAAGTCCTTGGCAGTCAAGCTTGCCGTCCTTGTAGATTGCTTTTATTCTGTTTACTACTCTCCAAGCTTTGTAGCCAGGCTTTTCTATTTCCTTTGTTTCTAGGTTTAGATTTTCACTAGCCTTAGCGTTTTGTTCTGCTTGCTTTGCCCTTTCTACTGCTTGGTTAAGTTTGTCTTCTGCTTTTTGTTCTCTTTGCCTGCCTGCTTCGATTATTGTGTTGTCAACTTCTTTTCCTTGTGCAGGGCTTTCTTTTTCTGGTGTTTCAATTATTGTTGATGATTCTTTTTGCCTTGCTGGTGCCTCTTGAAGCTTATTTGTTTCTTTACGATCTTCTGCTTTTTTGGCAGGAACTGAAAACAAATCATCCTCAGCTTGTACTTTTTTAGGCTTGGTCTCTGGTCCTAGTATAGATTTACTGTCCATCCTTGGTTCGCTCATTATTGAGTTATGGTTTTCCTCTTCTTCGAGAAGTGATTTTGCTGATACAGCTACTGGACTGAACACTTCTAAAACCATTAGTAGAGCCAATAAAAGGCTCATGATTCTTTTCAAAATGTTATTCATTATTACTCTCCTATCTCAATCAGTCTTTGTCTATACTAGGATTTTATGTATTCTCTAGTATTGTTATATTTATTTTAATACAACAATAATAAAGTATCAATACTTTTTTTGTAAATTTCTCTTAAAAAATGGCTTGTTGCTGTCATTTTTCGAAAATTTTTTTGCCCTAAATTTTTCTATTATATATTAATTTATATAATATATACATTTCCACTAGCTGAAAACCCTTAAAATTAGGGATTCTACATATTTCAACATCAATAAATTACAATACGTGTATTTTCATTTTGATTAATTTTGTATTTTATTTATACAATTTTAATTTTCAAAAATCTATAGATTCTCTATTTAATCCTATTTTCGCGTTAGTACACTGACAAGGTATTCATAGTTTTTTACTGGGAATTTTTGTCTAAAATTTAAAATATTTTAATTTTTTTGATTTTTTATATGATTTTTGTGTTAAATTAGTGTTAATTTTTCTTTTTTATGTTTCAGGTCTGCTACTAAATTTTAATATAGCTTTAATATTTCTCCCTCTTTGTAATACTTCCTTAAAATTTTTCGTGGAAATTTTTTTATGCTTTTTTCGGTCTTCACCTATTTATTATTAGTTATTAATTTTTTGGTCAAAACTAAGCCCCCTCTATCTTTTAAATTTTTTCACCTACAATATATAGGTATATAATAGAAAGAATTTGAAAAAGATACTATATAATAGAAGGAATTTGATTTTTTATGTGATTTTTAAATATTTTCATATTTGCCGCAATTTTTTGACAAAAAAAATGCAAGCAAACTTTTTCCAAGCTTACTTGCATTTAATTCTTTTTTATTTTATTCGTATCTCAAGGCCTCTATTGGATCCATTTTTGCTGCCTTGTTGGCTGGGTAGTAGCCGAAGAAAATTCCTATTAGCATGGAGAAGCCCACTGCCACTACTATGGCGCCAAGGGAAGGAAGTGTCCTTGCCTCTAGGAGGGTGGACCCGATTATTCCTATGATGGTGCCCAAGATTATGCCGAAGATCCCTCCGATTATGCAAATTATTACGGATTCGATTATAAACTGCTTTCGTATATCTCCACGAGTTGCCCCCAGTGCCTTTCTAATGCCAATTTCTTTGGTCCTCTCTGTTACTGACACGAGAAGGATATTCATTACGCCAATGCCACCTACTAAGAGGGAGATGGCCGCTATGGCCCCTATGGCTATTTGGATTGATGACATGGCAGAATTCATTTGTTCTATCTGGCTTTTTGCTGAGTAATATGCCACTTCTGCTCTAGGGTTGTCGGCGTAAAATTTTGCGTTTAATTCGTCACTTATTGCCTTAGCATCTTCTTCTATCCTGTCGGAGTTTTTTAGGGTCATGGTTACATCGTAGTAAACTGTTCTGGGTTCACTTAAAAGTTCTCTGTCGCCTGTGGTCCTTGGGATGTAAAGTGTGGAGTTTGCTCCGTTTAGAGATTGACCCATGACGGACATTTCTTCGTACTCATAGACACCAATAATCGTTGCAACTATTAGCTTGCCGTTGACTTCAATTTTTGCCTCTCTGCCCAAGACTTCTGGTGCCGTCACTTTATAGACCTTTTCTAAAACTTTGTCTGATATTACTGCCACGGACTTGCCACGAGCGACATCTTCGTCATTTAAAAATCTGCCGGCAATCATTTTTAGCTTGAAGATATTTTTTTCGCCAGGGGATGTTGATGTTATGGCGACAGGCTCTTTATTTCTGCCTTCTTTTACATAGCCCTGTCCGCTTGCTCCCTGGTAGATGAGTTCATCTATTCTCCTGCCCTTTTGAGCCTCTAAATATTTTAAGATGTCCTCTGTAAAGTAGTCGCTTTCGCTTAATTCGCCGCCGTCATAGTCTGCGTTTTTTGGTTTTACATAGATTTGGACTGCTGTGTTGGCTATGGAGTCAAAGGCCTTGTTTACTGATTTTGTCAGTGAGTCACCTATGGTTGTGATGCCTATTACTGAGCCTATGCCTATTATTATGCCAAGCATGGTCAAAAAAGACCTTAGTTTATTTGATTTTAGTCCTTCCAAGGAGAGTTTTATTGTTTCTAATAGGTCCATTAAATCTCCTCCAAGTTCCCGTCATTCATTTTGTAAATCCTAGTGGCTTCTTCTGCTAGTTCAAGGTTGTGGGTGATGACTATTATGGTCCTCTTCTCCACTTCGTTTAGCTTGTGGAATAAATCCATGACAGTCCTGCCTGTCTTGGAGTCCAAGGCTCCTGTTGGCTCGTCTGCCAAGATTATGTCGGGATCATTTGCCATAGCTCTTGCTATTGCCACCCTCTGTTTTTGCCCTCCAGACAGTTCGTTGGGAAGGTGGTTCATCCTGTCCTTCATCTCTACAATTTCAAGGAGTCTTTCTGCCCTCTCTGTCCTCTCTTTTTTGGGGACTCCTGCATAGGTCATAGGGAGTTCTACATTTTTTAGGGCATTGGACCTGGGTATGAGGTTAAAATTTTGGAAGACAAAGCCAATTTTTTTGGAGCGATAGGCTGAAAGTTCGCTGTCCTTTAGGGATGAGATATCAACTTTATTTAGCTCGTAATAGCCTGATGTCTGCCTATCTAAGAGGCCGATGATGTTCATGAGGGTTGACTTGCCTGAGCCTGACTGTCCCACAACAGAGACAAATTCGCCCTCATTGACATCAAAATCTATGCCGTGAAGGATTTCTAGTTCATTTTCCTTGCCTATGTTAAAGGATTTTTTAATGCCCTCCATTTTTATCAGCTTATTTTTCATCTTTTTCTCCAACTTTTTTGTCTGCCAGGTCTGCATCAACTACTTTTACTAGGCTTCCCTCGCCATAGCCGCCTGATGTAGCAAGGACTTTGTCATTTTCCTTTAAGTCCTTAGATTTTATGGCAGTTTCTGCGTCATTGGAAAGTCCCAGGCTCACTTCCACTTTTTGGATTTGATACTTATCCTTACCCATATCCTTTAGGGCGAGGATATAATTTTTGCCATCTCTTTCAAAGACTGCATCTGTTGGCACCTTGAAGGTGTTTTTTTCTTCGCTCATGATGTATTTTACTCTAAGGCTCATGCCTGGTGACAATTTTGTTTCTTGTCCCTCATCTAATTCAATTGTTGTCTTGTAGAGAACTTCGCCCGTTTTGTTGTCGGCAGAGGCTGGCATTGGCACTGGATCTATGGAAATTACCTTGCCCTTATAGGTTTCGCCCATGGCTGAATCTGATGTGATTTCCACAAGTGTTCCCACTGCCACTGAATTTTTGTCGTATTCTTTTACTTGTGATTCGATCCTCAAGGTGTCAATAGTTTCGATTTTTGCCACTGCTGCCGCTGGCGCTTGCCCTTCCTTGGCGTTCACTTCTGTAACTGTGCCGTCAGCTGGTGCCTTTATCAGTGATTTTTCCAATTCTTCTGTCAAATTTTCGATTTCTACGCAATCTAGGTTGTTGGCGCCTGCCTTTGCCGTCTTTAAGTTGTCAGATAGGCCAGAAATTTCATTTGCCACTTGGGTCTTTGTGGATTCCAGATTTCTCTTGGCGCTTTCGTAATTGTCTCTGGCTGTTTCAAGGTTTTGCGCCAGCGTTTTTAATTCGTCGTCACGGGCTTTTTGCGCTTTTATGGCTTTGTCGGCATCAGATGACAGGTCTTCCTTGGCTTTTTTCACTTCAAGCCTTGTTGCGTCAACTTGTTTTCCCTGAGCTTCCAATTCTTTTTCCATTGCTTCTGCTTCTGATGTGTATTTTTGCTGGTCAGCCTTGGCAGTGGCAAGGTCTTCTGATATTCTATTTACTTCGATTTCTACTTCGTTTTGCGTCCTTGTAAGTTTATTGATGTTTTCATTGGCTGATTTTTTTATTTCCTCAAAGTTTATTGCTTCTATATCGCCTTGATTTTTTATAATGTCAGAATTAACTTTATTCAATTCATTTTCTATTTCTATTAATTTTTGTGAATCTTTTTCCTCTGATTTTTGTAAGTTAAGCTGATCTTTTCTTGCTTGAAGTGCAGATTTTTCAGACTGTAAACTTGCTACTTTTTCTTGTGCTTCAGCCAGCCTTCCCTGCTCTTCCTTAATAGAAATTCCAAGTTCAGTCAATCTTCTCTTCTCATTATCAAGTGCATTTTGTAGATAGTCTTCTTGCCTTGCCTTGTCTGCTGCCAGTGCCCTGTTGTCGGCAATTTTATTTGCATTCTTGTTCATTTCATCTTGCAGCTGTCTATATTTTAAGTCTGTCGCCTCTTCTTGGTAGGCAAGATTTTCCCTCGTGCTCTTTTCTGCAACCATGCCTTGGTTGTAGGCTTCGTCTAAACTTCTCTTGAAGTCGTCATAGGATTTTTGAGCTGCAAGATATTGGTCCATGGCTTGAGTAAGGGAAGTCTCAGCAGCAACTATGACAGAGTTTTTGCCAGAATCACGACCGGAAATTGCCTCATCAAGTCTTTTTTTAGCAGCAGAAATTTGTGCAGAAAGATTTTTGTCCGTGGCAGATTTTTGTGCTCGCCTAGACTTTAATTGTTGCTCAATGGAAGATGAGTCAAGCTGAGCAATAACATCGCCCTTCTTCACCAGGTCGCCCACTTTTACATTTACATGAGTGACAGGAAGTGGCTTTTCTGCAAAAACTTCCACAGAGTTTGAAGGCACAACCTTGCCCTTTTCTGTCACAGAGTTAGTTACGCTGCCCTTCTTCAGTGTCACCACTTGGTTGGAAGAAATTGTCTCTCCCTCTTTGCCATTTATCTTTCCTGAAATTATTTTAAAAATCAAAAATGCGAGGGCTATTAATAAAATTAGCCCAAGGATTTTTGTAATCTTGTTTTTGAAAATAAAGTTTTTTGTCCTTATGTATAAGTTTTTCATATCTACCTCCGCAGTCAATTATATAGTAATTTCCTTTGCCTTTGCAATAGTAATAAACTGCATATTTCTTAAATCTTTATTAAGATTAAGTAAAATTTTTACTAGTGAGTTTTATAAATTATAAAACATTTCATATAAAGTTGAAGTTAAGTTATAATAAATTTGAGGTGATTACCATGGAGATGGCTGTCTTAATATTGTTTATGCTAATTTTATTCCTGGCAATAATTTTTAAAGTGCCAATAGCCTTGGCTCTTTTTATAAATTTAATAGTCCTTGCACTTTACGCCTACAAGAAAAAATTTAGCCCAAGAGAAATTTTTAAGATGATTTCCCTGGGCATAAGGGACACGAAGACAATACTCCTGGTCTTTTCCCTTATCGGCATGATCACTGGGATTTGGCGACTATCTGGCACCATTGCCTACATAATTTATCATGGCACAAGTTTCATCTCGCCGAAGTTTTTTTATGCAGGAGTTTTTATTTTTAACTCTGCCATATCTTTTTTAACAGGAACAAGCTTTGGCACAGCATCAACTGCTGGCATAATTTCCATGTCCATATCAAATGCCATGGGCTTTAGTCCAGTAGTTAGCGGCGGGGCAATTTTGTCGGGCTGTTTCTTTGGCGACAGGTCCTCTCCCATGTCTACATCAGCGCTACTTGTGGCGACTCTCACAAAGACAGACCTCTATGTGAACTTAAAAAATATGTTTAGGACTTGTCTTCTTCCTTTTGTTCTTACAATAATAACTTACCAAGTCTTTAACCTTGGCATTGACGCAAGGGTCGACAAGGAGGGCATAAACCTAATAAAAGAAATATTTAATTTCAACGCTTTATTGATTATCCCAACCCTTTCCATCATCCTGCTGTCAATTTTTAAGGTGAATTTAAAAATAAATATGGTGATTTCCATTGTAATATCAATAATTTTTGCCGCAGTCTTTCAAAATAAAGGGGCAGGCGAAATTTTTAGGGCCCTAATCTTTGGCTTTCACATAGATTCTGAGGCAGGCAAGCTTATAAATGGCGGCGGCCTTGTCTCCATGCTAAAGATGCTTTTAATCGTGGGTATATCCTCTGGCTACTTTGGATTTTTTAAGGAGACAGACCTTCTTGTGGGCGTGAAAAAATATGTAAAAAGACTTTTTGCAAGGCTGCCCAATATGGTGGTCATGTCTATCATGTCCACAGTGATTTCAATTTTTTCTTCCAACCAAACCCTTACCATAATGCTCACTTATGAAATGGCTCGTGAAAGTTACGAGGACAGTGAAAAGTTGGCGCTGGATATGGAAAACTCTGCAGTTATGACTCCCTCCTATATACCTTGGAATATAGCTGGCAGAACACCCCTGGAGATGGTTGGCGCACCAGTTCTCTCCCTATACTTTTCCTTCTACCACCACTATATAGTCCTAGTTAACACCCTAGCTTCTGTTATCGAATTTAGAAAAAGTAAAAAGAGTTGAGTTAAGGACTTGTAAATTTGGAAAATATATACGGATAATTTATAAAAAAATTAAAAAATAAAATTTTTGGCAAAGAAAAACTCAGGCACAAGGATTGATGTGTACCTGAGTTTTTATTCTTTATTAACTTAATTTAAGTTTCTCTGACAATTCTTCTAATGCATCAACTACAATATCAAAACTTAAATCTCCAATATATTTGTTATCTTTTAGATAAGCATCCCATAAATTTTTCAGATGCTTATCATTTTTTATGTCCTCAATAATTTCTTTATAATCCTTAAATATTTCTAAGCTATTTCTCTTACGACCTGTTTTTTCAATAGCTTCTTTCAAAATTTTATAATCGATTTCATCAATTTTTAGCTTGTAAAGCGTGTATAGATCATAAAAATCTCTCATCCTTGTCGTTGCTATATTTCTTTTTATTATACTTTCATACTTTTCTGCCATTATGGTTTCTAAGGGATAAGCCAAAACTTTGATATTGTCATCGCTGAAAATACATTTATATGAATATTCTATTTCTTTAGGTGTTATGACATCCCCGGTAGTAATATCTAACTTCATTGGATTTTTAGTCTTTCCAATGTTCGCCCTTAGAGAAATTCTAAAGTTTTCATAATCATCATCTTCTCGAATATAGTCTATTGAATTAATTTCAAATCCAATACCGTCATTTGTATGGATTTTTAAAATATTTTCTACAACCTCTTTAATAACTTCTTCTTTCAGAGCTATTCCCTTAAGAGTCGTGTCCATATCCATTGTCGTTCTGTTTTCTACTCCAATTATAGATGAAATTAAAAAACCACCTTTTATCACAAAATTATTTCTATACTTTGACTTTGAAAGTCGTTCTAAAAATCTTTCAAAAAAATACATTTGAAGAATTTCTTGGGAGCTCAATTTGTTATTGTTTGAAAAATTTCTTATTTTTCCCTTCATGCTTTCTATATTAATCACGACAACACCTCAATATAGGCCCTAACTTCTTCTTCGATTCCAAAAATTTTGCTGTATTTTATTAGTTTTCTTAAGTTTTTATTTGAAGATTTAAAATATTTCCTTACGCCATCTGTAAAAATTTGCTTGTCCATCTTTTCTCTATCATTTATTATGTCGCAAATTGTCCTCTCTCTATCATAGGCGGGAACAAAATTGCCCAAAGATGTTCTTACTTGGGTGAGTCCTATTTCAAAAAATTCTTTTTTTACATAGTGAACTTGCAAGTTTTCATATCTCTTTTTTATGTGACTAGCATTATATCCCTGAGGTACAGAAATATGAAATATATTTGGAGTCCTGTCTGATAAATCCTGAAGATAAAGTGCCGTCTGATGTGAAAATATTATTCTCTTGCTATTTGATGAAATTAAAATAAAATCGTCAACTATCTCTCCTCTTACTTGATAGACTCCAGGTCTTAATCTCTCTAAAATGTTTTTGTTATTTAAATCCCATAAAACCTGCCTGCTATAACCTAAGTTTTCTGCATCTTTGTTAGTTATTATTGAATAATTTTCTATATATTCTTTAATAGCTTTCATATCTCCACCTCCTTACATCTTTGCTTTAATTATAGATTATTAAAGCGAAAGTGTAAAGTTTTTATTTATTGGCCAAAGAAAAACTCAGGCACTGTCATGTACCTGAGTTTTTTATTTTCTAAAATTTTAAATCTTAGTAAAGGTTCTTGGTGTTAGTTTGTGCTCGATTATTCCCAGCAAAAAGTCTGCCAAGACTGCCATAAGGGCTGTTGGGATTGCGCCTGCTATTATTATTGGGCTACCCTTAGCTACTGTTATTCCTCTCGTTATGATGTCGCCAAGTCCGCCTGCTCCTATGAAGGTTCCCACTGCTGTCACTCCTATGGCAAGGACTAGGGCGTTTCTTATGCCACCCATTATTATTGATATGGCAAGGGGCAATTCCACCTTTGTCATTAGCTGAAGCTTTGTCATGCCCATGCCTGTTGCTGCGTCAACGAGTTCTGGTGTCACTGAATTTATGCCCGCCACTGTGTTTTTTAAGATTGGAAGGATGGCGTATAAAAATACTGCAAAGACCACTGTGTCTGGTCCCGTTCCTATTAAAAACATGAGGATGGCAAGCATGGCAAGGGAAGGTATTGTCTGCATTACATTGGCAATGCTGATGGTAAGTCTTGATAATTTTCTCCTTCTTGCCACAAAAAATCCAAGAGGAATTGCTACTATTGATGCAAATAAAACTCCGTATATGGAAATTAGAAAGTGTCTAAGGAACTGCTCAAAGACATAGGATGAGTTTTGTGCATAGTAAATTATTACATCAGACATTTTTTCCTCCTTCCACAAATTCTCTGTAGTCTTTTATTTTATTTTTGTCAACTTTTAGGTCTTCAAAATAATTATTCTTCTTCAAAAAGTTTTCTGCTACCTTTGCTGGCATTTCTAAGTCTTCATCGGCTTGCCTGTTTAGTTCCTGCATGGTTTCTGATGGGATTTGTCCCACAAGTCTCATGATGGCTTCTTCTACTTCTGGATATTTTTCTACTATTGCCTTTGATGCTACTGGTGAGCAGTCGTAAGGTGGGAAGAGCCTTTTATCATCCTCTAGGACTACTAGGTCGTAAGATGAAATTTTGCCGTCAGTGGAATAACCAAGGACCACATCCATTTCTCCGCTGGCAAGGGCTGTGTAGACAAGTCCTATGTCCATGGGATAGATTGTATTAAATTTAAAGCCGTAAATTTCTTGGAAGGCCTTGTAGCCGTCGCCCTCTCTCTTTATCCAAGCTGTGTCAACGCCAACGCTTACTTTGTCCTTTATTTTTTCAAGATCTGATACCTTCTTTAGATTGTTTTCTTCTGCAAATTTTTTTGTAACCATAAAGGCATAGGTGTTGTCAAAGCCAAAGGATGGATACCAGTATCTCTCCCATCTCTTGTAATATTCCTTCATTACAACTTCTTCTGCCTTCTTTGGATCCTTTATGGGTTCCATGCCAAGCTCGCCACTTAGGGCTGTGCCTGTGTACATTCCGCCTACAACATTGACATCGCCCTTTAACATGGCTATGTGATTTAGGACTGATGATGATAGGTTTGTTATAAGTGAAACTTTAAGGTCTGTGTGGTGCTCAATCATTTGCTTTACTATTTCACCTAAGATTTGTCTTTCTGTATTTGAGCCTGTGGCTACAACTACATTGGTCTTGGTATTTCCTCCTAGACCTGGAAGGGTGCAAGATGTTAAAAGCATGGATAGCATTATAAAAATCAAAATTAATTTTTTAAATTTATTTATTTTTTTCATTGTGCCACCCCACTTGTCTTGTTAGGTGAAAGTTTGTCTTCAAGTATGCCAAATAAGAAGTCCACAATTATTGCCATTAGGGTTACTGGAATTGTTCCCCAAACAACCATTGGCATTATGGCATTGGTAAGTCCGTTAAAGATAAAGTCACCAAGTCCACCTGCTCCTACATAGGCTGCAAGTGTTGTCCAAGCAAGGACATAAATGGCAGAAAGTCTAATGCCACTCATAATTACTGGCATTGCCATAGGTATTTGCACTTTAAATAAAATTTGTGACCTGGTCATGCCCATGCCCCTTGCCGCATCTATTAGCTTGTCATTTACTCCTGCTATACCAAGATAGGTGTTTCTCAAAATTGGAAGTAGGGAATATATGAAAAGTGAAACTATGGCTGGTTTTTTGCCCACGCCAAAAATTGGAATCATGAGGGCAAGCAGGGCAAAGGAAGGCACAGTTTGTAGGACTGATGCTATTGCCATAACAATTTTTGCTGCCGTCTTTGATCGTGTCAAAAATATGCCAAGGGGCACTGCTATTAAAACTCCAAAAAAGAGTGAAATTGAGGCAATAAAAAGATGCTCCAGGGACTTTGACAGGATCTCCGTGCTATTAGTAATTAAGAAATCAAGCATTATCTTCACCTATCTTCTTAGAGGATTCTCCCGATGCATCCTTCATAAGTTTAGATAAATTGTCATCTTCAAAAATTTCTTCAACTTCATCTTCCTCTTCATTTTCCCAAAGGTTTGTGTAGATTGTGTCAACTACTGAGGCTCTAGTTACAAGTCCAACTAGTTTATTTTCAGAGTCCACTACAGGAAGATTTTTTATGTCCAAGTTATAAATGTCACGAATGGCATTCATTATTACAGTGTCTTCTCTTATGGCATAGACATTTTCCATAACTTCATCAAGAGACTTGATATGCTTGCCAAATCGTCCAATGTCAAACATGCCCACTGCTCCAAGTAGATGATTTTCCTCGTCTGTTACAAAAATTGTGTCTACTCTCTTCTTTCTCATAAGGGCTAGGGCATCATAGGTTGACCTATCTGAAGTTAAGGAAACGGGATCCTTAAGCATAATAGTTTCCACAGTCCTATAAGAAGTCTTGGCTTCGTTTAACTTTTCTTCCCCAAGCATGTCTTCCACATACTTGCTCTTTGGGTTTTTCAAAATATTTTCTGGCGTGTCAAATTGTTCTACATGGCCCTTTTTCATAATTACAATTTTATCTGCAAGGCTAAGTGCCTCGTCCATGTCGTGAGATACAAAGACTATGGTCTTTCCCATTTCCTTTTGCAGTCTCTTTACAAGTTTTTGTAGGGCATCTCTTGTTATTGGGTCAAGGGCACCAAAGGGCTCGTCCATTAAAATTATGTCTTGGTCTGCTGCAAGAGCTCTTATTACACCAATTCTTTGTTGTTGACCTCCAGATAATTCTGAAGGATATTTATCTAAGTAAGATAGTGGAAGGTCCACTTTTTCGATTAAATTTTCTGCTATGGGTCTTAATTTGTCTTCGTCCCACTTCAAAAGTCTGGGGACAAGGACAATATTGTCATAGACAGTCATATGTGGCAAGAGTCCAATTTGTTGAATTACATATCCAATTTGCCTTCTTAAGTCAACGGGATCCATGTCCTTGATGCTGACTCCATTTATTAAAATTTCTCCGCTAGTTATATCGTTCATCCTGTTGATCATTCTCATGCAAGTAGTCTTGCCCGATCCACTGGCTCCAATAAAACATATAAACTCTCCATCCTTAAATTTTAAATTTATATTTTCAGCTGCAACCTGATTGCCGGGATAGATTTTACTGACATTTTTAAATTCTATCATTACAATCTCTCCTTTTCAGTCTTTTTCTATTATACCCCAAAAGAAGAACTTTCAAAAATTTTGTTTATTATAGAGCTTTTGTGGTTATAATTTTAATAGAAGATTGTATTTTGTTTTAAGGAGGCAAATTATGGCTAACGATTATCACGAACCCGCAGCGGAAATGACAAAGAAATCAAGAGAAATTATTAGGGCGATTAATTCCCTAAAAGAAGAAATCGAAGCAGTTGACTGGTACTACCAAAGAGTTGCAGTAACTGATGATAAGGAATTAAAGGAAATCATGTGGCACAATGTTGAAGAAGAAATTGAACACGCAATGATGACACTTGAATGGCTTCGCCGCAACCAAGAAGGCTGGGACGAACAAATGAGAACTTACTTATTCTGCGAAGG
>QWCQ01000426.1_pt1 | contig 31023 bp, 40 predicted proteins | sample 1972701 | NCBI WGS metagenome assembly QWCQ01 (sample SAMN09866704, study PRJNA288562) | Human gut metagenome isolate pre4_stool, whole genome shotgun sequencing... | reverse complement strand
CCAATACTCACCTTGAGATACCATATTGTTGTCTTTTTGCTTGATGTACGATGCGCCTAAATCTAATTGAACCTTACCACCAAAGAGTTTTGAAGAATTGCGAACAGTAAAGTTCAATCGGTCGTACGTATTGTTTGGCACAATGCCCTTTGAGTTAGTGGAAGCTACCGATGCAAAGGTTTGATTATACTCATTACCTGTGTTTAGGGTCAATGAGTTGATAAAGTTAGTACCTGTACGGAAGAAGTCTTTTGCAGGGTCGTACGAACTGGGCGTTGCAAGCTTTTCACCCCAACTCTCATAAGACCCTGCTTTGTTACCATAAGTGTTTTGAAATTTAGGCATGAGCAAGGGAGAGCTAAAATCGGCTGCTGACGAGAAGGATATTTCCATTTTGCCCTCTTTACCCTTTTTAGTGGTAATGAGGATAGCTCCATTCGCTGCATTACTACCATACAAGGCAGCGGCAGAAGGACCTGCCAAAACGTTGATGCTCTCAATATCTTCGGGGTTAAAGTCGGCAATGCCTTCACTGCTGACACGTCCCTCTCCTAAAACACCACTGTCAGAACCTCCATTGAAATTGAACAAGGGGATACCATCTATTACATACAACACATTATTGCTGCCTTCGATAGATTTTGCACCACGCATAATCACACGTGTGGCACCACCCACGCCACTGGCACTTTTGGTAATGCTTACACCTGCCACCTTACCATTGAGCGAGTTGACAAAGTTGGCATCCTTGTTACGAGTTAGTTCTTCACTCTTTACTTGTTGTACATTGTAGCTCAAAGCTTTCTCCTCTCGCTTGATACCGAGAGCCGTTACTACCACTTCACCCAGTTGTTTGGAACTTTCGCTTAAGACGGTAGTAGAGGTGACATCAGAAGCCTTGAATTCGCGAGTAGCAAATCCAACATACGAGAATTCGAGTATATCATTGCTACGAACATTGAGGCTATAGTTTCCATCAATATCGGTTGCAGTTGCATTCTTGCTGCCCTTCACTCTCACCGTAACGCCTGGGAGCGATTCGCCATTTTCATCTGTCACCTGTCCTTTTACACGAATCGTTGCACCACTTTGAAGGGTGTTTTGTGTCTGAGGCTTGTTCTTTTGACTGATTAAAATGTGTCGGTCGGTGATGGTATATTCTATGTTGGTGCCCATAAAAAGCTCCTTCAACAAGTCGGATAGCTTCATCTGGGTAGCACTTACTCTCACCACCTTTTTAAGATTCATTACATTCTGTCCGTAATCAACAGACTTATTTGTTTGTTTTTCTATGGCAGTAATCATGGTCTTGAGAGTTGCCTCACGCTTCTGCAACTTGATGACTTGATTTTGAGAAAAACCTGCCAATGAAATCAGCAACAATGCACTTACAAGAAACAGCTTATTCCATGGCATCATTGTTAGAAGTGTTTTTTTAGTCTTAGGTTTCATACCTTTGTTTAGATAAAATAGATTTAGTTGTTAGAATTTATTTCTTATTTGTCTACAGGAAATTAGTACGCTTGACTGCTAAACAAGCATCAATATTCAGCATAATTACCTGATTGCGTTTACTTGTGAATATCTGCTGGGCGACCTCCTTTCTTGGTATAGATGATGATAATGTTATTTTGTTTTGTAAAATGTAAATGGTCAGAAATATTGCAAAGCACGTGCATGACATCGTCTATGGTCTCATCTTCACGGAATGCCATGGTATATTTCTGGCTCAAATCAACATCTGACGCGATGTTCAATCGAATGTTGTATCGTCGTTGCAAATCGGCTATAATTGTTTTAAGGGGAGCTTGGTTAAAGTAAAGTCTACCGTGCATCCACTGACTATAATCGTAATTTTCTACTCGCTGCTTTTTCATCATGCCGTTTACACGGTTATACACCACCTGCTCATCGGGCAGGATGGTCATGGCTTGTCTATTTTCATACACGAGTACCTTACCCTGAGCTAAGGTAGTGGTTATGTTTTCTTCTGCAGGATAAGCTTTAATATTAAACTGTGTACCCAACACCTTGACTTTCAAATTACCAATGTGGACGATAAATGGCTGCTTTGATTGATGAGTCACCTTAAAAAAAGCCTCGCCATCTAAATACACCTCTCGGCTATGTGCAAAGATACTAAAGTGCTGAGGATAGGATAAAGTAGACCCTGCATTGAGCTTAACCTGTGTACCGTCGGACAAAGTGAGCGTACCAATATGCCCCCGGGAAACATAAAAATCGGACAAAGCCATATTCTTTGCACTCTGATAGGAAGTGACCCACCAAACACCAAGGCTCAACAAAATAGGAAGTGTAAGAATTGCAGCATATTTTAATAGATGCCTTAATCGATTGGTTGCCACTGGAAGCACGTTGGACACTGACCGTTGCCGATTAAATCTATCAAAAGATTGATCCAAAGAGCGGATATCCATCTTACTGGAAGTTTCATTCCATATTTGTTTCATCGCTTCCTCCGTGGCTTCACTATCCTTGGAGTCAGACAGCCACCTTATAATACGATGATGATAACGGGCGGGGATGAGTCCGTCAACAAAAAATCTCATGATTTTGTAGGCTGTTTGTTGATTCATAGTTAGGTGCTTTATTGTAAGACAACTGCAAAGGGCTTCACACGTAGTTAATAAATATTAAAAAGCGAATTGCGTGCTACATCCGCATTCTATAAGGCAAGGCAGCTTTACACGTTTTCTTCATGATATGACAATTTAACGAAAACAAACGCCCTCAAAAACATCAAAAATAAAATGAGTGATACGCTTTATTAAAAGGTAATAAATGCTGAATTTTCTTTACAAAGTGCCTCTCATAACTCGCGTGAAAACCTCCAACGACAAAGTTGGTCGTAAATACGCGAGTAATGAACAAGGTTCGTAATTCATTGTTATAATGAATGTTACGCCAATGTCAACTCTTTTCTTTCCTATTTTTACCACTTTTTGTCGACTAAAGCATTGAGATAAGCCTCCTATTTGCATGCTTTAAGGCTCTTGAAGCATGTGAATAACACCTCTAATACATGTTTCCAAGACCGTTAATTCAATGTTCTGACTAAAAAAGTCGTCTATTTTGTTAAAATCAGCCCATTTTTGTCCATTGTTTGCCTATTAATTTTTTCTATTTCGCAAATTTTCAATGATCGTTTTTTGGTAAAATTACAGGACAAAAACAATGCTTGCCTTTATCAATAATCTCTTGAAAGAATCCCGTCTTGGAAACTCTTTTTTAGGGGTATGGAATCACCGCACATTCCTTGAAAGAGCCATGACAGGTTTAGAGATAGTGAAAGAGGATGAAACATTCGAGCAGCCGTCTTATCTGCGCAAGTGCTTGGGAGATGTGCGTTTCTACAGTTCGCTTACTGATATTCAACCTATGTCCAATTTCTTCATTACTCATACCGTCCAACCTGCTCATTGTAAAGATTCTGCGCCGCTGATCGGGCATTTGGCTTGTCACGCGATTGATAAGTTCTTGTAATTCTTCACTAAAGATGATGCCTTCTACATCAGCATCGTCTTCAACATCTGCATCGGTTAATGATTGAAACTTACACCGTACACTGGAGGATTTTAAGGCATTAAGGGTGCAGTTTCGTGCCATAGTATAAAGATAGGCTTCAAAATTTGTCATGATTTGGATGTTGTTTCGCTTCATCCATAATTTAAGAAAAATATCCTGCGCAATATCTTCAGCTTCACTCTCCACGCCGACAAACCCATACACAAAGTTCTTAACTTTAGGATAGTAAAGTTTAAAAATAACATCGAAAGAATAATCACTTTCTGTATGATGAGACGTTCGACTAAAAGAGTGCTTGCGATTAGACATTTTTATGAAAACAAAAATTTTACATGACAAATATACTACAAAATAATGACACGCAAACAAGAATTTTCATTATTAAAGGAGTAGAAGCTGAAATATACGCTATACGCCGTAATTTTAGGCGAGAGAAATCGGGTAGGAGGTAAATGTTAGTCATAAAAGGCAGTTACCTCCTACTTTCACATTTACCGACCTCCCACACCACCGTATGTGCCGTTCGGCATACGGCGGTTTCGTACTTTTACACCTCACGGTGTGTGGTAAGTTATTTTCAGCTATCCCTTTGAGTAATGTCACTTCTATCCTATTGTCGGATTCCGTCCTATCGTCTTGGATAGAGAGCTCCTTTCGGACATCTGACGAAGAGGTTCGCAGGGTAGCATTCATTTACTATTGCACTGCACGATTCGGTCCTTCCCTGTAGGCACACGTACCTTGGGTACTATGACCTCTGCTGACTTCTCGCGGCAAGCTTTACGCCGCTTCTTTCGTAAAAGCAACTACTTGAAACGTCCGTGAGACCTCCTCAGATAAGAACATTATCTTTCCACCTTATACCTACTTCATTTTTTCGCTAAGCTCAAGGGAACTCCACCAACCATTCCGAATAGCTATAGGACTTTGAATTGTTATGCAATCTTATCCATGGTTATATGCCTTGTATGAAGTTTCTGTTCGTTAGGTCAGATGTTTGCCGCCAGCTTCCTTCGGATTTCACCTCGCGATGAACACCCTTGCTCTTGGCTATGTAATTCCCGCTATTAGGGCTTACTCGGGACTTCCACCCGTTAGATAATGCTCATGCCGAGCGTACTAAGAGTAGGAGATAATCACCTGTGATTAGTGTTTACCTCCTACTTTTTTTTGAATATACAAAAAATGTGCTTTCACGACATTTTATGTTTTATAGAAATCTTATGGTAAATGTATTATCGTTTCAGATTTCCATTTTTCTCTAACTCTGTGGGTGGATAGTCGTGATAAATAGATGATTGATTTCTCCATTCTACAGTTACCGGCATGTTTTCCTTCAGAATTAAATCCTCTTTTAGATGATATGTGAACGGATTGCCTTCTTTGTCCTGACTGTGTGTCAAAGTTCCTTTAGGCACGAGTATCACTTTCTGTTCACCGTGACGATAATCGTAGTGCTCTTTGAGTCTGCTCATCCTGAATTGGTCTGCACGGCGAGTAACCATAGCCAGAACATATCCTGCCACCTCATATCCATGCTCTGTATAGGCTGCTTCTGCCAATTGTTCGGCATTCATACCATCAATTTCTGAAATTTTCATCACGTCGGAGTATGCTCGCTGGCGCACTTGCTTAAGTGCTTCTTTTGCTGCAGTCAAATCACCTCCAGACCTTGCTGCTGATTCAGCATACCATAATAGGACTTCTGAATAGCGTATGAGCTGGTGACGCTTGTTTATACACATACCTCCCCAGAAAGGTTTGGTGTAGTCATAGGGAGCTTTTGCTGGTCCTTCGTTGATGGTGAATTCCACAAACATGGGACGATATTCTGCAATCACGGAGTTGGAAACAACCTTACCGTCAGCGCCTGTAGTAATTTTATATGGATTGCCGTCCTTGGTTGCCCACCAGTCAACCAATGTCTTACCATCGTTCAATAGTAGCTGCTTAGCAAAGATAGCATCCTTTCGCGGACCTGCTGGGTATTCTGCCCAGTAACGTCTCTCTGGGAGGAAGTCTCCCCAACCTTGTAGAGAGCCAAGTTGCTGACAGGAAGATAACTGTGAGTCATAGCTGCTCCAGCCACCAGGTGTATCGTTGTAATCTATTCCAAGAAGTGTTTCAGCGTGATGGTTGTGACCGTATGAATACACATGGTTCCAATCGCTTAAAAGCTCATGTTTATATTTGCCTGCCTTAACTCCATCTATTACTTCTTTGGCCTTGGCTGCTGCTTTAGCATAATATTCAGTCTTGTTAAGCGGATAACCCGCCATAGCCATGTATACTGCTGCTGTTGTAGCTTTTACTGCCTGCTCAGAGACATATACGTTTTGTTTGTCAATGGCTTGTGGCTCTGCTGTATATTGACTTGGCAAATTGCAATTTTCAGCATTTGTTAAGTCGCTGATTATCTGCTTGTATACATCCTCTACTGGCGTTAGTTGCGTAGTGTTATTGTCAGGAATATTGTTCAAATTCATTGGCAGCGGTCCAAATAGGCGCACCAAACTGAAGTATGCAAATGCTCTCCAGTAATATGCTTGACCTAAGGCAATCTTTTTCTCTTCCTCAGATACTTGTGGTTTGTCCGCCTTGTCTATAATCTGGTTTGACGCCATGACAATCTTATAAAGCCAACTCCAGCCATCTTTTAATCCTTTTGAGTCGGTAGGTGTCTCAAAGGCGTCAGCCGAAAGGTATGCTGCTTTGTTGGAACCAGTGGTAGAGGTAACGTCATCACCCTGACATTGCATGATCATTGGGTTGGAATTGCATTGGAAACCTTGTACTTGTGCATATAAGGCGTAGACGCTCATGTCCAGCTCACTCTTGTTTTGCGGGAATGATTCGGGAGTAAGTTTGCCTTTAGCATCCTCTGTCAGGAAGTCACTGCAAGATGAAAGTGCCAGCAGTGATGCGACAAATCCTATTGTCAATATCTTGTTTTTCATAAATTTTCAGTCTGTTTTTAGAAGTTCATACGTATACCAAAAGTGAAAGTTCTCGGGGTTGGGTATGTACCTGTGTCTATACCTGCAGAGCGGTCATCTTCTCCAGATCCGCTGGCAGGGAATGAATAGCCTGTAGGATTAGAGCCTTTATAACCTGTAATGGTGAATAGGTTCTGAACGCTGAAACTGAGTCTCATGTCTGCGAGGCCTGTCTGGGACTTCTTAAGGTCGTAGGCAAGTGTAACGTTCTCGCAGCGTAGGTAGTCTGCGTTTTCCACCCATTTGGATGAGTTGCCGATGTATTGATTGTCATTGACTGTCGGCTTAGGCATTGTTTTTCCAACCTCAGACAGGAAGTCAGCGTCAGTGAACATTCTTGAGTTTCCTATCATCGAGTTCATGGAGAAGCGCAGAGCGTTGAGCCGCTGAACGCCGAGTGCTGCATTGAAGAAGGCATTCAGACTCCAGTTCTTGTAGCGTACGGAGTTGTTCCAACCCAATGTGAAGTCTGGTGTGGATTTCCCCAGTACAACACGGTCGTCAAGTGCAGGCTTGCGTGTGATTGCTCCTGATGCCGTATAATAGGTGTCGTAGCCATCTGTATCTATGCCAGCCCAGCGGTAGCCGAATAATGTACCAATGGCTTCACCCTCTTTGATGATGGAGCATTCATTGATGATAGACTGGAATGATCCTCCGTAGATGATAGGCTGTTGTGCCGTCAGCTTCTTGACTTTGTTCTTAAGGTATGTTCCATTAAGTGTCGTGCTCCAACCCCAGTCTTTATTGCTTATGATGTTGGCTGTAAGTGAGATGTCGAAGCCGCGATTCTCCACCTTGCCTGCATTAATCAGGTATGTATTGCCTCCCTGATAGTCTGCGAGTGAAGTTGTAAGCAGTGCATCGGAAGTTTGTTTGTTGAAGTAGTCGAAGCTCATGTCTATGCGTCCGTCCCACAGGCTAAGGTCGAATCCTATGTCGAACTGGTTGGTCTTTTCCCATTTGATATCTGGAGTTGCGAGACTGTTTGTCCAATATCCGGTTGTACCTATTTTCGAGCCGAAGTATGTCATTGTTGTACCCAGCAGTCCCAATGTAGAGTATGGCGATATGTCCTGGTTTCCTATCACACCATAGCTTGTGCGGAGTTTGAGGTTGCTGACAACGCTGCGCAGGCTCTCCATAAATTTCTCATTGGATATTGTCCATGCCAATGCTGCGGAGGGGAAGTAGCCCCACTTGTTTTTAGCGAATCGGCTTGAGCCATCGGCGCGTAATGTTCCGGTTATCATGTACCGGTTGTCGAAGTTGTACATCACGCGGCCTACTCCGGAGAGTAGTGACCACTCTGTAATATTGTTGTCGGCATCGCGTGTAGATGCATTCTTTATGTTCCAGTATCCCACTGACTCCACCTTTATGTCAGAGCCGTTGATGCTCATGCTTCTTACTCCGCTCTTGGTAGCTTCCCATACAGCTGTTGCCGTGAGGAAGTGTTTGTCGTTCCATGAGTTCATGTATGTGAGGTTGTTCACCGACTGAAGTAATATGCGCTGAATGTTTCCGTTGCTCATACTGTTTTTCTTATGGTCTGTGTCCATGGCTTTCGGCGAGAAGTTGTACCCGGTATTATTGTAGTAGTCAATGCCGTTGCTTGTTGTGAATGTGAGCCCTTTGAGAAGATTGAGCTTTAAGTCAATACGTCCGTTCAGCACATCGTTGTATCGGTCGCTGAGACCTCCGGCAATCACGCTGTAGGCGTTGTTCTGTATCGTACAGTATGGGTCGTGGTTATAGTTGCCGTTTTTGTCTTTCATCTCCATGGTCGGCGAAGAGTTGAAAGCTATCCAAAGCGGATTGTATCCTGCCATTACCAATTCTCCGATACCTTTCCTGACGCCTCTTGAGGCATTGACATCAAATGTGACGTCCAGCCATTTTGTCATTGAGGCTTTCAGGTTTATCTTTGCCGCATAGCGTTCGTAGCTTGATTTGTCCAATAGCCCTTCATTCTTCATGTAGTTGGCTGAGATGTAGCTTTGCAAGCCTTCGGCGCCTTTTGAGAACACAAGTTTATAGTTCTGTGTGAGGGCAGTGCGGAACATGGTGTCAACCCAGTCGATGCCTGGTTTTGTTCCGTCTAAGTATGGCTTCACATCGTTTTTGTTGATTCCGGCATAGTCAATGAGTGCCTGGGCATAGCTTTTTGTGTCCATCATTTTCGGCAAACGTGTGGCGTTGGACACGCCTACAGCAGCGTCAAATGTAATGCTGCTCTGGCCTTTCACGCCACCTTTCGTCGTAATGATAACGACACCATTTGCTCCGCGTGATCCGTAGATTGCCGTTGACGATGCGTCTTTGAGCACCTGCATGCTCTTTATGTCTTCGGGGTTGATACCTTCAAGCCCTGATTCTCTAACCATTCCGTCTACTACATAGAGAGGCTCATTGCTCTTGTTTATTGAGTTTGTTCCTCGTACACGTATCTTTACCGCACCGCCTGGTATTCCGTCGCTAATGACGTTTACACCCGACATGCGGCCTTGCAAGGCGTCAGATACCTGCGTGATTGGCTGGTCTCTGAAGGCCTTGCTGTTCATCACCGACACAGAGCCTGTCAGATCGGCCTTGCGGACAGTACCATATCCGATTACGACAATCTCATTCAGGGCTTCTGAATTCTCCTGCAATGTTATCTTCAGGCTAATCTGTCCGTTTACAGGAACCTCTACGGGCTTGTAGCCGATGTAAGATACAAGCAGCACAGCATTAGCCGGTGCGTTGAGCGTGAATCTTCCTTCAGCGTTGGAAATCACGCCATTGCGTTCATTGCCTTTCTCTAATACGCTTACTCCTATCAGCGGCTCACCGTTTTTATCTGTCACAATACCACTCACCTGGTTGGTTTGCTGCATGGTGGAATGCTTTGCTGTAAGCGATTCTGCAGGGATGGCTAAAGCATTCTCGCTCGTTAGGAGCAGACCTACTAACAGAGGTGCTGCATAAAGTAGTCTTTGCTTTCCTTTTTTCATAGAATTTATAGTTGGTTAGTAATTATGGGGACTAATTTAGAAAAAAATTAAGCAACGAGCAAAAAATAAATAAAAAATATAACAAGATGCAAAAACTTTTTTTTGAGAGCCTGCTTGTGTGTAGCAGTTTCTGTAGCAGAAAATGAGGTATGGCTTGGCAGTCAGACGGATATGGATAAAAAATTGAGTAGGGGGTAAACACTAATGAGGGGTGCTTATCTCCTACTTTCGTGTTCACCGACCTTTCGACACCACCGTACATGCGGTTCCGCATACGGCGATTCCTATTTTGGGTGCCATTCAAGATACGAACCCATGATGTGTGCGGGCATAATCTGCTTCCTGCAATTTCTGCGAAGAAGCTGCCCTATGCATGATTAGTGAGTCATTGACTCTCCAATACCCTTTGACATATCCCCATCTTCTGACATCATACTTGTTAATGCTACATCGGATGAGATTTTTAATTCTTGTCTTTGGGAGTCTCCAAGACTTCCATATACACATGTGCACCTGTCGCCGCAGCCAATTGTCAGTGTCCATAAGCAAGCGTTTCATATTGTTGCACCAAGCCGTCTACTACTGTAGGTATTCCCAAACGGCGCATCTTGCCGTTGTCTTTGGGTATTTCTACCCTCTTGACTGGGTTCGGACAGTAAGAGCCGTCCAGCAAGGAACTCATGAGTTCATGCTTATTGGTCAAGAGCCATGGGAGCAGCTGCTCGCACGACATCATGTCGATACCTCCGCATCCCTTGTTTCTCATCACGCCTTGTAGGCTCGATTGAGATTTGCAGGGCTAAGGATTTGTTCGAGGAGGTGTTCTTTTTCAAATGATACTTCCACGACGTTGTCTTCACACATCCACATGAAGGTCTGCACTCCCACCATACCATTCGGTTTCCGACCTATCTTTTTGGGGGTAGCCATTAACTTGGGATAACGTTTTCTGCATTCTTTCCTTCATAAAGTATGTTTCTATTACTATCGTTTAAGTGTTAGGTTCAGCCCTTCATGCAACGATATCGAATATTACATTAGTATGACCTCTGCTGACTTCTCACGGCAAGCTTTACTCCGCTTCTTTCGTAAAAACAACTATTTGAAACGTCTGTGAGACCTCCTCGGATAAGAACATTATCTTTCCAACTTATACCTACTTCATTTTTTCGCTAAGTTCAAGGAACCTCCACCAACCATTCCGAATAGCTATAGGACTTTGGTTTGTTTGGCAACCTTGCCCATGGTCATATGCCTTGTATGAAGTTTCTGTTCGTTAGGTCAGATGTTTGCCGCCAGCTTCCTTCGGATTTCACCTCGCGATGGACACCCTTGCTCTTGGCTATGTAATTCCCGCTATTAGGGCTTACTCGGGACTTCCACCCGTTAGATAATGCTCATGCCGAGCGTACATAAAAAACGCTCTCAACCAAATTGGATGAGAGCGTTAATATTGAAAGAGATACGGAAAACTTACTCAGCTGCTTTTTCGTCTTGTGCTTTTTCTTCTGAAACTTCTTTTGGTGCTTCTTCAGCAGATACTGCTTCAGTAGCGTCAACTGTTTCAACAGAATTTTCAACCTTTGCAGTTTCATCTTTCTTACCAGTAGAACGACGACTACGGCGAGTTCTCTTAGCAGTCTTTTCAGTTTTTGCCATATTTTCATCAAAGTCTACCAACTCAATAAATGCAATTTGAGCAGCATCGCCTTGACGAGTACCTAATTTTATAACACGAGTATAACCACCTGGGCGGTCACCTACTTTAGGAGCAACGGTTTTGTAAAGTTCCGAAACAGCAACTTTATCTTGCAAATAACGGAATACAACACGGCGCGAATTAGTGGTATCGTCCTTAGAGCGTGTAATCAGTGGCTCTACATATTTCTTCAAAGCTTTGGCTTTGGCGAGGGTCGTAGTGATTCTTTTGTGCATAATCAGCGAGCAAGCCATGTTTGCAAGCATAGCGTTGCGGTGAGATGCAGTACGACCTAAGTGGTTGAATTTTTTATTGTGTCTCATTTTTTGTTTTGTTCATTTGTGGAGTTGGAATCTCTTGTTTTTTCAGCATTGCAAGTTTTTAGCATGACTATCTTACCTTATCCATAAAGAAGAAAGAATACAAAACTTAAAAACTTATCAACTAAAAACTTTCCTTATTCCTTGTCCAGTTTGTACTTTGAAATATCGGTTCCAAATGATAGATTCAGACTCTCGAGCAAATCATCAAGCTCTGAAAGCGATTTCTTACCAAAGTTGCGGAACTTCAAGAGGTCTGTTTTGTTATATTGTACTAAGTCACCAAGTGTCTCAACATCGGCTGCCTTCAGACAGTTGAGTGCACGAACACTTAAGTTCATGTCTACTAACTTAGTCTTCAGCAATTGACGCATGTGCAACACCTCCTCATCAAACTCTTGGTTGGTATCCTGATCAGGATTTTCAAGTGTAATCTTTTCATCAGAGAACAACATGAAGTGATAGATGAGGATTTTTGCAGCCTCTTTCAGCGCATCCTTAGGAGATATGGAACCATCCGTAGTGACTTCAATCACCAGTTTGTCGTAGTCGGTTTTCTGTTCTACACGATACGGTTCAACTGAGTATTTAACATTACGGATTGGGGTGTAGATCGAATCGATTGGGAGTACATTAACATCTGTGCAGAATTGACGATTCTCATCAGCAGGGACGTATCCACGTCCTTGATTAATGGTCAAATCAATTTGCATTGAAGCTTTGGCATCTAAATGACAAATCACCAAATCAGGGTTTAACACTTCAAATCCAGTCAGATACTTACCAATATCACCAGCTTTGAATTCTGTAGAATTCTCTACGGTGATACTAACTTTCTCATTCTCGAATTCTTCTACTACTTGCTTGAATCGCACTTGCTTGAGATTCAAGATAATGTTGGTTACATCTTCCTTTACACCAGGCACTGAAGAAAATTCATGCTCAACTCCTGCAATTCGCATAGTGTTGATAGCATAACCTTCGAGTGATGAAAGGAGAATGCGGCGCAATGAATTACCAATGGTAATACCAAAGCCAGGCTCTAATGGTCGGAATTCGAACTTACCGAACTTATCATCAGCCTCCAGCATTACTACTTTTTCAGGTTTTTGAAATGCTAATATCGCCATTAATTTAATGATTTATTTAGAGTACAACTCAACGATTAACTGCTCCTTAATGTTCTCTGGAATGTCAGCTCGCTCGGGCTGATGTAAAAACTTACCGCTCTTTGAGCTCTCATCCCATTCTATCCAAGGATATTTACTGTGGTTAAAACCTGCCAAAGATTCCTCAATAACTTCGAGAGACTTTGCTTTCTCGCGAACACCTACAATCTGACCAGGTTTAACTGCATAAGAAGGAATATTGACAACCTTTCCATCAACCACAATGTGCTTATGACCTACCATCTGACGGGCAGCTGCACGAGTCGGTGCGATTCCCAAGCGGAAAACGATATTGTCAAGACGACTCTCTAAGTTCTGCAGCAGTACCTCACCGGTAATGCCATCAGCTTTAGCTGCCTTCTCAAACATATTACGGAACTGGCGTTCGAGTACACCATAAGTGTACTTTGCCTTTTGCTTCTCTGCCAACATGGCTCCGTACTCAGACATTTTTCTGCGACGGTTGTTGCCATGCTGTCCAGGAGGGAAGTTTCTCTTGGACAAAACTTTGTCAGCGCCAAAAATGGGTTCACCAAATCGGCGTGCAATCTTAGATTTCGGACCTATGTATCTTGCCATAATATATAATAAAATAATGAATATACTGGAGAATTAATCATCACATCAATTCTCCAGTGAATAAATTTATACTTTACGTCTCTTAGGTGGACGACAACCATTATGTGGTAATGGAGTTACATCAACAATTTCGGTTACCTCAATTCCTGCACCATGTACGGCACGGATAGCAGATTCACGACCATTGCCTGGACCCTTTACATAAGCCTTTACCTTACGCAATCCTAAATCATAAGCAATTTTTGCACAATCTTCACCTGCCATTTGAGCTGCATAAGGAGTGTTCTTCTTAGAACCTCGGAAGCCCATCTTACCTGCAGAAGACCATGAGATAATTTGTCCCTCGCTGTTTGCAAGAGAAACGATAATATTATTGAATGAGCTATGGATATGTAATTGACCGATAGCATCAACTCGCACATTTCTTTTCTTAGAAGCTGTTGTTTTCTTTGCCATAATTTCTTTTAGTTTAAAAGTTAGAAGTTTTAAAGATCAGAACCTTAAAGATTCCGACGTTCAACTAACAACTAAATGTTACTTAGTAGCCTTCTTCTTATTAGCAACAGTCTTCTTCTTACCCTTACGTGTACGAGCATTATTCTTAGTGCTCTGACCGCGAACAGGAAGACCATTACGATGTCTAACTCCACGATAGCAACCAATATCCATCAGTCGCTTGATATTCATTTGGACCTCTGAACGGAGATCACCTTCCACTTTGAATTCAGCGCCGATAATTTCACGGATACTTGCAGCTTGGTCGTCAGTCCACTCGCTAACCTTCAAATCACGGTCGACGCCTGCCTTATCCAATATCTTTGCTGAACTACTTCGACCAATACCATAGATATAGGTCAATGCGATTTCGCCACGCTTATTTTGGGGCAAATCTACTCCAACAATTCTTATTGCCATTTGTTGATAATTAATTAAATAATTGTTTTAAATTGGGCGGTAGTTGTTCAATACACATCGAACAAGAAATCCACCATTTCTTGATTTAGCCCTGACGTAATTTAAACTTAGGGTTCTTTTTGTTGATAACGAACAAGCGACCTTTACGACGTACTATCTTACAGTCGGGTGTGCGTTTCTTTAGTGATGCTCTTGTCTTCATATCTTTACATGATTATTTGTATCTGAAAACGATTCTACCTTTTGTCAAGTCGTAAGGACTCATTTCGACCTTTACTTTATCACCAGGGAGAATCTTGATATAGTGCATTCTCATCTTTCCTGAGATGTGCGCAATTATCTCTACACCGTTTTCAAGTTCTACACGGAACATTGCATTTGATAAACTTTCAACAATTGTTCCGTCTTGCTCAATAGCGGATTGTTTTGCCATAATAAATATTTTCTTTCTAAAAGTTAATTCCTAATCTTAATTGAATGTTTCATTGCCAATCTTCTACTACTATAGACGAGCATAATATTTTTTTCCTTATGCACAAACTATCTTTGACTCACTTGATTTTGAACCAAATAGACAAGTACATTTCAACCTTGCCCATCCACTTGAGAACACTTTGCCATAAAACATCAATCAGAGATAAGAATTCTTTCAGTGTTGATGATTAGTAGGCAGACACATTACCGCCCCGAGTATGACCAGAGTTTAGTAATCCATCATAATGGCGCATGAGCAAGTGGCTCTCAATCTGTTGCAAAGTATCAATCACAACACCAACTAAAATGAGCAAGGATGTACCTCCGAAGAACTGTGCAAATCCTTGTTGAACATTTAGAAGATGAGCCAAAGCTGGCATAATGGCGATGAATGCAATGAACAACGAGCCAGGAAGAGTAAGACGAGACATGATTCCATCAATATACTCTGCTGTTTCCTTCCCTGGACGAATCCCAGGAATAAACCCATTGTTACGTTTCATATCCTCAGCCATCTGTGTCGGATTTAGTGTAATAGCTGTATAGAAGTAAGTAAATGCTATAATCAGTATTACATAGATTGTGTTATACAACAAACTATGAGTGTCCATCAGAGAACGCAAGATGGGAGATGCATTATCAGATTGATACTGGACAATTGCCAACGGAATAAACATCAAAGCCTGTGCAAAAATGATAGGCATTACGTTTGCTGCAAACAACTTCAATGGAATGTACTGACGCGCACCTCCATATTGTTTGTTGCCGACAAGTCGTTTGGCATATTGTACAGGAACCTTACGAGTTCCCTGTACCAATAAGATTGCTGCACATACAACTGCAAAGAGAATCAATATTTCAACGATAAACATGACCAGTCCACCACCGCTAATTGCCTGCAAACGAGAACCCAATTCCTGCGCAAACGCTTGAGGGAGGCGAGCGATAATACCAATCATAATAATCAATGAAACACCATTTCCTATTCCCTTATCGGTTATGCGTTCCCCCAACCAAAGGATGAACATACTTCCTGCTGCAAGGATAATGGTAGCCGGAATCATGAACACAGTCCATGAGATACCCGTTGCCAAGGCCTGTGATGCCATGTACTTCAGGTTCATAAGATAACTCGGTGCTTGTAACAGTAAGATAAATACTGTTAAGTAGCGAGTGTACATACTTATTTTTTTCCGACCACTCTCTCCTTCTCGCTGCATCTTTTGAAAATAAGGAACAGCGACAGCAAGAAGTTGCATAACGATAGAAGCTGAGATGTATGGCATAATTCCTAATGCAAAGATTGACGCATTAGAAAATGCACCACCAGAGAACATGTCAAGGAGCGACATCAAGCCGCCTTCTGTCTGCTTTTGGAGTTGTCCTAAGGAAGCAGGATTAATACCCGGAAGTACTACGAACGAGCCAAAACGATAGATGGCTGTAAACAGAAGTGTAATAAGGAGACGCTGACGCAAATCCTCAATCTTCCAACAGTTCTTTAGTGTCTCAATAAACTTTTTCATTACTTAGATTATAGTTGTGTTACCACCTACTGCCTTGATAGCTTCTTCAGCAGTCTTAGAGAATGCGTTAGCTTCTACATCAATTTTAGTTTTTAACTCGCCAGTACCTAAAATCTTCACCAGTTTCTTACCGTTTGTCAGACCTGCTGCAACGAGTTCTGCTATACCAATCTTTGTCAGGTTTTTATCTTCTGCAAGCGCTTGTAATGTACCAAGGTTTACAGCAAAATATTCCTTTCGATTGATATTCTTAAAGCCTCCTTTCGGAACGCGGCGCTGGAGTGGCATTTGTCCTCCTTCAAAACCGACTTTCTTCTTATAACCAGAGCGAGATTTTGCACCCTTGTGTCCCCGTGTAGAGGTACCTCCTAAGCCAGAGCCTGGACCGCGACCAATACGACGACGTGAATGCGTAGAACCTTCTGCTGGTTTCAAACTATTTAATTTCATCTTTTTGCTTCTTAAAAGTTATACTATTCAACTACTGTAACAAGATGATGCACTTTACGAATCATACCACGAATACTTGGAGTGTCATCAACTTCAACAATTTGAGAAATCTTGCGCAATCCTAAACAAGAAAGTGTTCGCTTCTGATCTGTAGGTGCACCAATCTTACTCTTAATTTGCTTTACTTTAATTGTTACCATTTTATTTCTCCTTTATCCGTTAAATACCTTATTCATATCGACACCACGTATGCCAGCAATGGTATAAGCATCACGAATTTGGCTTAATGCCAAGATAGTTGCTTTTACTAAGTTGTGGGGGTTAGAAGAACCTTTCGACTTAGCTAATACATCTGTAATACCAGCACTGTCCAATACGGCACGCATTGCACCTCCGGCAACCAAACCCGTACCAGCAGCGGCAGGTCTTAAGAACACCTGAGCACCACTATAACGAGCTTCAATCTCGTGAGGAATAGTACCTTTCAAAACTGGAACTTTCACCAAGTTTTTCTTTGCAGCTTCAGTACCTTTAGCAATGGCAGCTGTTACTTCTCCAGCTTTACCGAGGCCATAACCTATCACACCGTTGCCATCACCAACTACGACAATAGCAGCAAAAGTGAAGGTGCGTCCTCCCTTGGTTACCTTCGTAACACGGTTGATAGCTACCAAACGATCTTTTAATTCTACGTCGCTATTTATTTTTACTTTATTCATTGCCATAATCGTTTAAAAATTAAGACCACCCTTGCGAGCAGCGTCAGCCAATTCTTTTACACGACCATGGTAAAGATAACCATTACGGTCGAAAACTACAGTCGTTACACCAGCTGACTTTGCATTTTCTGCAATCAGCTCTCCTACTTTCTGAGCTTGTTCTGACTTGGGTAACTTCTCAAGTCCAAGCGAAGATGCAGAAGCAATAGTTGTACCAGTTATATCATTAATTACTTGAGCGTAGATTTGCTTATTAGAGCGAAATACACTTAAGCGTGGACGCTCAGCTGTTCCGTTTACATTCTTGCGAATACGGAACTTGATTTTTATTCGTCTTTCTACTTTCTTTGTTGTCATAATCGTAAACCATTAAAATTACTTAGCTGCAGCTGTCTTACCAGACTTTCTGCGGATAACCTCGCCTTGGAAGAGAATTCCTTTTCCTTTATAAGGCTCAGGCATACGGAAAGAACGAATTTTTGCACAAATGAGTCCCAACAATTGCTTGTCGCAAGACTCCAACGTAATAAGTGGGTTTTGGTTTCTTTCTGATTTAGTCTCAACCTTCACTTCCTTAGGAAGCTGAATAAAGATTGGGTGGGTATAACCCAAAGAGAACTCTACAAGATTCCCTTGATTAGAAACACGAAAACCGACACCAATCAGCTCCAATGTTTTGGTATAGCCTTCGCTCACGCCCACTACCATATTATTCACTAAAGAACGGTATAAACCATGGTAAGCCTGCTTTTGCTTGTAATCTACAGGACTCTTCTCATCTACTTCAAAAGACAAAGTATCATTACCTTGTATCACCTTAATAGAAGGATCAATCTTTTGGGTGAGCTCACCTTTAGGGCCTTTCACCTTAATGATATTTGTTTTCTCATCAAAATTAACAGTCACTCCTGATGGAATGCTAATTGGCAATTTTCCTATTCTTGACATATTCGAACCTCCAATTAATATACGAAACAAAGAACCTCACCGCCAATTTTCTGGGCAGTAGCCTCTTTATCTGTCATTACACCTTGTGACGTAGATAATATTGCAATACCTAGTCCGTTAATTACTCTCGGCATGTCCTTATACCCGGTGTACTGGCGCAAACCTGGTGTAGACACTCGCTTCAAATGCTTGATAGCGCTTTGCTTTGTCGTAGGATCGTACTTCAAAGCCACTTTAATTGTACCCTGGGGACCATCTTCGATGAACTTATAGTTCAAAATGTATCCCTTCTCAAAAAGGATCTTAGTGATCTCTTTTTTCAAATTAGACGCAGGTATGTTCACCACACGGTGATGAGCCATAATTGCATTCCTGAGTCTTGTCAGATAATCTGCTATTGGATCTGTCATTTTATAAATGTTTAATTAATCGGGACTACCCCGACAATATTAAATTAGCTTCTTTTTTGTATTGTGTAATTGTAACTCATCACGAAAAACAATTACCAACTTGCTTTTTTCACTCCTGGGATCAAGCCTTCCGAAGCCATCTCTCTAAACTGAATACGTGAGAGTCCGAACTGACGCATATATCCTTTTGGACGACCCGTAACCTTGCAACGATTGTGCAAACGAATAGGGTTAGCGTTCTTAGGAATAGACTGCAATTTCCGTGCAGCCTCGTAAGCTTCAGCTGGATCATCTGTCTTCGCAATGATATCCTTCAGTGCGGCACGCTTTTCAGCATAGCGAGCTACTAACTTGGCACGCTTTACTTCACGAGCTTTCATTGATTCTTTTGCCATATCTATTAATCGTTTTTAGCGTTCTTAAAAGGTAGTCCGAAGCCTTTGAGCAATGCGTAACCTTCTTCATCCGTCTTAGCAGACGTCACGAAAGTGATGTTCATTCCCTGAATACGATCAATAGAATCGATGTTTATTTCTGGGAAGATAATTTGCTCTTCAATACCTAAGGTGTAGTTGCCACGACCATCAAACTTGCTCGCAATACCTTTGAAATCTCGGATACGAGGCAAAGCAACACGTACTAATTTCTCTAAAAATTCGTACATACGCTCTCTACGAAGTGTCACCATAACTCCAATAGGCATCTTTTTACGAAGTTTGAAGTTTGCAACGTCTTTCTTAGAATAAGTAGCAACGGCCTTCTGACCAGTGATTGTTGATATCTCATTCACAGCAACATCTATAATCTTCTTATCCTCTGTAGCATCTCCTAATCCTTGATTGATGACAATCTTCTTGAGAACAGGGATTTCCATGGATGAAGAATAGTTGAACTGTTCTTTTAATGCAGGAGCAATCTTCTCCTTATATGCTTTTTTAAACTGTGCTGTATCCATTATTTGATTTCCTCCCCTGACTTTTTAGCAATACGTACCACGTTCTTTCCATCGCGTCTAACGGAAACTCGAGTAGCCTTGCCACTCTTTGGGTCTATTAAGCTCAAATTAGAGATATGTATAGGAGCCTCTTGCTTAACGATGCCCCCTTGAGGGTTCTTCGCAGAAGGCTTGGCACTCTTTGTAACGATATTGACACCTTCAACTATAGCACGTTCGTCAGCGACCAATACTTTGAGCACCTTACCTGTTTTGCCCTTATCCTGTCCGGTAAGAACAATAACGGTATCGTTTTTCTTAATATGTAACTTACTCATTGATTAATCATTTAAAATATTAAAGTACCTCTGGTGCCAAAGAAACGACTTTCATGTTCACCGAACGAAGTTCACGAGCAACAGGACCGAAGATACGGCTACCTCTAATTTCACCTGCATTGTTCAGTAATACACATGCATTGTCATCGAAACGAATGTATGACCCATCTGCACGACGAATCTCTTTCTTGGTACGAACGACTAAAGCCTTAGATACTGCACCTTTTTTCAAATCACTTGATGGAATAACGTTTTTGACTGAAACGACAATAACGTCACCCACGCTTGCATAACGGCGACCAGTACCTCCAAGGACACGGATGCAAAGAGCTTCACGTGCGCCGCTGTTATCACATACTGTAAGTTTTGATTCTGCCTGTATCATAATTACTTAGCTTTTTCTACAATTTGTACTAATCTCCATCGCTTTGTACGAGACAAAGGACGAGTCTCCATAATGAGTACTGTATCACCTACATTAGCCTCATTCTTCTCATCATGTACATGGTATTTTTTTGTCTTTTGAACAAATTTACCATATATTGGGTGTTTCTCTTTAAATTTAGAAGCAATAACAATGGTCTTATCCATGTTGTTACTCAAAACGACACCCTGTCTTACTTTTCTTAAATTTCTTGTTTCCATCTGAACCATTGTTATTTATTAAGTTCTCGCTGATGAATTTCTGTTTTCAAACGAGCGATATCACGACGAGCAATCTTAATCTGCGAAGGGTTCTCCAATGGAGACACTGAATGGTTTAATTTAAGTTGGTTATATGCTTCTACTGCATTCTCCAACTTCTCGCGCAAGTCTTTGTCTGCGAATGCTTTCAATTCTGTCATCTTCATAGCTTAAGCGTTTTTATCGTAATCACGTCGTATAACAAACTTGGTCTTCACAGGTAGTTTCTGTGCAGCAAGGCGCAAAGCCTCTTTTGCAACATCTAAACTCACTCCTTCAACCTCGAAAAGGATACGACCGGGTGTAACCGGCGCAACCCAACCCATAGGATCACCTTTACCTTTACCCATGCGGACATCGGCAGGCTTACGAGTAATTGGCTTATCTGGGAAAATTCTAATCCAGACTTGACCTTCACGTTGCATGTATCGATTCACAGCAACACGTGCAGCTTCAATCTGTCGGCTATCAATCCATTTGGGCTCAAGCGTCTTGATACCAAACGAACCGAAAACCAATTGTGTACCTCTATGAGCGTTTCCCTTATTTCCACGCCCATCTTGAGGTCTTCTATATTTTACTCTTTTTGGCTGTAACATGATAGCTTCTACTTTTAACGGTTATTGTTTCTTCTACGATTACCACGACCGTTTCTACCAGAGTTTGAACGAGAATTATTTGCCTTTTCTTGTGAGAAATTCGGGGTAAGTTCTTGTTTACCATAAATTTCGCCACGGCAAATCCAAACTTTGATTCCAAGCAGACCTACTTTAGTAAGTGCTTCTGTCTGACAGTAATCAATGTCGGCACGGAATGTATGTAAAGGAGTACGTCCTTCTTTATACATCTCCTTGCGAGCCATTTCGGCACCATTTAAACGACCAGTAATCTGAATCTTGATACCCTCTGCTCCAGCACGCATCGTATTCTGAATGGCCATCTTAATAGCACGACGGTAAGCTATCTTACCCTCTACTTGGCGAGCGATGTTATTACCAACGATGATTGCATCAAGCTCAGGTTTCTTAACTTCAAATATATTGATTTGAATGTCTTTATGAAAGAGGTTTTTCAACTCTTCTTTCAACTTATCTACATCTTGACCTCCTTTACCAATGACGATACCAGGTCTTGCTGTACAAATAGTAATGGTAACGAGCTTCAAGGTACGTTCGATGATGATGCGCGAAAGGCTTGCTTTAGCCAAACGCTCATTCAGATACTTACGAATCTTTCTATCCTCAACGAGGTTGTCACCGAAGTCCTTACCACCGAACCAATTTGAATCCCAACCACGGATAATTCCAAGTCGATTGCTTATTGGATTAACTTTCTGTCCCATTCTATTAATTATTTTTCGTCATTAGTTTTGGCATCAACAAACAATGTAACATGGTTACTACGCTTACGTATTCTGTATCCACGACCCTGTGGTGCCGGTCTCATACGCTTCATCGTAACGCCTTCATCAACGAAGACACGGCTGATATACAACTCGCCATCTTCAGCTTTACGATCATTCTTTGCCTCCCAGTTAGCAACAGCTGAACGGAGTAATTTTTCAACATCCTGCGCTGCTTGCTTTTTGGAGAATCGCAATACTCCAAGGGCACGATTTACTTCCAAACCACGAATCATGTCTACCACATAGCGCATTTTTCGAGGGGAAGAAGGAACGCCTTTAAGCTTTGCGAAGTATAGATTTTTGCGGGCTTCTTTTAACTTTTCAGCCGCTATATGCTTTCTTGCTCCCATTATTAATTTAACTTTTTAAATGGTTTGTCCCTTTTACTTTCTGTTACCAGCATGGCCACCGAAACGTCGGGTCGGAGAAAACTCACCGAGCTTATGTCCCACCATGTTCTCTGTAACGTAAACAGGGATAAATTTATTTCCGTTATGAACTGCAACAGTGTGTCCCACGAATTCTGGGGATATCATTGATGCTCTGGCCCATGTCTTTACAACGCTCTTCTTGCCACTCTCGTTCATAGCGAGAATTTTCTTTTCTAAAGCAACGTTGATATAAGGACCTTTCTTAAGTGAACGACTCATAATTTACTCTTTGTTTACTTGTTATTTACTTGCTCTTTCAATGATGTACTTGTTAGAGTGCTTCTTTGGTGCACGAGTCTTCAGACCCTTTGCATACAAGCCCTTACGTGAACGTGGGTGACCACCGCTTTGGCGACCTTCACCACCACCCATTGGGTGATCCACAGGGTTCATAACAACACCGCGGTTATGTGGACGACGACCCAACCAGCGTGAACGACCAGCCTTTCCTGATTGTTCCAATGCATGGTCGGAGTTACCGACACTACCTACCGTTGCTTTACAAGTACTCAATATCTGACGTGTTTCGCCAGAAGGGAGCTTAATCACACAATAACTGCCCTCACGAGAAGTCAACTGAGCAAAATTACCAGCCGAACGAACCAACAAAGCACCCTGTCCAGGACGTAATTCAATGTTATGAATTACCGTACCAACAGGAATCTTTGCCAGTGGGAGTGCATTTCCAACTTCGGGAGCAGCATCTGCACCCGACATTAATGTTGCACCCACTTGCAGTCCATTAGGAGCAATAATGTAACGTTTTTCACCATCAGCATAATACAACAATGCGATACGAGCCGAACGGTTCGGATCGTATTCGATTGTCTTCACTACAGCTGGAACACCATCTTTCTCACGCTTGAAGTCAATAAGGCGATATTTTCTTCTATGACCGCCACCAATATAGCGAACGGTCATCTTACCAGTGTTATTTCTACCACCTGAAGAACGCTTACCGAAAACGAGAGACTTCTCTGGCACGGATGCAGTAATATCCTCGAACGTGCCAATAATCTTGTGTCTTTGTCCCGGAGTTACCGGTTTTAATTTACGTACTGCCATTTTTTATTTAAATATTGCTGTAAAAATCTATCGTATCGCCCTCTTTCAAAGTGACGATAGCCTTTTTGAACGCAGGCTTCTGACCTTTCACCAGACCAGCACGAGTATAGCGGCTTGAGCGCTTACCCGCATAACGAGCTGTGTTCACATCTATTACTGTAACATTGTACAGGCCTTCAATCTCTTTCTTAATTTGGAGCTTACTTGCATCGGGACGAACAATAAATCCATATTTGATTTCCGCTACTTTTTTACGGTCTTCGCCCTTTACTCGGTAAGTTTTTTCAATAGAAGACTTGTCTGTAATCTTAGTCATCTTCTCAGTGACCAAAGGTTTAATGATAAATGCCATATTCTATTGTCTCCTTTATTTTATTAAGATTTCATCGATCGCCTTCAGCGAGTTTTCTGTCATAATTAAAACATCTGCATTCAAAACTTTGTAAGTATTGAGTGTAGACGCTGTCATCACTTCAGCCTGCTGCAAGTTACGAGCCGACAAATATACATTTTTATTTACTTCTGGCAAAACCAAAAGTGTCTTTCTACCATCAACTTTAAGATTTTTAGCAATATTTACAAAATCTTTAGTCTTTGGTGCGTCTAAATTAAAATCTTCAACAACTACAATCGAATTTTCTTGTGCCTTATAAGAAAGCGCAGATTTACGAGCAAGCTGTTTTACTTTTTTATTCAGTTTGAAACCGTAGTCACGTGGTTTAGGACCAAAAACGCGCGCACCACCAACAAGTACTGGCGAATTGATGTCACCACGGCGAGCGCCACCGCCACCTTTTTGTCGTCCCAATTTACGTGTAGAACCACTTAATTCACTTCTCTCTTTGGTCTTGGCTGTTCCTTGACGTTGGTTGGCAAGATACTGCTTTACATCAAGATATAGCACATGATCGTTAGGTTCTATTCCGAAGATTGATTCGTTCAACGTAACCTTTCTTCCGGTCTCTTGACCATTGATATTTAATACGCTAACTTCCATTATTTCTCAATTAAAACAGTTGAACCATTGAATCCAGCGAAAGAACCTTTCACAATCAGTAAGTTCTGTTCTGGGATTACTTTTAACACTCTCAGGTTCTGGGTAGTTACTCTGTCACCACCCATCTGGCCACCCATGCGCATTCCCTTGAACACTTTAGCAGGGTATGAACATGCACCAATAGCTCCCGGCTTACGAGCGCGGTCATCTTGTCCGTGTGTGGACTGTCCTACACCACCGAATCCATGACGTTTAACAACGCCTTGGAAGCCTTTACCTTTAGAGACTCCTACTACATCAACAAAGTCAGCATTGCTGAACAAGTCAACTGTAATAGTATCACCGAGGTTATACTCCTCTTCAAATTTGAACTCGGCCAAGTGCTTTTTTGGTGTTGTGCCGGCTTTCTTGAAGGTTCCCATCAGAGGCTTAGAAGTTCTCTTCTCTTTTGCCTCTCCAAAACCTAATTGAACAGCCTTGTAACCATCTTTCTCTACAGTCTTTAACTGGGTTACAACACAAGGACCAGCTTCGATAACAGTGCACGGTATATTTTTACCGTCGGCACTGAAAACGGATGTCATTCCGATTTTTCTTCCTATTAATCCTGGCATTTCAATAAATATTAATAATTAGTTTGTTAGTTTACGAGTTTACAAGTTCACGAGTTTTAGAGTCAATGAGTGGAGGAGTTTTAATATTATTCAATCAATTTCCTCACATTTCATCTCAACGTATTTACAGTCAACGTTCAAACTCTATCACATCTTCACTCAGAAAGCTCATTAATTATACTTTAATTTCAACCTCAACACCGCTGGGCAAGTCAAGTTTCATCAGTGCATCAACTGTTTTTGCTGTTGAACTATAGATGTCTATCAAACGTTTGTAATTCGACAACTGAAACTGCTCACGAGCTTTTTTGTTTACGAAAGTGCTTCGATTTACTGTGTAAATTCTCTTGTGTGTGGGCAATGGAATAGGACCGCTAACAATAGCACCTGTTGCCTTTACTGCCTTCACAATTTTCTCTGCTGATTTGTCAACCAACTGGTGGTCGTAAGACTTCAGCTTAATTCTAATTTTTTGACTCATGTTTGTTATAATTGAATGAATATATTGAAGAACGAAGGCACGTTTTAAGAGTCATACGCTAAAACGTGCACTCCATCCTCATTAGCTTTAATTATAATAGATTCGCATTACCCTTTACCTCTTCCAACACTTCTTTAGCAATAGAAGTTGAAACAGGTGCATGGTGATCATATTCCATAGAACTTGTTGCACGACCTGATGTAATGGTACGCAATGCGGTAACATAACCAAACATCTCTGCCAATGGTACCATGGCCTTCACAATACGTGCGCCACTGCGTGCTTCGTCCATACCCTGAACCAAACCACGACGCTTATTCAAGTCACCAATCACATCACCCATGTTCTCCTCTGGAGTAACTACTTCTACTTTCATGATAGGCTCCATCAACACAGGGGCAGCCTTAGGACATGCGTTCTTAAATGCGTTGTGTGCAGCAAGTTCGAAAGACAACTGGTCAGAATCCACGGGGTGGAACGAGCCATCCGTTAAAGTCACCTTCAAGCCAGTTACGGGGAAACCACCGAGAACACCACTCTTCAGGCAGTCTTGGAAACCTTTTTGTACTGAAGGAATAAATTCCTTTGGCACGTTTCCGCCTTTAACCTCATTGATAAACTGCAAGTCGCCCTCTGTGTAATCTTCGTCCTTAGGACCTACGGTAACGATAATGTCAGCAAACTTACCACGACCACCACTCTGCTTCTTATAAACTTCACGCAGTGTAACGTCTTTGGTAATAGCTTCCTTATAGTTCACCTGTGGCTTACCTTGGTTACATTCTACCTTGAATTCACGCTTCAAACGGTCAATAATGATATCCAAGTGCAACTCACCCATACCAGAGATAATCGTCTGACCACTCTGCTCATCTGTACGAACAGTAAAGGTTGGGTCTTCTTCTGCTAACTTAACCAAACCGTTGTCCAACTTGGCAATGTCAGCCTGGCTCTTAGGTTCAACTGCAATAGAGATCACCGTGTCTGGGAATGTCATAGACTCCAATACAATTGGATGAGCTTCATCACAAAGAGTATCACCTGTACGAATATCCTTAAATCCTACACCAGCACCAATATCACCAGCATCGATAGAATCCATAGGAATTTCCTTGTGTGAATCCATTTGGAACAAACGACTGATGCGTTCTTTCTTTCCAGAGCGAGGGTTGTACACATACGAACCAGCTTCAATCTTTCCTGAATAAACACGGAAGAATACCAAACGTCCCATGAATGGGTCGGTAGCAATCTTAAATGCCAACGCAGCAGTAGGAGCATCGTCAGAAGGTAGACGATCCTCCTCTTCATCTGTATCAGGGTTCGTACCTACAATAGCTTCTGTATCCAATGGAGAAGGCAAGAAAGCACAAATGTAGTCCAACAAAGGCTGAACACCCTTGTTCTTATAAGAAGAACCCAAAACCATTGGAGTAAGCTCCATGGCGCAAGTTCCCTTTCGGATAGCTTTAATCAGCTGCTCTTCTGCAACTTCTTCACCTTCTAAGTATTTCTCCATCAGGTCGTCATCGAAGCTTGCAGCCGAGTCTAATAACTTCTCTCTCCATTCATTAGCCTCATCCACTAATTCTGCAGGAATCTCAGCAATATCGTACTCGGCACCCATTGTTTCGTCATGCCAGTACATCGCCTTCATTTTGATTAGGTCAACTACACCCTTGAAGTTTTCTTCTGCACCAATAGGAATTTGGATAGGACATGGATTAGCACCCAAAATATCTTTCATCTGCTGCACTGTTTCAAAGAAATTTGCACCAGATCTATCCATCTTGTTTACGTAGCCAATACGTGGAACGTTATATTTATCAGCCTGACGCCATACAGTCTCTGACTGTGGCTGTACTCCATCTGCAGCGGAATAGGTTGCTACCGCACCATCCAACACACGCAGCGATCGTTCAACCTCTGCTGTAAAGTCAACGTGTCCCGGAGTATCAATCAAGTTAATCTTAAAATTTTTACCGAGGTAATTCCAATTACATGTTGTTGCAGCCGAGGTAATAGTAATACCACGCTCTTGTTCCTGAGCCATCCAGTCCATTGTAGCAGCACCATCATGCACTTCACCAATCTTATGAGTTTTTCCTGTATAGAACAAGATACGCTCAGAAGTGGTTGTTTTACCAGCATCGATGTGCGCCATAATTCCGATGTTACGAGTCAAATGTAAATCGCGATTTGCCATTGTCTTTTACCTTATTTATTATGTTAGAATCTGAAGTGAGCGAATGCGCGGTTTGCCTCTGCCATACGGTGCATATCTTCTTTACGCTTATAAGCACCACCCTGATTATTGTATGCATCCATAATCTCTGCTGCGAGTTTCTCAGCCATACTCTTGCCGCTGCGCTTACGTGCAAACTGAATCAAGTTTTTCATTGAAATACTTTGTTTGCGCTCTGGGCGTACTTCTGTTGGCACCTGGAAAGTAGCACCACCAATACGGCGACTCTTTACTTCTACTTGGGGTGTCACATTATCAAGAGCTTGTTTCCAAATTTCAAGGGGAGACTTCTCCTCATTCGCCATCTTTTCCTTTACCGTTTCGAGAGCTTGATAAAAAATAGCATAAGAAATGCTCTTCTTCCCATCATACATTAAATGGTTAACGAATTTTGAAACCTTTTGGTCATTAAAAACTGGATCTGGCAAGATCACACGCTTCTTTGGTTTTGCTTTTCTCATTTTTTTATTAATTTATGTCTGCGGAGGCTGTTATTTACTGTTCTTCAACACTCACTCCTGAGCATTTACTCAACCTTGATAATAATTCTCCAGCAAAACGATGAATATTTCTTTGAAGTAAAATTTCTAAATCATCGAGTTCTCGAAGCTTTTTGCACTTCACGTTCTGAAGTTATGTATCTGCTACATTCTTACCAACTGCAGAACTCGGTGATTTAGAAACTCGCTGCTGTCATGTTTACTTCTTTGCAGCCTTAGGACGTTTTGCACCGTACTTAGAACGACGCTGTGTACGATTTGCTACACCTGCCGTATCCAATGTACCACGTACAATATGATAACGAACACCTGGAAGGTCCTTAACACGACCTCCACGAACCAACACAATACTGTGCTCTTGCAAATTGTGTCCCTCTCCAGGAATATAAGAGTTCACTTCCTTTTGATTGGTCAAACGTACACGAGCAACTTTACGCATTGCTGAATTAGGCTTCTTTGGTGTGGTTGTATAAACACGAACACAGACACCACGACGCTGAGGACAATTGTCCAACGCTGGCGACTTGCTTGAGCTTTCAATCACCCGTCTGCCTTTTCTTACTAACTGTGAAATAGTAGGCATAATTTTACTTTTTTATTTATATATTTATTTGTATATTATCAAAACAGTGCGATTCAGGCATTCCATCTTTTACGACAAGACAAAATAAGCCTTTTCGGGCTGCAAAGGTACAAAAAAATATGAATACCACCTACTAAGTATGTTTCTGTTTTTTGCGAGTTCTCTATTTTTAACTAAAAATAACTTTTGACTTACTAAATTAGGCGTTTATTGACACTTACCACAACAATGCAATGTATGAAATAAGGATGTCCATCAAAGTGCATCTACTTGGTAAGTCCTCAAAACTCAATGGGCTACGCCTCTCCCTTATGCTTATCGAAAGGAGCGATGGTTTTACCTGCAGCTTCGGGCAATAATACTTTACCAAACTGTTGCTCGTATTTGTACATGTTTTCTTGTAAAGCCAATAAAAGACGTTTAGCATGCTCGGGAGCCATCACCACCCTACTAACGACCTGTGGCTTCGGCAAACCAGGCAACATACTGGTAAAGTCTAAAACAAATTCTGTGTTTGAATGTGATATTAAAACCAAATTGGCATACTTACCTTCCGCAACATCTGGGGATAACTCAAGCTGCAAACCTTGTGATTGATTATTCTCTTCCATTTTTTATTTATTTAATCGTTAAGATAATGAGCATTCAAATTTAGACATATTTTTTCAATTTCCCTAACAACACGAGTTTTTTATATCAGCACAACATAGTTTTTTTTTATTTGTAATTAAGGTCGCATATTGCAAAAGCACTCTCATTATGCTTTTGCATCAACTGCGATTCTGACTCAAAGAAACGAATCACATTCATCTGACTGTTTCAATTCGTTAGCTTCCAGAATAGTAATAGCCCCCTCCTCAAAATAGCAATTTTATCCTACTATTTTACCAAAAATCGACCATTAAAAATCTCTGAAATAGAAAAAATCAATAGGCAAACACTCACCAAAAATGAGCTGATTTTACCAAAATCAAGGTCTTTTCAAGTTGGAACATTGATTTAACGCCCTTGGAAACACCATTTAGAGCTGTTATCTACATACAACAACAGGCTTAAAGTATGCAACTAATCAGCGAAAATGAAGAAATATCGAAGTTGGTGTATACTGACTGATAATGAGCAGGAAACGGAATAATTTGCATAGAAGTTCCCTTTTCAAAAAGGGCAGGTATATGCAGATTTAAGCAGAAGTTCAGTTACCAAACCGTTACCCTATTTTGCCATAGGTAACGATGGAGCAAAGTTCGGTAACTAAATTATTTTCGCTCGTGTGGCTGTTGCTACGGTCGGCAGTTTTCTGCATAAGTGAGGAACGCTTTGAAATTGGTAATTTTGCCACAAAACATCAAAGCGTATGAAAACAGAAAAAATGAAGGTGTTGCTCTACCTCAAAAAGAGCGGTCTGGGCAAGTCGGGTAAGGCACCGATTATGGGACGGATAACCATTGGGCGTTCCATCGCCCAGTTTAGTTGCAAGCTCTCCTGCGATCCTGACTTGTGGAATCCCCGTGAGAGCAGAATGGACGGAAAAAGTCGTGAGGCGGTGGAGGTGAATGGCAGGTTGGAGAACTTGCTGCTGTCCATCCAGTCAGCCTATCAGTCTTTGCTTGCAAGAGGTTACCCATTTGACGCAACCGATGTGAAGGAACAGTTCCAAGGCAGTGTGCAGACGCGGTGCATGCTCATCGAAAGACTTGATATGCTCATAAAAGAGAAAGAAAGTCATATCGGTATAGACCTCAGAAAAGAGTCAATGGCAAGCTATCACTCCACGAGAATCCACTTGCAGGAGTTCATCCAAAAGAAGTATAAGGTTTCTGACTTAGCCTTCTCACAACTGACAGAGAACTTCATCCATGAGTTTCAGCAGTACTTCTTAGGGGAGTGTGGATTTCAGGAAAGCTCATTCTACAATGTCGCCACCCATTTGAAAACAGTTTGCAGGCTGGCTTACCGTGAGGGGTTGGCAGACATCCTGCTTTTTGACAAAGTAAAAATC
>QWCQ01000410.1_pt1 | contig 31039 bp, 24 predicted proteins | sample 1972701 | NCBI WGS metagenome assembly QWCQ01 (sample SAMN09866704, study PRJNA288562) | Human gut metagenome isolate pre4_stool, whole genome shotgun sequencing... | reverse complement strand
ATAAAAATTCCACCCCTAGGGGTGGAAAGTAATAAAATAATACCAGAGCTAGCAAACTACTAGTCCTGGTATTAGGTCCAACTTTATGGGGTCACCACACTCACAGTCAATTTTTTTCCATAAGACTAATAGAAAATCCATCACTCCCATCTGTTGATGGGAACAATTTTAATACTTCTCTATCTCTTAATTTTTTTATTTTGAAATTTTTGTTATTTTCTAAAAATTTATTTACTACATCTTCGTTTTCAATTTTTGAAAGAGAGCAAGTTGAATATAAAAGTTCTCCCCCATCTTTTACATAATCCTTTGCCTTATCTAATATTTCAAGTTGAATTTCAGCAAGTGACTTTATATCTTCTAAGTCCTTGTTCCATTTTATGTCAGGTTTTTTTCTGTAAAGACCAGTTCCTGAACAAGGGGCGTCAACTAAAACATAGTCAAACTTATCTATAAAGTCTTTATTTAAAACTCTGGCGTCATTTACCCTCGTCTCAATATTTTTTACACCAAGTCTCTTTGCATTTTCTTGGATTAGCTTTATCTTGCCCTGAGATTTGTCGCAGGCCATAATTTCGCCAGTGTTATTCATAAGTTCTGCGAGATGAGTGGTTTTTCCGCCTGGTGCTGCGCATAAATCTAATAGGCTGCTATTTTCCCTTGGATTTAAAAAGCTTGCCACTAAAATTGAGCCCAGGTCTTGTACATAAAAATGTCCCTCATCAAAATATTTTGTGTCAATTACTCCCTTTGGGTTTAAAATATTTAGGGCATTGTCATAAACTGTCTCCTCTATTTCAAAACCCAGTTCTTTTAGATTACTCATCAAGTCGCTTTTACTAGTCTTTAAAGTATTCACCCTAATGGTAAAGGGTGGCATTTCGTTATTAGCCTTTAAAAGTTTTTTTGTAAATTCTTCCCCATAATTATTATAAAAATATTCTGTATAAAATTTTGGATGAGAATAAAAAGTTGAGAGATTGTCAATGCTGTCCCCAATCTTTACTTGTGGAGCATCCTTTTTGGAAATGCTTCTAAGAATTCCATTGGTAAAGGAAATTGATCCTCTGTTGCCGTAAATTTTTGCAAGATTAACTGATTCATCTACAATTGAATAATCTGGCACCTTGTCCAAAAAATACATTTGGTAAATTGCCATCTCTAAAATACTGAGAATAATTTTGTGAATTCTTTTTATTTTTACTCTTGAATTTATTTTTATTACATAATCTAGGTAAGTTCTATTGCGAATTACTCCTGTAGTAATTTCTTTTATAAAATTGTAATCTCTCTCGTCAATATTAGATTTTTTTAAAATTTCAAGACTTTCTTCTAAAAATGCCCCCTTGTAGAGGACATCGTTAATAATCTGTAGTGCTTTTTCTCTTGGGTTTTTCATTAATCTCTTCTTCCAAAAATGCTAAGTAATCTCAAAAATTGTCCAATTGCAACTATTGTTGATGCTACATAAGTAAGTGCTGCTGCGTTTAAAACTTCTTTGGTGCCTCTTAAGTCTTCATCACTAATAATTCCATTGGCAAGTTCTATTTTTGCTCTATTTGAGGCATTAAACTCAACTGGGAGGGTAACAATTTGAAATAAAACTGCAAAGAAAAATAGTGCAATGCCAAGTTTTGTAAAAAATACTGAGAAGAAAAATCCAAGTATTATTAAAAAGAAGGAAAGTTGAGTTCCTAAATTTGCAAGTGGAACTAGGGCAGCCCTAACTTTTAGGGGCACGTATTCCACTGAATCTTGAATTGCATGACCAACTTCATGAGCAGCAATGGAAACTGATGCAATGGAATTTTTGCAATAGACATCGCGAGATAAATTTAAAGTTTTATCTCTTGGGTCATAGTGATCTGAAAGATTTCCATCAACCAAATTTATTTTTACATAATTTAATCCATTTCTATCTAAAATTTCTCTTGCAACTTCTGCCCCACTTAAATTAGTGGAAGAGCCTATTTTCTTGTACTTTTCATAGGCTGAACTTATCTTTGCCTGTGCGTAAAATGCGAGAATTAGACCTGGAAGTATATAAATAAAATAAGTGTAATCAAAACCGTAATAATATGGATACATTATTTCCCTCCTATGACATAATTTTCTTCAAATTTATTTCCACGAAGAAAATCATCAATTCCCATGGCGCGCTTTCCTGGTGCTTGAATTTCTTTTACAGAAATGGCGGCATCTAATGTTTTAATAATTAATTCCTTGTCTGATTTTATTATTGTTCCAACTTTTTTATCTGATAAATTTTCAAGGGCTTCTGCATCAAAAATTTTATAAACCTTGTCCTCATAGGAAAATTTTGCCCCGTAATGTGGGCTAAGTCCCCTAATTTTATTTACAAGGTTTTTTGACTTGTCATTGAAATTTAAGAGCAAGTCATCCTTTAAAATTTTATCTGCATAAGTTTTTTTGCCTTCATCTTGGGGAGTAAAATTAACTCTATCTTCTTCCACATCTCTTATAAATTCTTCTAAGAGATCAGCCCCCATAAGAGAAAGTTTATCTTCAAGCTCTCCGGCATTCATGTCTTTTATGTCAATTTCTTTTACAGCAGATACTGCGCCAGAATCAAGTCCTTCTTCCACTCTCATGAGGCTCACGGCAGTTTTTTCTTTGCCTTCCATTATTGCCCTATTAATTGGGGCAGCTCCTCTTAATTCTGGAAGAAGTGATGCGTGAACATTAACAATATATTTTTTAGGAAGGTCAAGAATTCCCCTCTTTAAAATTTGTCCATAGGCAACGACAACAATTATGTCTGCCTCGACTTCTCTAAGTCTTTCTATGGACTCCTCAGAATTTACATCATGAGGCTGATAAACTTCAAGACCAAGTTCTTCAGCCTTAACTTTTACTGGAGTCTTCGTGAATTTTTTGCCCCTTCCCTTTCTCTTGTCTTCTTGAGAAACAACAAGGGCAACTTGACCTAATTTATGGAGCCTTTCTAAAATAGGAACGGAAAATTCTGGAGTTCCCATAAAGATAAATTTCATCACTATTCACTCTCCGCTTCATACATTTCAATTGCCTTGTCTGTGTATAAAATTCCATCTAAGTGATCAACTTCGTGTTGAATAATTCTCGCCAAAAAGTCTTCAGCTTCCATGATTTTTTCTTCGCCCGCTAAGTCATTGTATCTAACTTTTATATCTTTGGCTCTCTTAACAGTTCCCTGTTTTCCAGGAACAGATAGGCAGCCTTCCATAGACACTTCTTCCCCTTCTTTTTCAAAAATTTCGGGGTTAATCATGTAAAATCTCTTGCCCTCTTCTTCCTCTCTATTATCTACTACAATAAGCCTCTTCAAAATTCCAACTTGAGGTGCAGCAAGACCAACGCCATAAGCCACATCCATAGTTTCAAACATGTCGTCAATTAAAAGTTTTAATCTATCGTTGAAATTTGTTACCTGCTTTGATTGTTTTCTGAGTATTGGATCTCCATCCTCTCTAATTTTTCTTGTTGCCATTTAATCACCTAAAATCTATATTTAAAAATACTTTATTATCTTCTTCTATCTTGCTATTAATAATTACCCCTTTAAGACCATATATTAACAAAGCTAAATCTTTTGGCTTCACTTTTACTGAAAATTTAGTCCTATTTACATTTTTTATCTTTGGCAGCTTAATAAATTTTGTCACCATTAAATCTAAATTTTTTATGTCCATGGACATTTGCCTTAAAAATTTTCCTGCCCAGGCTTCAGTCAAACTTTCATCATAGGAAGAAAATTCAAGCTCAATTAATTTTGTGTAGGGTGGGTATAAAAATAATTTTCTCTCTTCAATTTCATAATTATAAAAATCTTCATAATCGCCGCTGGCAGAATATTTTATAATTTCAGAGTCAGGGCTATAGGTTTGAATAATAACTTGACCCTTTTTTGATGCTCTACCAGCTCGACCAGAGACTTGGGTTATAAGTTGGAAGGTCCTTTCCTTGGCCTTGTAGTCGGAAATATATAGGGACATATCTGCTGCCACAATTCCAACTAGAGTTACATTTTCAAAGTCAAAACCCTTGGAGACCATTTGCGTTCCAATAATTACATCGGCTTCCCTATTTTTTACAATTTCGTAAAATTTATCATAAGAATCCTTCTTTGTGGTTGTATCCCTATCCATGCGAAGAACTCTCGCCTCTGGAAATAATTTTTTTACTTCCTCTTCAACCTTTTGCGTGCCAACTCCAAATTGCTTGATGAATTTTGAGCCGCAACTTGGGCAAGTTTTTGGAAGTGGCTTTGTGCTTCCGCAGTAGTGACAGATGAGCCTATTCTTTGCCTTGTGGTAAGTCATTGATATGTCACATTCATGGCACTTAATGACTTCTCCACAAGACCTGCAGGAGATAAAATTTGAAAAACCGCGACGATTTAAAAATAAAATTATTTGTTCCTTCTTTTTTAATTTTTCTTCCATTGCATTTTTCAAGTCTCTGCTAAAAATAGAAATATTTCCCCTTATTAGCTCGTCTCTCATGTCAATAATTTTTGTATCTGGAAGAAAGGCTCCCTTTTTTGCCCTATTTTTTAACTCACATAGATTATAAAAATCTTTCTTGGCATAAAAATAGGATTCAATGGAAGGAGTTGCAGAACCAAGGACAACTTTGCCTCTCTTTTTCATTCTATTTATGGCAACTTCAATAGTGTCGTACTTTAAGTTGTCGTGAAATTCATAGGATGAGTCGTGAGATTCGTCTACTATAATCATTTTTAAATTTTTAAAGGGAACAAAAACTGCACTTCTTACGCCTACCACAATTTTTACTTCGCCATTTAAAACTTTTCTGTACTCGTCGTATCTCTCTCCCGAAGAAAGTTTTGAGTGAATTATTGCAACACTGTCGCCAAACCTTCCTTTAAACCTCTCAATCATTTGGGGAGTGAGGCCAATTTCTGGCACAAGGACAATAACCTCTCCGCCCTCTTTTATGACCTTTGATGCAAGATTTAGGTAGACCTCAGTCTTGCCGCTACCAGTAAGCCCATGAAGAAGAGAAACAACTTTATCTGTCCTTAAAATGCTAGCAAGAGCCCTTTGTTGTTCCTCATTTAAAGCTAACTTCTCTCTTGCAAAATTCTTTTCCACTGGTTCTCTTTTAATTTCTTTTTTGTATTCACAAATTAAATCTTTTTTTATTAGAGTTTTTATTGGCGAATAGGAAATTCCAAGTAAAGACATGGCTTCAACACGAGAGACATCTTTTTTCTCTTTGATAAAATTAAAAAGCTGGGCTTGCTTTTCGCTTAAACCCTCCAAATTTTTTGGGTCAAATTTTTCTGAAAGCTTAAGATAATTTACAAGCTTTGGTTTGAGAAGAACAAGTGAATCGTACTTGTATTTTACAAAGCCTTTTGCCCTTAATTTTTTTATTATTTTCTTTTCATCTTCATTTAAGTCTTCAAAATACTTATTTAAGTCAATGGAATTTAATTCTTCAAGCTCTTTTCCCTGAGGATATTTTTCAACAATAATTTTCTTTTTAATTTTTTGCAAATTTCCTGGCGGCAAAATTGGCGCAAAGGCTCTTGAATAACCAATTAAATATCTATCTTTCATCCAAAGGCCAAGTTCAATTAGGTCCTCTGAAATAATTGGCTCATCATCAAGTACTGAATGAATTTCCTTTAACTTGTCTAAATGTTCACCAGAATAATTTGCATGCAAAAAAAGGACGATACCAACTCGGTAAGACTTGCCAAAAATCACAAGAACACGCATACCTGGTTTAACATCATCTTTTACTATATATGTATAGAGTATATCGATTTTTTGAAAATTATTTTCTATAAAAATATCTGCAAACATTCTTCACCTACAAAAGAGCTAGATTTCTCTAGCTCATTAGTTTTTTTACCCTATCTAAAATTTCCTTAGCAAGTTCTTGTTTACTCATAATCTCTAAATCATCAGTGTTGTTTTTGCTGATAATAGAAACTATATTTGTGTCAGCCCCAAAACCTGCACCCTTTTTCTTAATATTGTTAACAACGATCATGTCAAAATTCTTTTTTACAAGTTTTTCTTTGGCATACTCGTAAATATTTGTGGACTCAGCTGCAAAACCCACTATAATTTGATTTTTCTTCATGCTTCCATAGTGAGCGGCAATGTCTGGATTCTTTTCCATTTCGATTAAATTCATTTGACTGTCATTGCCCTTTTTAATCTTTTCTTCGCTGTAAGATTTAGGTCTATAGTCACTTGGTGCCGCAGCTTTAATTAGCACATGGCAGTCATCAAAATACTTTCCAACAGCTTCAAACATGTCTCTTGTAGTTTTAACTCTAACAAAGTTATCAACCTTTGGAATGTCAATTTTTGTTGGGCCAGAAATAAGAGTGACCTTGGCTCCTCTCTTCTTTGCATTATCTGCTAAGGCATAGCCCATTTTACCTGAAGAATAGTTTGAAATAAATCTAACTGGATCAAGGGGTTCCACAGTTGGACCTGCCGTTATAACCACATGCTTGCCCTCCAAGTCCTTTTCCATTAGCGCCCTATCTATTTCGTCAACAATTTCACTTGGCTCAAGCATTTTTCCACTGCCAAAGTCGTTGCAAGCCAATATATCTTCTTTAGTATCTAAAATAATAACTCCCCTATCTCTTAGAGTCTTCATATTTTTTTGATTGGCTTTTGAATTTAACATGACAGTATTCATGCCAGGCGCAAGCATTACCTTTGAACGAGATGCCATTAAAACTGTTGTTAACATATCATCAGCAATGCCATTTGCAAACTTGCCAATTAAATTTGCGCTTGCTGGTGCAATTACAATTATATCAGCCCACTTGGCAAGAGAAATATGTTCCACATCCATATTAAATAATTGATTGAACATTTCTACGTGGACTATGTTATTTGACATAGTTTGAAAAGTTAGAGGCGTGACAAATTCTGTTGCATTTTTTGTCATTACAACCTTAACTTCTGCTCCTAATTTTCTTAGCAAACTGCAAATCCCTGGAGATTTATAGGATGCAATTCCACCTGTAACTCCAAGAAGAATTTTTTTACCCTTTAACATTTTATTCCTCTTCTAGGTCCTCTGTGTTTAATTCTTCTATTTTTTCTTGTTTAATTTTAGCAATTAATTCTTCTTTTTCTGCTGCAATTTTCTTTTCATATTGAGAATCAGATAACTTTTCGCCAAATTTAATCTTTCCAGCCATTATTTCTTCTAGGGCAACTGTAACTGGCTTTTCACTATCTGTATCAATAAGTTTTGGGTTTCCGTCAATTAATTTTCTTGCTCTCTTGGAAACTAGGATTGCAAGTTCATATCTAGAATTTGCAACTTCACTTAAATCTTTAAAAGATGGTATAATCATTTATTTCTCTCCTCTTCTGCTTGAACTTCCTTTTTGATGTTTTTATGTCTTTTAACTCTTAGTTTTTCTGCTGCTATAATAGTTTCTATGTCCTTAACGGCATTATCTATTACATCATTTATAACAAAGTAGTCATATTCACCAACAAAATCAAGTTCTCTAAAGGCATTTCTATACCTTGTTTCTATTTCATCTTCAGTTTCTGTATCCCTCTTAACAAGACGAGATTTAAGTTCATCCATAGTTGGAGGAATTAAAAATATGAAGACTGCTTCTTTGTATTTCTTTTTTACTTGTAAAGCTCCTTGCACATCAATTTCAAGAAGTACAATTTCTCCTTTTTCAATTTCATCAAAGACAAATTGTTTTGGTGTTCCATAATAATTTGTGTGAACAAAGGCATGTTCCAAAAGCTCATCATTTTCTACCATTTTTTCGAATTCTTCTCTTGTGGCAAAAAAGTAATTCTCACCATTAACTTCACCTGGTCTAGGTGTTCTTGTAGTTACGGAAGTAGAAAAAATTATATCGTCGTTGTTTTTCATGAGAGCCTCACTGACAGTTCCCTTTCCAGAACCTGAAGGACCTGATAAAACTAATAAAAATCCGCCGTCCAAATTATCACCATCCTAATAATTATTCAATATTTTGCGCTTGCTCACGCAACTTTTCAATTTCAGATTTAAGAAGTACTACCTTGCTTGTAATTTCAATATCATTTGATTTAGAACCAATTGTATTTGATTCCCTGTTCATCTCTTGGATGAGAAAATCTAACTTTCTGCCTATGGCTCCCTCTGACTTCATTATATCATTAAAATTATCTATATGTATTTTCAATCTAGTAATTTCTTCGTCAATGGAAAGCTTGTCTAGCATAATTGCAATTTCAGTTAAAATCCTATCTTCATCTATCTCACTAGAGTCCAAGTATTCACTAACTCTTTCTCTAAGTCTCTCTTCATTTTCTTTAAGAGTAATTGGAGCTCTCTTTTCAATAAAATCAGTGATATTTTTTATCTCTTCTAATTTTACTAGAAAATCTTCCTTAATTTTTTCCCCTTCAATATTTCTTGCTTCCACAAAGTCCTTGGCAGCAAGGTCAACTACCTTTAATAGCTCATCTTTAATGTAGTCGCCATCAAATTCAGCCTTTTGTGGTTTGAAAATATTGGGATCCTCCATTAATTTAGAAAAAGAAAGATCTTCTATCACTCCAAACTTTTCCTGTAAATCTTTACTTATACTAATATACTTATTTAGAAGCTCATAGTCAACATCAATTTTAACATCGCTAGAGTCTAAGTATTCAAAATTTATAAAGACATCAACCTTGCCTCTTTTGATCTTACTTTTTATAAAAGATTTTACAGATTCTTCAGCATACATAATAGATGATGGCATCCTAACATTTATGTCAAGGTATCTATTGTTAACTGATTTCATCTCTACCTTTATATAAAAATCCTCGCTTCTCTTTTCAAAAAGGCCGTAGCCAGTCATGCTATTCATAAAAACTCCTCATAAAGAACGAAAAGCACTATAAAGTGCTTTTCAATTTTATTTTACAACTATATTTACAATCTTATTTGGAATATAAATTTTCTTTACAACTTTCTTTCCTTCAGTGTTTTTGGCAAAAAGTTCATCCTTTTCTGCAACTTCAAAGGCTTCTTCTTGTGATGCATCTCTATTAATTTTAACTGTGTATCTAACCTTGCCATTAAATTGAACTGGGATTTCAATTTCATCATCAATAGTCATTTTTTCGTCGTACTTAGGCCAAACTTGTTCAGAAAGAATTCCACCCAAGTCGCAGGCTTGCCACAATTCTTCTGTTATATGTGGAGCAACTGGATTTAATAAAATTAAGAAAGTTCTAAAATCTTCTTTTGTGATTTTTCCAGCAGAACTAAATTCATTTGAAAGTGTCATAAGTTGTGCAATGGCTGTATTTGCCTTTAAGTTTCCATAATCTTCAGTGACTTTTTTAATAGTCTTGTGAATTTCAGATGCTAGATCTTCTGTGTATTCATTGCCATCAACAACTAGGCTTTGTAAATTCCAAACTCTTTCTAAGAATCTTCTACAGCCCTTAACGCCGTTTTCTGACCATGGAACTGGCTTTTCAAAGTCACCAATAAACATTTCATAGCATCTTAATGTATCGGCACCATAGTCTCTTACAATGTCATCTGGATTTACAACATTGCCTCTTGATTTAGACATTTTTTCGTTGTTGCCACCAAGGATCATACCATGAGAAGTTCTCTTTTGATAAGGTTCTTTAGTTGGAACAACTCCAATATCATACAAGAATTTGTGCCAAAATCTTGAATATAATAAGTGAAGTGTAGTATGTTCCATTCCACCATTGTACCAGTCTACTGGAGTCCAATATTCAAGGGCTTCTTTGCTTGCAAGCTCTTTATCATTGTGTGGGTCAGTGTATCTCAAGAAGTACCAAGATGAACCAGCCCATTGTGGCATTGTATCAGTTTCCCTTTTTGCAGGTCCACCACATTTTGGACAAGTTGTATTAACCCAATCAGTCATCTTAGCAAGTGGTGATTCACCAGAATCTGTTGGCTCATAATTTTCAACTTCTGGAAGTAAAAGTGGAAGTTCTTCTTCTGGAAGAGCAACATAACCACATTTATCGCAGTGAACTATTGGAATTGGTTCTCCCCAATATCTTTGTCTTGAGAATACCCAGTCCCTTAATTTATAATTTATCTTTCTGTCGCCAAGCTTATTTTCTTCAAGATAGTCAATCATCTTAGCAATGGCATCCTTAACTTCAAGACCATTTAAAATTCCAGAATTTATCATTTTGCCTGTTGCAGTTTCAGTGTTTGCCTGTTCACTAACATCTGAACCTTCAATTACTGGTATGATTTCTAGACCAAACTTCTTTGCAAAGTCATAGTCACGGTCGTCGTGAGCAGGAACTGCCATAATTGCACCAGTTCCGTAAGTCATAAGAACATAATCTGAAATCCAAATTGGTATTTCTTTATTTGTAAGGGGGTTTATTGCCTTAATTCCCTTAATTTCTACACCTGTTTTGTCTTTTTCAAGTTCAGTTCTTTCGAATTCACTTTTCTTAGCACATTCTTCTTTATAAGCATTTATTTCATCTAAGTTTTCAATTTTATCTGCGTGATTTTCAATTAGTGGGTGTTCAGGTGCAATTACCATATAAGTTGCACCATAAATTGTATCTGGTCTAGTAGTGAAAACTTCAAGCTTTTCATCATAATCCTTTAGTGAGAAGTTTATGCTTGCCCCTTCACTTCTTCCAATCCAATTTTTTTGTTGTGTGACAACTCTTTCGATGAAGTCTAAATCGTCAAGGTCATTAATAAGTCTATCTGCATATTCAGTGATTTTTAACATCCATTGGCTCTTAACTCTTCTTACAACTTCTTCGCCACATCTTTCACATTTGCCGCCTACAACTTCTTCGTTAGAAAGTCCTACTTTACAAGAAGGGCACCAGTTTATTGGCATTTCCTTTTTGTAGGCAAGTCCATGTTTATATAATTGTAAGAAAATCCATTGTGTCCACTTATAATATTCTGGGTCAGTTGTGTTAATTTCCCTTGACCAGTCAAAGGAAAATCCAATTGACTTTAATTGTTCCTTAAAGTGGGCAATGTTATTTTTTGTAACTATAGCTGGATGAATTTTATTTTTTATTGCATAGTTTTCAGTTGGAAGACCAAAGGCATCCCAACCCATTGGGAAAAGTACATTATATCCTTGCATTCTCTTCATTCTTGAAACAATATCAAGAGCAGTGTAAGGTCTTGGATGTCCCACGTGAAGTCCTTGTCCAGATGGATAAGGAAACTCTACAAGGGCGTAGAATTTTTCTTTGTCAGAATTATTTTCGCAGACAAAGGATTCATGTTCATCCCAAAAGTCTTGCCATTTTTTTTCTATTTCACTTGGTGTATATTTATTCATATTATCTCCTAAAATTCAGCATTTCCAACAGTTCTTGGGAATGGAATTACATCTCTAATATTCTTCATTCCAGTTATATACATTACAGCTCTTTCAAAGCCTAGTCCGTAGCCTGAGTGGACTACAGAGCCATATCTTCTAAGATCAAGATACCAGTCGTAAGTATCCATATTCATGCCAATGTTTTTCATTTTTTCTTCAAGGACATCAAGTCTGTGTTCCCTTTGGCTTCCTCCGATGATTTCACCAACTCCAGGTACTAGAAGATCCATTGCTGCAACAGTTTTTTTGTCTTCATTTTCATACATATAGAAGGCTTTGATTTCCTTTGGATAATCTGTTACAAAAACTGGTTTTTTGAAAACTTCTTCTGTTATATATCTTTCGTGTTCAGTTTGAAGGTCAATCCTCCAACTTACTGGATAGTTAAATTCTCTGTCAGCTTTTTCAAGAATTTCAATAGCTTCTGTGTAAGTTATTCTTGCAAATTCATTTTCAACTACATTGTGAAGTCTTTCTAGTAGACCCTTGTCGATGAAGTTGTTAAAGAATTCCATTTCTTGTGGTGCATTTTCAAGTACATATGAAATGATGTACTTTAACATTTCTTCTGAAATGTCCATGTTTACATTTAAGTCTGCAAAGGCCATTTCTGGTTCAATCATCCAAAATTCAGCAGCGTGTCTTTGCGTATTTGAATTTTCTGCCCTAAAAGTAGGTCCAAAAGTGTAGACATTTTTGAAGGCTTCTGCAAAGGCTTCAGCTTCAAGTTGACCTGATACAGTTAGGTGAGTCATTTTGTTGAAGAAGTCCTTAGAATAGTCAACTTCTGTTGGATTTGCCTTTGCTATGCTAGCTATGTCAAGAGTTGTAACTTGGAACATTTCTCCTGCGCCTTCAGCATCAGATGTTGTAATTATTGGAGCGTGAACATAAACAAATCCCTTTTCTTGGAAAAATTTGTGAATTGCATAGGCAATTAGTGACCTAACTCTGAAAACAGCATTAAAGGTGTTTGCTCTTGGACGAAGATGGGCTATTGTCCTCAAATATTCCATTGTATGTCTCTTCTTTTGAAGAGGATAAGATGGGTCAGATGAACAAATTGCAACAATTTTATTTGCTTGTAGTTCAAAGGATTGATTTTTCCCTGGTGACTTAACAATCTTTCCAGTAACTTCCAGTGATGAAGAAATTGGATATTTTTCAATTTCATCAAAATTTGAAAGTTCCTTACCATAAACTACTTGAATTGGTTTAAAAGCTGTTCCATCTGTGAGCTCAATAAAGCCAAAATTTTTTGAAGCTCTGCTTGTCTTTATCCAACCACTTAATACTATTTCTTTATCTAAAAAATCTTCTGGATTTTTAAAAATATCTCTAATGCTAATTGACATAATTCCTCCTAATTTGTATTCCTTACATAATGTTTAAGTATATAATTAAATCCCACATTTGTCAATTTTACTCACTTCAAAGTGTCAAGGTAGGCCTTAATATTTTTTTCGTAGCCAATATCTTTTGGTTCATAATATTTTTTGCCAAGAAAATTACCTGGCATGTACTTTTGGTCCACATAAGAGCCTTCATAATTGTGGGGATATAAATATTTTTCATCAGTTTCATTTTGCGGGTTGTGCTTATCCCTAATGTTCTTTGGTATATTTATATTATTTTCATTTTTCACATCTTCCAGAGCCTTATTTATTCCAAGATAGGACGCATTTGATTTTTCTGAAGATGCAAGGTAAGTTACCATTTGTGCCAAAATTATTCTCGCTTCTGGCATTCCAACTGCATTAATGCTGTTAAAGCAAGCTGAAGCCATGACCATAGCCTGTGGATTTGCGTTGCCTACATCTTCTGATGCAAAAATCATAAGCCTTCTTGCTATAAATTTTATGTCTTCTCCGCCTTCAAGCATCTTGGCAAGATATATTAGGGCTGCATCAGGATCAGACCCCCTCATAGACTTTATAAAGGCAGAGATTGTGTCATAATGTTCGTTGTCGTCCTTGTCGTACTTTATATTTTTAATCAAAAGCGAATTTGCGATTACATTTTCGTCTACAAAAATTTTTCCACCAACTTTATCAGTGGATAAAATTGCAATTTCTAAACTGTTTAATAAATACCTTCCATCTCCATTGGAATTTTTGATGAGAATTTTTTTGGCAAGATCTGTAATCTCTACATTTTTATTGCCAAAGCCTCTTTCCTTGTCACTTAATGCCATGTCAAGCATTTTATAGAGGTCCTTATCTTCCAGTGGCAGTAAATTTATAATTTGCATCCTAGATAAGAGGGCTCTATTGACTTCAAAGTAGGGATTTTCTGTTGTGGCTCCAATTAAAGTTATGACTCCTCTTTCCACAAAGGGCAGCAGGGCATCTTGCTGAGTCTTATTAAACCTATGAATCTCGTCAATAAAAACAATGGTAGAGATGTTGTGAAACTTCATTGAGTCTTCAGCTTTTTTCAAAACTTCACGAAGCTCTTTTAAGTTTGAAGTGACAGCAGAAAGTTTTATAAAATTTTTATTTGTAGTCTTTGCAATTATTTCTGCCAAAGTAGTCTTTCCAACTCCAGGCGGTCCATAAAATAAAATAGAAGAAAGTCTGTCGCTTTTTATTAGCCTTGACAGATATTTCCCCTGACCAATTACATGGTCTTGGCCCACAAATTCATATAAATTTCTCGGTCTCATCCTGTCGGCAAGGGGCGCCTCTCTCCTTAAATTTTTTTGCATGCTAAGTTCGAATAAATCCATTTTAATTCTTCTTTTTTACAAAATTTTCAAGCTCGTCTACAAAGGATTGAAGATCTTTAAATTCCCTATAAACTGATGCAAATCTAACATAGGAAACTTCATCTAAGTCCTTTAGCTCGTCCATTACCATTTCCCCAATTTCAAGAGAAGTTATTTCTCTTCTCATGGAGTTTTCTATTTTCTTTTCAATGTTGTTAACTGCTTCTTCAATTTCATCAGCAGACACAGGTCTCTTTTCGCAGGACTTTATCATTCCTCTGACGATCTTGTCGCGATCAAAGGCTTGCCTGTTGCCATCTTTTTTTATAACCATAACTGGAGATTGTTCAATTTTTTCATAAGTAGTAAATCTTTTTTGGCATTTTAAACACTCACGCCTTCTTCTTATTGTATAACCTTCATCAGTAGGTCTAGTGTCTAAAACTTTTGAATCATCATATCCGCAGAAGGGACATTTCATAGTCTTCACCTCATTTAAATAAGGTCCCTTGGACCCTTTGAATTAATAATATCACTTAAAAATCTTTTAATCAATTAATCATAGAAAAGCTTTGCAATAAAAAAAAAACCGAACACAGGGTGCTCGGTCTAAAAAATTCATTTTTATGAAATACTTTGTGCTATATTTAAGAAAATTGTGATAAAAACTGAATTTGTAATATCAATTGCAAAAGCACCTACCATTGGTAGAATGAAGTATGCTCTTGGTGATGGACCAAATCTTTCAGTGATTGAGTCCATGTTAGCAAGGGCATTATAAGTTGCGCCCATACCAAATCCACAAATACCACCAGAGAGTACTGCTGCGTCATAATTTTTACCCATAGCCCAATAAGTTACAAAGTAAGCAAAAAATGCCATAAATAAAGTTTGTGCAAATAAAATTATAAGCATGTGTCCTGCAACATCTTTTAAGTCAAGTAAGTTGATGTCAATTAATGCCATTACCAAGAATACATTTAGTCCAACATCTCCGCAAATTGAATTGGCTCTTTGGTTAACCATTAAAGGTCCCTTTTTACCAATAGTGTTTACGAAAATACCTGCAATAATCATTGCTGTTACATAAGCTGGTAAGTTTAATTCCTTGCCCAATATAGATACATGAGTTCTAATAAATTCTTGTAAGATAGCTCCTAGACCAACAGATACAAAAATTAATCCAAGAACTTTTATGAAGTCACCTGCTTGAAGAGGAACTACTCTTTCATAGCCTTCTCCTGCATTGTTTTCTTCAAGATGTTCTAGCACATCGTCAAGATTTGACACGTCACTTTTGTCTCCAGATAGATTGTGTTTTCTTATAAGAGTTGAACCTATAGGTCCACCAATTAGAGAACCCATAATTACACCAAATGTTGCAGCTGCAAGAGCAAAAGTCTTTCCATTTTCTAAACCTAGCTTAGCAAAAGTACCTCCCCAAGCACCTGCTGAACCATGTCCGCCTACCATTGTAACTGAACCACATACTAGTCCAAGTAATGGATTTTCTGAAAGAGCCTTAGCTAAAACAAGACCAATTGTATTTTGTCCTAAAACTAAAATTGCTGATATTAACCAGAAAATTAAGAATCCCTTTCCACCCTTTTTCAAAGTTTCAAGGTCTGCCCCAACACCTATTGCTGTAAAGAATACCATCATAAATGGGTTTTGTAGAGCTTGATCAAATTCAAAAGTTGCTATGCCACCAACTTGTAATAAAAATCTTATTATTGCAAATAAAAATCCGCCAATTACTGGTGCTGGCACACAAAACTTTTGAAAGAAACTAATCTTCTTTCTTAAAAACTTCCCTATGTAGTAAACTATTATAGCAAAGCCTACCGTTTGCATTAAATTAAATGTTATGTTCATCTTTAAAATATTCCTCCTTTTTTGCTAGCAGATTATATTATAACAAAAATTATTTAAATAAAAAGTAGTCTTGAAAATTTTTACTACTTGTTTAACTTTTATTTATTAATTTTAAAATATAAAGAAAAATTTATAATTTTTTGTATCAATTAGTAACTATTTTATCCTTCTAAATTGATGAAACAAATATTTCTCTTTCTTAATATTTTCAACAAAATTTATTTTTTATTTCTAAAAAATTTTTATAAAAACGATTTTCCTCAAGTCATTGCTGTAAACTTTTAAAGATATAAATTAAAAAAGGACATTGTCTCCAATGTCCAATTCGTTATATTATGAAATTACAAAATTATTTTCTGTTAATTCTCAAGAAAGAAGGAATTTTAAGTTCTCCATTGTCTTCTTCATCGTCTTCGCCAATTGTTCCAATAGGAGTTCCTTGCATTTCAACTTTCTTTTCTTTCTTTTCGTCTTTATATTGATCAAATTCAGTTGCAATAACTGTGATCTTAACTTCATCCTTAAGTGATTCGTCAATTCCTGCACCAAAGATAATATTTGCATCTTCAGATACACAGTCTCTAATTAAATCAGCTGCTTCATTAACTTCAAATATACCAAGATCTGATCCTGCAGTGATATTTAATAGAACAGATTTTGCTCCTTCAATAGAAGTTTCTAGTAGAGGAGAATTAATTGCAAGTCTAGCTGCTTCTGTAGCTCTTTCATCACCTGATGCACGACCAATACCCATGTGAGCAACGCCCTTGTCATACATAATTGTCTTAACATCGGCAAAGTCAAGGTTAATTAAGTTTGGTACAGAAATTAAATCTGAAATACCTTGAATACCTTGTTTTAAAATGTCGTCTGCCATTTCAAAAGCTTGTGAGAAGCTAGTCTTCTTGTCTGAAATGCTTAGAAGTCTGTCATTTGGAATTATAACTAGAGTATCAACTTTTCCCTTTAGAGAATTTATTCCTATTTCGGCAGATTTTGCTCTTTTTCTACCTTCAAATGTAAATGGTTTTGTAACAACGCCAACTGTAAGTAGACCTAATTCTTTAGCAACATCAGCAATAACAGGAGCTGCACCAGTACCAGTACCTCCACCCATTCCTGCAGTGATAAATACCATATCGGCACCTTCAAGAGCTTCTCTAATTTCATCAATTGATTCTTCTGCTGCTTGTTCTCCTACTTCAGGATTTGCACCTGCTCCAAGACCCTTAGTAATTTTTTCACCAAGCTGAATTTTTGTTTCTGCAAGTGAATTTTTAAGTGCTTGCTTATCAGTGTTAAATACTAAAAATTCTACACCCTTTACACCAGCGCTAATCATTCTATTGACAGCATTATTTCCGCCGCCACCAACGCCAACTACTTTAATTTTGGCAAATTCGTCTTGGTCCATATCGAATTCCAACATAAACATCCTCCTCATATACTATTTGATTGTTTTTATATTCATTACTATTATTTTATAGAAATACTTGTAAATAGTCAATATATAAAGGTCATTTGCTGACTTTTATTTGCATTTTTACTAATTTTTTCCTTTTCCCTATAACTTTTTTCCTTATTTTCAGAATTATTATCTTCTTTTTTGTTTTTATTATTATTTTTGCTTTCTTCGCCATCTGTTATTAAAATTGGGTTTTCACCCTTTTCCATTTGAATAATAATGGCATTTTTGTTGGTTTTCTTTATGTCATCTAAAATTAATGATAACATCCTTAACTTATAGGAAGTATTGCTATAGGAGCCAAACTCAATTTTTATTCCGCCAACTGTGGTAAAGGTAGCTATTGAGTCTAAAAGTTCAATATCTCTTATGTTTCCACGAAGAGAATATTCATCTTTTTTTAATTCAAGGAGAAGATCTCTCTTCTCTTCATCTTCTTTGTTAGTCAAAATATAATTTCCTGCCTTGGGGTCATCTACATTAAAGCCTGATAAATTAACTAAATTGTCAGATTTTTTCTTGGAATTTTTTATAATTCTGAAATCCTCATCTACAATTAGATAATCATTGGACTCAATTTGATAGTAAGGCGTTCTCTCAGTGACATTCACTTTCACATTTCCACTTATACTATAGGATATTTTGGCATCATTTATGTAAGGAATGGACTTTATTTTTTCTAGCCTATCCTTTTTTGAAATGACAAAATACTTGCCCCCCCTATTAAGACCTGAAACTTTTTTTATTGTGGCAGTAGATACATTTTTATTTCCATCAATTGTAACATTTTTTATTTTAAATAGATTAGAATTTTTTAGTGCAAAAATTAATAAAAAAATGAAGGAAAAAAATATAAAAAACCTAATAAAAATCCTAAAATATTTTCTTTTCTTATTCAGTTTTCTTTTTTTCTTTTCCAACTTTTTCATAAAATCACTTTAAAATTATATCAACTATTTTTTTAACGGCATCTGGACTTGCCAACTTCTTAGAGTTCTCTGCCATTAATTTTCTTTCTTCATCGTTATTTAATATTTTTTCTATTGCCTTTAATAGACTTTCTCCCTTTAGATTTTCTTCTTCAATAACTGAACTTGCACCCATATTGCTATAGCTCATGGCATTGTAGTATTGATGATTTCCTGCAGTGTAAGCCTTTGGTATTAGAATTGATGCTATACCAATCGCAGAAATCTCTGCCAAGGTCATGGCTGATGAAGATGCAATTACAAGGTCTGCACTAGAGAGATAGTCATAAACTTTATGGGTGTAGTCTAAAATTTCTACACCTTCAGGAACTTCACCAAGTTTTTTCATAACGTAATCATAGTGGTCTCTTCCAGTTACATGAGTGAGCTTAAAGGGAAGTTTTTCCTTTTTATTTAAAATTTCTAAAATTGCATCATTAGTGGATTCTTGTCCGCCAGATCCGCCAAAGGAAAATACAAATTTTTCATCGTCACCTATCTTTAATTCATCTCTTGATTTTTTTCTGTCAAGATGAGAAAAAACATCTCTAATTGGATTTCCTGTAAAAATAATGTTTTCGTTATTTAAATATTTTTTAGCTTCCATAAAATTTATAAAGACATAGTCTGCCTTTTTAGCCAAAATTTTATTTGTCTTGCCTGGATAAGCATTTTGCTCTTGGATTGCCGTCTTAATCTTTTTTTGTTGTGCCTTAAAGACAATTGGAGCACAAACATATCCACCAGTTCCAATTACAATATCTGGCTTAAAGTCATCTAAAATTTTTGTGCACTGTTTCAAACCCTTCATCAAATTGTAAAAAGTTATAACAGTGTCCTTATTTAATTTTTTTCTTGGAAGTCCAGAAATATCAATTCCCTCAAAATCAAAATTATATTTCTTTGCAAGCTCTTCCTCTAGGGAATTTTTCTTGCCCACATATAAAATTTTTGCCTCTTTGTCTTGTTTTTTTATTTCTTCCCCAATGGCAAGGGCAGGATAAATGTGCCCTCCAGTTCCGCCACCAGATAAAATATATTTCATATAGTGCCTTCTTTCGAAATTTTAAGTAAAATTGCCGTAGATGCAATTGCCATTACCAGTGCAGTTCCCCCATAGGATATAAAGGGCAGCGTAATTCCCGTAACAGGGAGCAGTTTTGCACATACGCCCATGTTGAAAAATGCCTGTATGCCAATGTAGGTTGTCATGCCAATTGCTGTAAATTTATCAAAATAATTTGTCGCCTTATAGGCAATCATATAACCCCTATAAATGTAAATTATAAAAAGTAAAATAATTATAAAAGTTCCAATAAAACCAAATTCTTCTGCCATAACTGAAAAAATAAAGTCAGTGTATGCTTCAGGAAGGTTCGTGTATTTTTGACGAGACCTAAAAAGCCCAACGCCTGAATATCCTCCAAGGGCAAAGGCATAAAGTGATTGTCTAGCTTGGTATAAGTCTCTGGACTGATAATCTGTTGAGTCAGATACAAATCCCAAAATTCTCTTTATTCTAAATTCATTTTCTGGGTCCTTTAAAATTAAATATATAAAGATAATACCCAAGACCACCAGAAACAAAAACTGCTTCTTGTCTATTCCGGCAGCTAATAGGATGGCAAATAGAGACACTCCAATTACTACTGCAGTGGAAAAGTCCTTGATCATAATTGGACCTACTGATACACCCATTATAGCAACTGCAGTGATAAAAGTCCTAGCTTCTTTAAGTGTGTAAATATTTTTGGATAGATATTTTGACAAAAATACAATTGAAGTTAATTTAAGTAGGTCTGAAGGTTGAAACTTTAAAGGAATAACTTTAAGGTCAATCCACCTAGCTTGCCCTTTTTTGGCTGAACCCAGTGGAGTCCAAAGTAATAACACTAATATAACACTTAAAATAAAAAGCCAAGTAATATTTTTATAAATTACAGACCTTGGCACCCTAATTATAAAGACCATGGCAATAATTCCCAGGATAAGGAATACTCCCTGCCTAATTAGATAGTGAAAACTATTTAAATTGTATTTTTTTGCAGTGGGAAAAGATGCTGATGTTACTGCTATTAAACCAATTACTATTAAAAGTATCATGGTAATTAAAAGCACTAAATCCACATCTTTCATGTCCCTTTTTAGTTTCATCTATACCAACTCTCTAACTAAATCCTTAAAGTGTCGTCCTCTCACTTCATAATCACTGTACATATCCCAGGATGCACATGCAGGAGATAGGAGTACATCATCTCCATCTTTTGACAATTTCTTTGCAAGTTCAACAGCCTTGTTTAAATCCTTTACAATATAAAATTCAACCTCTGATTTTTTGCAAGAATTTGAAAATTTTTCTGCAGTTTCACCAAATAAAATTACTGTTTTTAATTTATTTTTTGATTTTTCAATTAAATCATCAAAGCTTGCGCCCTTATCATAGCCACCAGCTATGAGAATTACATCCCCATCCATGGCTGCAATTGCAACTTCCGTTGAATCTGGATTAGTTCCCTTGGAGTCGTTGTAATATTTTACTCCATCTAATTCTCTTACAAACTCAATTCTGTGTTCAACGCCAGTAAAGGATATAATGCTCTTTCTTATAGTTTCTGTATCAATATTTAAAAGTTTACTTGCAATAATGGCAGCCATAATGTTTTTAATGTTGTGATCTCCAGGGATTTTTATTTCCTTAACATCTAAAATTTCTTCTACCTTTTCGCCGTCATTAAAATAAATTTTTCCCTTATCAAGGAAGGTTCCTCTTTCAGAAATCTTGTGCATTGAAAAATAATATTTTTTGCCCTTTAAATTGTAATTTTCAGCAAGTTCCTTATTTTCATAATTTAAAATTGCAAAGTCATCTTCATCTTGATTGGCAAAAATTTTAAATTTTGCGTCAACATAATTTTGAGTAGTCTTGTGCCAGTCTAGGTGGTCGCTTGTTACATAAGTTAAAAGTGCAATATGTGGCTTAAATAGTTTAGTGTGCTCCAATTGGAAGGATGAAGCTTCAATAACTACATAGTTATCACTTTTTGCTTCTTCAGTTATTTCTAAGATACCCTTACCTATATTACCAACCACAAAGGTTTTTGACTTTCTTCTTAAAATATCGCCAATAATTGTAGTGGTTGTTGTTTTTCCATTAGTACCAGTTACTGCAACAACCTTGTTTGTTTTTAAATTTCTGTAGCTAAGTTCAATATCTGAAATAATTTCTATATTTTTTTCTCTAGCCTTTACTAAAAGTTCGTGGAAGGGATAAATTCCTGGACTTTTGACTATTAAATCAATTTTATCTAAATCTTCTTCCTTAAAAATTATAAAATCTTCATCCACATTTAACTTTTGAAGATCTAAATTGCTGTCGTAAATGTAAATTTTACAGGGAAATTCCTTTAAAAATTTTAAAGTTGCCTTTCCCGTTACGCCAAAACCCATTATAAGAATATTTTTGTTTTCTAACATGTCTATCACCTAAAATAAAATTAAATATGAAATTATACAAAGTATAAATTCAACTAATGAAAATACTGCAACTACCTTTTTCTCATGCCAACCCTTTTGTTCAAAATGATGGTGAAGTGGTGACATGAGAAATACTCTCTTTCCCCTAGTCTTAAAGCTTACGACTTGGATAATTACTGAGAGAGTTTCTATAAAATATATTCCACCTGCTATAGGAAGAATTAGTGGCACATTTAAGAGAAGGGCAATTGCAGAAATTGCTCCACCCAGTGCCAGAGACCCTGTGTCTCCCATAAAAACCTTGGCTGGATACTTGTTGAAGACCAAAAATCCCATTAAGGCACCTGCAAGCGCCAAGCAGAAGGCTGCTATTTCGTATCTTTGAAACTTTACAGCAACTACATTAAAAAATAATAGACAAATTATTGTAACGCTAGTTGAAAGTCCATCTAAGCCATCAGTTAAATTTACTGAATTTACAGTTCCTACAATTACAAAAATTATAAAGGGAACATAAAAAACTCCAATAGATCTATAATCTTTTAAAAAGGGAATGTATAGGTCTGTCCCCATATTTTTTGAATTATATTGATAAATTATTAAGATCACTGCAGTAATAATTTGTAAGAGAAGTTTTTGGTAGGCACGAAGACCTAGATTTCTCTTCTTCACAACCTTTATATAATCGTCAATGAAGCCCACTGCCCCAAAGGCAAGTGTGGAGAAAAGTATCATTAAGACAGATACCTTAAAGTTTCCAGTGACTAAAGTTGTAATTATTGCAGAAGCTAAAAATATAAGTCCACCAATAGTTGGCGTCCCACTTTTTTTCATGTGGCTTTGGGGTCCATCTTCTCTTATACTTTGACCTGCGTGCAATCTTTTTAACATGGGAATAAAAATTCTTCCAAAAATCAGTGAAAAAATTAATCCCAACAATACATTTACTATATAATTCATATTACTTCCGTCCTAGTCCTTTTTTCTTTTTCCTTTATTTGAATTTTCATTATCATTTGATTCATTCTTTGTATCTTTATTATTTTTTAAAGATTTTTTCTTTTTACTAGAGCTTTCTTCCTTTAAGTTTTTATTATTTGCCTTGACACTATTATTAGCCTGAGAATTTTCTTCATCTAAAAGATCTTCATCCTTTATTTTTGTGTAATTAATAGTAATTGTCGCATCGCCACTAATTTTTTTGCCAGCTCTAGGACTTTGTGATATAAAGTCGCCATTTCCTCTGATATTATACTCTATATTCATAGAATTTAAAATAGATATAGCTTCTTTTCTAGTCTTTCTCGATAGGTCAGGCATGACTAGAATACCGCTATCTCTATCATTAATAGCAAGATCCACTATGGAGTCTTTTAATACATAAGATGATGGTGATGGATTTTGATTTAAGACTACAGAATAATTTTCCACTCCATGGGCATTGGTGTTAAATCTAAGTCCAGATTTAAGTAAAATTTTTCCTGCATCTTCTAAAAGTAATCCTTCCACATCGGGAACTGATACAAAGTCTTCCTTTTCATCAACTTCTTCAGTTTTTTGAATCTTCATATAATTTAAAGACTTGCTTAAAATTTCTTGAACAACTGGTGCAGCTACAGCTCCGCCTAGGATTCCCTCCTTAGGATTGTTTATAACTACAAGTACAGTTAGCCTTGGGTCATTAAGTGGTGCCACAGCCACAAAGGATGAATTGTAGGCATCTAAGTAGCCAGTAGTTGTGGCAATATTTGCAGTACCAGACTTGCCCCCTACTTGATAGCCAGGAACTTGCGCAAGCTTTCCTGTTCCATTATCCACAACTCTTTTCATCATGTATTTCATCTTGTCAGAAGTTTCTTCAGAAATCACTCTTCTTCTAAGTTCAGTTCTCTTTTTTTCAATAACATTTCCATTGGCATCAACTAATTCTTTTACTAGTGTTGGCTTATTTAAAAATCCACCATTGGAAATTGCACTTACTGCATTTATTAGTTGAAGTGGAGAAACAGCAATTGAGTGACCATAGGACATTGTGGCAAGTTTTACCTTTCCTATGTCATCAGCAGATGCTGGTATAAGACCCACGGACTCGCCATAAAGTTCTATGCCGGTTTTTCTTCCAAAGCCAAAGGCCTTAATGTATTTTAAAAACTTTTCTGGACCTAAATCTTGACCAACTTGAATCATAGTCATGTTACAGGACTCTTCTATTGCCTTGGCAAGACTTTTCATTCCCCTAGTATGACTTGTACAGGATAGTCTTCTGTCCCCTACCTTCATGACGCCTTGGCAAGAATATTGGGAATCAGGTTGAGCTGTGTTCTCTTCAATGGCAGCTGCTGCAGTTATAAGTTTAAAAGTAGAACCTGGCTCATACTGATCATTTACATTGAAGTCTCTCCAGTTGTCATACAAGATCTCCATCTTCTCGTCATCGTCTAAATTTTTCCACTCCTTCTCCTGTTTTTCGTTAATAGGAGCTCTTGGGTCATTTAGATTATAGTCATCCTTAGTTGTCATTGCCAAAATTTCACCAGTCATAGTGTCTTGCACTATTACCGATACCTTGTCTGCCTTGTTCTCTTTCTTTGCATTTTCTGCAGCCGTTTCTGCAAACTGTTGAATATTTGAATCAATGGACAAAACTACAGAGTAGCCTTCCTTAGGTGCATAAGTTTCCTCGTCAGTTAGTGGAATTTTATTTTGTGCATTGTCCTTTAAGGAAACATTTTTGCCTGAAATTCCTGCAAGTTCTTCATCGTAACTTGCTTCTATTCCATATTGTCCAATATTTTCGTCATTGGTAAAACCTATGATGTAAGAGGCGAGGTTGTTAAAGGGATAGAGCCTTCTTGTAACATCGTCAATGGAAATTGGCAACAAGTTGTATTTTAAATTCCTCTTTTTGCCTTGATTTTCTTTAAGTGTTTCTGCTCTCAAATCCTTTAACTGCATGGCCTTAGTTCTGTCAATATTCGTGGCAAGTCTCACAACCTTGTCGCCATGCATAAGGCCTCTTATTTCATCAAATTCTATGCCAGTTACCTCTGATATAGTCTCTGCATCTTCATCATAAATTTTTTCTTTTCTTTCTTTAAAGTCCTTATCACTTTCTTCTCTGCCCTGCTTAAAATAATCCATGTTGTAAAAAACATTGCACTTTGTAATGTTTACAGCCATCTCTTTATTATTTCTGTCGTAAATTATTCCACGATTAGAGTTTATTACTTCAGTCCTAGTAAGTTGGTTTAAGGCAGCAATAGTTAATTCTTCTGATTGGACAATTTGTATGTACAAAAGCTTAGCTATTAGTACCACAAATAAAAAAGCTAGAAAGATAAAAAATATAAATATGAATCTATTGGCATGGTCAGTGTGCCTTGTAAATCCACCTTTCTTTTTCTTATCTCTAGCTTTAAATTTATTATTTTTCAATTATATCCTCCTAATCTCTTGTAAAGGATCTGAGGACTGAGACAATGGGACTTAAGAAAACATTGTAATTAATATCTCCAAGCTTCTTTTCTTCCCCAGAATCAATATAAACTATTTGGTCTTCAGAAGGATAGACCATGCCAAGTTTATACATAGCTTCTTCAGCAATTTGTGCTGAAGATTTTACAGCTTTTATCTCACCTACAAGAGTTATCTTAGTTTTATTCAATTCATCAATTTCAGCCTTTTGCTTTAAAATTTCTCTATCAAGTCCTGCTATTTGTGAATACAAAATCAAAATTGCAGCAAATATAATTATAACAATTGCCAAAGTAAAAATAAAAGGCTTATTATTTAAAAGTTGATTCTTATATCTATTATAACTTTTATTTGAAATTTTAGTTAATCTTTTTACCATTTTACACCTCTAATTTTTCGGCAATTCGCAGTTTTGCTGAGTGTGATCTATTATTTTCCTTTAATTCCTCTTCACTTGCAGTAATTGGTTTTCTCGTGATAATTTTTATTTCCCTCTTCTTATTGCAGGTGCATATTGGAGAAGTAGGTGGACAAATACAGTCCTTTTCCAAATATTTAAAGGAATTTTTTACGATTCTATCTTCAAGGGAATGAAAAGTGATAATTGCAATTCGTCCGCCAGGATTTAATCTGTGGACAAATTTATCAATGGAATTATTAAGAACATCAAGTTCCTTATTTACTTCAATCCTTAGGGCTTGGAAAGTTCTCTTGGCAGGATGAGGACCATTTCTCCTCGCTCCAGCAGGAATAGCATTTTTTATTATTTCAACAAGTTCAAAAGTTGTATCAATTTTTTTATTTTTTCTCTCTTGGACAATATATTTAGAAATTCTTGAAGCCCATTTTTCTTCGCCGTATTCCCTAATAATTTCTGTGATTTCATCTTCACTATATGTATTTACAATGTCCTTGGCAGAAATTTCTAGACTCTTATCCATTCTCATATCAAGTGGTGCGTCAAACCTATAGGAAAACCCTCTCTCTGGATTGTCAAATTGATAGGATGAAACCCCTATATCAAGTAGGACTCCGTCAATCTTTTCAATGCCAAGCTCATCTAGTGCTTTTTCAAAGTCTATGTAATTTAAGTTAAAGTATTCTACATTTTTAAATTCAGAAAGTCTCTCTCTTGCAGCCTTAAGTGCCTCTTGGTCTTGATCTATGCCTATTAAAAGTCCAGTTTTATCAAGTTTTTTTAGGATTTCGTAACTGTGACCTGCTCCACCAAGAGTCCCGTCGAGATAAATTTTTCCCTTTCTAACATTTAATCCTTCAATTGTTTCATTTAAAAGAACGCTTTTATGTGAAAAATCCATTATATTCCCAACTCCGACATCTTTTCAGCAAGTTCTTCATAAGAAAGTGCTTCCTCTTCATTGTATCTATTCCAATTTTCTTCAGACCAAACTTCTGCACGATTGGAAAGACCTATAATTACGCATTTATCTTCAAGATTTGCATAATCTCTTAAATTTTCTGCTATAAGCACCCTTCCCTGTTTGTCTAGTACGCAATCTACTGCGCCAGAGAAAAATGTTCTCACAAAGGAACGAACAGCTTTATTAGTCATTGGAAGCTCTTTTAATTTGTTTTCAATCTTCTCCCATTGGTCCTTTGGATATAAAAATAGGCAGTCGTCTAAACCCTTCGTCATTACAAATACAGAAAGGTCCTCTCTAAACTTTGATGGAATTGTAATTCTGCCCTTTGGGTCTAGGTTATGTCTAAATTCGCCTATTAACATTTTATTCTCCACTTTATTCCACTTATATGTTTTTTTATGCCACTTCGCTCCACTTAAGTTAATTTTACTACATAAAGTCGCCATTTTCTACTCTTTTAATTAGTTTTTAAAAATGAGGACTAATGGCACTAATTTTTATTTTATGTAGAAAATTGTTTTATTATAAAAACATTTTTCTTCTGCTTTAAAAATTTTTTGAAATTTAATAATTTAATAATTAAAAAATTTTGATTAACTTTTTATAATTAGAAAATAAAATAATCACAAAAATATTTTTTAAAAAATTCTCTTTTTCTCCTAAAAATAATTGTAAAAATGAGCATAAAAAAATCGACTATCTCTAGTCGATTCAAAAAATCTATTTTTTTTAACTATTTACTTCCAATAAAATAAAAGTCTGAGCCTTCATTTATTTTTGAGTGAACGCCATATTCGTAGCCGTGAAGTTCCATTATGGTCTTCACAATATATAAGCCAAGACCTGTTCCAATCTCTGGCCTCGTGTGGTTGTTTCTCACCCTGTAAAACCTGTCCCAAATGCCCTTGATGTCCTCTTCCTCGATGCCTATTCCCCTGTCGATGCAGTGAAATTCAGTTTTTTCTTCATCGCCTCTAATTACTAACTTGATTTCCTTGTTTACTGGCGAATAATTTATGGCATTGTTGATTAAATTATAAATGACTTGATTTATTTTTGACCTGTCGCCTAAAATTCTCGTGTCACCCTGTGAATCAATTACAAAGCTGTAATCAGAATAATTTTTATTAATTTTAAACCTATCTAAGACTTCATGGACAGAATCCTCTAAGTCAAATTCTTCCTTTTTAATCTCTTCAAGATTAGATTCAATTTTTGAAAGATCCAGCAAATCATTTACTAGGGCAGTTAAATTGTCAGCTTCACTGATAATTGTCTCAAGGTGTTTGTTCCTCAAGGTTTCATTTGGACCAGATATGTCCCTAATCATTTCGCCATAGGACTTTATAACAGTAAGTGGCGTCTTTAAGTCGTGACTTACATTTGCCACTAAGTCCTTTCTCATTTCAATGGTCTTTGTAAGTTCATTTTTTGCATAGTTAAGAGTGTTGGAAAGGTCGTCGATTTCTGTATATTCGCCCTTCCTAAACTGAACCTTATAATCTCCCTTGGCAAGTTCCTTGGCAGTGTTTGACATCCTTACAAGGGGTCTTGATAGTCTTCTTGAAACAAAATATGCAGTTATTGATGCAAAAATAAGGGCCAAGAAAGAAATAATTATTAAAATTCTTCTTATTACATCAACTGTTGCGTCCACTGGTTTTAAAACTGAATTTATGTAGAGATAATAATCTTCTCCATCAGTGTTTCCAAGATAGCCTGCATAAATAATTGATGGGTCCTTTAAGTTTTCATACCTAACTGTATAAATTTTATAAGTCCTGTTGTCCCTTTTTAGTGAGCCAAAAAACTTGTCAAAATTTTCCCAAATCATTCTCGGTCTTTCAACAAATTCGTCAAACAACCTTAGAGGAAAGACCCAGGCGCCATTTTCGTCTAAGACTTTAATCTCAAGACCCTTTGTGTTAGCGTAATTGGAAAGTTTTGTCTCAAAATCCTCGGAATTATATTCACTTCTCAGTTCGTTGCCCACCTTTGTAACTTCACGAATTTTCATTGTTTCATAAAAGCTTGACAAGAAAACTGTTTGAAAAAGCCAAATAGAAATTAAAATTAGTCCAGCAAAAATTACAAAGGACTTCCACAACTTAAAAAGGATGCTGTTTTTGTCAATTTTTACTCTCCTTATTTCTTTAATTTCTTGTATCAAATTTATATCCCACTCCTCTTACAGTAATAATAAATTTTCTGTATTCCTTAATTGAATTTCTAAGCATTTTTATGTGAGTGTCAACTGTTCTGTCTTCGCCATAAAAATCATAGCCCCAAACTTGGTTTAAAAGCTTGTCCCTTGAAAGAGCAATATTTTTATTTTTCACCATGTAGACTAAAAGGTCGTACTCTTTTGGAGTAAGCTCTACAATTTCGTCGTCAACAAAGACAACTCTTCCGTCTAAATCAATTTTTAGACCTTCAAACTCCATTGTATTGTTTTCTTCAACCTTATTATTTCTATTTACAATTACATTTAACCTTGCCATAAGCTCTTTTGGAGAGAAAGGCTTAGTTACATAATCGTCAATTCCAATTTCAAAGCCAAATAATTTATCGTACTCCTCGCCTCTTGCTGAAAGCATTAAAACTGGAATGTCCTTAATCTTTTTTATTTCCTTGTAGGAAGAAAATCCGTCAAGCTTTGGCATCATAATATCCATAACTATTACATCAAAATCTTCTTCGCGAACTTTATCTATTGCTTCAAGGCCGTCTCTTGCCTCGACAACTTCGTGACCTTCAAATTCAGCATAAGTTCTAATAACTTCTCTTATGCTTTTTTCATCATCAACAACTAATATCTTAAACATTTAATCACCTGCTTTATTATAATAAAAAATTGTGAATATTTAATGACAGCTTTGTTAAGCCTAAAATCACAAGTTAAATTTATATTTACATGACATAATTATATCAATACTTTTAAAAATTTGTAAAAATCTTTTTATAAGTCCTGAAATTTTTAGGTAAATAAAAAAGGTGCCAAGCTGACACCTTAATCTAAATTATATAAATTATCTTTCCTTTAATTTTTTAACAAGCATTTCGTTGGCAATTTTTGGATTTGCCTTTCCTCTTGATTTTTTCATTACTTGTCCAACTAAAAATCCAAGAGCTCTGTCCTTCCCTTCCTTGAAGTCAATAATTGACTGCTCATTTTCGTCTAGGACTTCATCAACAATTTTTTCAATTGCAGAAGTGTCTGTCATTTGAACAAGTCCAAGCTTATCAATAATTTCCTTTGCGCCCTCTCCTGTTTCAAACATTTGTCGAAGAACTTTCTTACCAGCATTGTTGCTGATTTTTTCACTCTTAATTGAATTTAAAAGTTCAATAAATTCTTCATTGGCAAAAGGAAGTTTAAATTCTTCATCATCAGAGATTTCAACTCTTCTTAAAATTTCTGTTTGAATCCAGTTTGAAAGAAGTGTGTAGTCCTTAAAGTCACTTGCCACTGTCTCAAAAAACTTTGCAAGTTCCCTTGATGATGCAAGGACTCCTGCATCTTCTCTTGTTATGCCATAATCTTTTACAAATCTTTCAATCATTTGACCTGGAAGCTCTGGCATTTTATCTACAATTTCTTTTATCTCTTCGTCAGTGATGTGAACTATTGGAAGATCTCCTTCAGGTGCAAATCTGTAGTCGCTGGCAGTGTACTTCACCCTCATTAGGACAGTTTCATTTTTTGCATCGTCCCATCTTCTTGTAGTTCTAATTTCTTTTTCATGGTTTTCAAGAAGCTTAATGTGCCTTTCAACTTCAAAGTCTATTGCCTTCTCAACACCCCTAAAGGAGTTAAGGTTTTTAACTTCAGTTATGGCAGTTTTCTCACCAGTCTCCATGTCCTTAATGTTGACATTGACATCGCATCTTAAGGAGCCTTCTTCCATTTTGCAGTCAGAAATATTTAAAAATCTTAAAGTTGATTTTAATTTTTCAAGAAATACACGAGCTTCTTTACCACTTGAGATGTCTGGCTTAGTTACAATTTCAATTAGAGGCACGCCACATCTGTTGTAGTCCATAAGAGTTTCGTTATCTTCAGTGTGAAGGCTCTTGGCAGTATCTTCTTCCATTTGAATTTGGAAAAGTCCTATTTTTTTCTTTCCCTCATCAGTTTCAATTTCAAGATAACCATCAGTGCAAATTGCATTGTCATTTTGTGTTATTTGAAAGCCCTTAGTTAAATCTGGATAGAAATAATTTTTTCTGTCAAATTTTGATTTGTTGTTAATTTTGCAGTTAAAGGCAGTACCAGCCATTACTGTATAGTTTACAACATTTCTATTTAAAACT
>QWCQ01000421.1_pt1 | contig 31188 bp, 28 predicted proteins | sample 1972701 | NCBI WGS metagenome assembly QWCQ01 (sample SAMN09866704, study PRJNA288562) | Human gut metagenome isolate pre4_stool, whole genome shotgun sequencing... | reverse complement strand
ATTGAACGAAAGACCGAGAGAAAAATTAAACTTTTCTACACCAAAATGCGAGTTCTTCAAACACGTTTTATAATTTTGCACTTGCTGGTTGACTCTACGAATGTACTCTGTAAATTTCATTTCTAATCTTTTTAAATGTTTTCATTGCCACATCAATAATTTTAGTTATTTTCGTAGCGCAAAAATTCTTTCGTAGCGCAAAGTTGCAACTTTTATTTGATATAAACAAATAAATGGGTGATTATTTCTCCTATTTTTAATAATTGAAAAAAATGGCAGAAGGAACTATTACAGACAGAATCGTAAAGATTATGGAAAAAGAGGGGCATACGGTTAGTACGTTCGCTCGGAAGCTGGGAATATCCTGGACTTCCGCAAATAATATTGTATCAGGGCGAAATGCACCAAATTATGAAACGATAGTAAAGATAATCGAGAGTTTCGATAATATAGATGCTAACTGGCTGGTTATGGGGCAGAAAGGAGCAAAAGGGACTGATGCAGAAAAGCTGTATTCTATTATATCCACCCAACAAAAAACCATTGAAAACCAGCAAAAAACGATTGACCGGCTTACGGCAAAACTTGTCGAAAACATACCTGAAGAGTCTGGTAAAAAAGTGGCAGATGCCGTATAATTAAGATGTATCCTGAAGGCTTCAAAGAGTGATTTTACGGTGTAATTATCAAAAAATACAAGTGAGAATATCACTCAAATGTTTGAAGCACAAAGTAGTATGAAAACGATACTATCGGTGGAAAGTCGGCGATATATAGCTAATAATATTAAATTGCCCCATTGGTCTTGTCATCCCGACAAAAACAAAGTTAAGCGATTGATTATTTGATACTTCCGTATGGTCGGGGGTGTTGAGGTCGGCGAAAAGTCGGTGAAGCTTGATTTTAGTTTAATACTAATTGTTCAATGGGGCATTTCAAACAAAGTTTAGAAATGCCTAAAAAAGTTTTTCTTATCAGAGTGGAACACGTCGCTGTTTCCATACTGCAGTATCTTTTTTTTCTGCCACTTCGAGTGACTCCATTTGTCGCTGAAGCGATTTGTTACGTTCTCCAAGGCGGTCTATCTCCTTGGAGAACGTACGGATATTTTGTTGCGCCTTCTGTGCTTTAGCATTGATGGTGAGTATATTTTCGTCTTCAGATAGATGTTTTGCCATAAATAAAATTGAACCTATAGCTCATTTTGCAGGCTGAAAAGTGTCATGTTTGTGATGTTTCTTTCTCGACATTATAAACCCCGAAAGTTTTTATGTCCAACTTTCGGGGGTACTACAGTATGGAATATAGTTTTTCTTTTTTACTCTTTCTACAACTTAAAGGAAACACCTGCAACCACCCATACACCAGGCTGTTTCACATTTGCGACATCTACATAATGACACCCCAAAATATTATTGCCTGTAATATAAGCACTCCAGTTCTTATCATCCCAGCTAAGGCGTGCATCCACAATGCCATAACTACCATAGTTGTGGCGTTTACCCTCTAGGTCGAGATAATTGTTCATACGATGCTGAAAACGATAATCAAGAGTAAGATTAAGTTTCTTTATAAGGCTCATATCCAAACCAGCAACCAACTTATGTTTGAGATAATCCAAAACATACTTGCTTGTAATATTGGCAGCTACTTCTTTATCTTGATTGAGATAGCAATACGACAATTTGAAAGTCTTGAGAATATGCTGACTAGGGAATATTTTTGAAAGCATTAGCTTACTCGAAAATTCTATCCCAAGATCATTGATTACGCCATAGTTGACACTCTTCCATATTGGTGAGTTATTTGCATCTTTACTACCATCGCTAATCCAATCAATAAGATGATTATGATGATTGTAAAATACACTTGCAGTTGCTATGATATAATCGGTGTTATATTTCGCTCCCACTTCGTATGCCGTTAGCTCTTCTGGACGTAAATGCTTATCGGGTTTAAAACCAGCTAATTTATAAAATAGTTCTGTGAATGATGGCATACGTAAGGCTGTATTATACGATGCGTATAATTGCCAATTCCTACTAAAACGATAACTAACATCAACACTTGGAAAAAACTTTAACGGCATATCTGCTTGACTGTTTTTTATGCCTATAAAGCCACCAGAGATTGTAAGATGATTTGTTGTTATATTGTGTTCTACATAGAACTGAGTGTTAGTACGTTCAAGACCACGTTGATATTGCTCATTAGTGCCCTGAATAGAATGTGGAGTATCAAGTGGATCACCCAATTTGTTACTCATCCAATTTTCATTTCTCACCTCCACACCAAAAGCTGTCTTATGCGTATTCGACCATATATAATAAGCATTCAAATTAGCTCCTAACACATCTGTTCGGTGATAGTTAAAAGAAAATTTATCGGGAGCATTACGATAGAGTTCGAAACGATCCCAACCCCTATTCCAATACACCGAAGGATGGACACGGAGTTTACCCACTTTATTTTCAGCTTGTATGGCAGTGTATAATTTGGTGGTATGTTCAAATTGATCGTCATATTTCACACCATAAAAGGTATTCGAACCAAAGTCTTTAATACTTAATCCTGCATACCAATTAAGTTTCCAAAGACGATTATCATAAGCTCCATCATAAAACAATTTAGTTGTTTTATAATCAGCATTAAGCCCTCCTGCAGTGTTTCTAAGATAACCATCGCTTCGGGTAAAATTGGTCGAGAGCTGATTAGTCCAATGATTATTGGTGATGTTACCACGTGCTCCCACCGAGAAATAGCCATACGAACCACCGTCTGTATGAATATCGAGAGAAGACTTTTGTGGAGTTTGGGTAATAATATTAATGGCGCCTAATAAAGAAGAAGTACCATATACGCGCCCTGCCGGTCCTTCTAAAATCTCTATCCGCTTGATATGAGAAATGTCTAATGGGAAATCGAAGGCATTGTGTCCTGTCTGTGGATCACAAATATTAATGCCATTCAGCAGCACTGCTATCTGTTCTTGATTTCCTCCTCGTATGCTAACATCGGTCTGCGCACCAATAGGTCCTCGTTGCCTTACGTCGACTCCTGCGGCATACTTTATTAAATCGTTAATACTCTGTACAGGGGCATGCTGAAGTTCATCACCGCTGAGTACAGTTACCTTTCTCACTTGCTCACTGACAGCAAGTGGAGCGCGCGATCCCGTTACAAACACTTCATCCATTGCTACAACGCGCGATTGGTTGAGTTGTGTTGAGTCGTTGCTTGCCTTAATGCCTTCGTTACTCATACTCTTTGCAGTAGCATGCTGAAGGGTTGCAACACTCAATACACCAATCACCACCTCTTTTCCTAATACAGAAAAGAGCGAGTAGCCGCGGCGTGAGAAGTGCTTAAACTTGATAACGCTACGTTTGTTAAAATTGGTTTTGTACATAATATATATAATTATTAAAATTCTCACGAGGATAAACAAAATAGTTGTCCATTCCCTCGTAAGACGCTGCAAAGGTACGGAAAATGGATGAAGTATAGAAACGAAGAGGATTTAAATAAGAGTAGATTATTTTTTGCAAAATTTACAAACTAATAATAAATGTATTACCTTTGCGTCCATAAATCATTAAAAGAGATTAGACATTAGAGATTTGAGAACAGTTTGTCAACATAGCACATTAGCGCAAACCATACAATTCTAACCTCTTCTCTCTAAAAAAAACGTTCAATTATTCTTTTGGTATCTCTTATTTTTAGTAAATTTGCACGCAATTAATTATTGAGCGAAAACACAGGAATGTTGTTTTCCGCTCATTTTCTTTTATCAAAGTTTGACTATTAATTGTAACAATGAAGACTTTACGAGATCGTATCTTAAAAGATGGTAAGTGTTTCGAGGGAGGTATCCTCAAGGTAGATAAATTTATCAATCACCAGATGGATCCTAACCTGATGAAGCAAATAGCAGTGGAATTGATCCGCCGATATGCTTCAACAGAAATCAACAAGATTATTACTATCGAAGCAAGTGGTATAGCACCTGCCGTTATGATGGGCTTTCTGCTCGACCTGCCTGTGGTCTTTGCCAAGAAGAAGAAGCCTTCGACAATGAACGATATGCTCACAACGAAAGTATTCTCGTTTACTAAACAAAGAGAGTATAACATCGTAATATCAAAAGAATACCTTACGAAAGATGACAAAGTTTTGTTTGTAGACGACTTCCTTGCTTACGGTAATGCTGCAAAAGGTATCATCGACCTATGCCAACAGGCTGGGGCAGAACTCGTGGGTATGGGCTTTATCATAGAAAAGGCGTTCCAAGACGGTCGCAAGATGCTTGAAGCGGCAGGGGTGCGCTGCGAAAGTTTAGCTATCATAGAGTCGCTTGATAACTGCGAAATTAAATTGAAAGAACAATAATATATAAAAAGAGGTGGGCTTATATTGAGTCCACCTCTTTACGTATATACCTCTTCAAAGAGGCTATAATAAATGTTTATACAGTATTAATATTTTTCAAAACCTTTTCACTTCATCTAATGGAAGAATCAAAAGAACTCATTTATGGATTGAACGATCGTCCTCCCCTTCGTGAAACTCTTTTTGCTGCTATGCAGCATTTGTTAGCGATATTTGTTGCTATCATCACCCCGCCACTCATCATTTGTTCGGCATTGAAGTTCGATCTTGGCACGACAGCCTTCATGGTTTCTATGGCATTGTTTGCTTCGGGAGTAGCTACTTTTATCCAATGTCGCAGGTTTGGACCTATTGGTACTGGATTACTCTGCATTCAAGGTACCTCATTTTCATTCATTAGTCCTATCATAGGTGCTGGTATGATGGGTATGGTAGGCGGAAAAATGAATGTAGAAATGGGCTTGAGCTATATCTTTGGCGCATGTTTGGTAGCTTCTGTTGTAGAAATGATCGTAAGTCGTATTCTTCCTTACACACGCAAGATCATTACACCATTAGTTTCGGGCATCGTTGTTACGCTTATCGGATTGTGCCTCATCAAAGCAGGTATCAACTCATGCGGTGGTGGACAAATAGCGATGGATAATGGCTCTTTTGGCTCTATGCAACATCTCGGTTTGGCTTTGTTGGTGCTTATCAGCATCATTTTCTTCAATCGTTCTAGCAATCGCTTCCTACGTATGGCATCTATTGTTCTTGGACTTTTGATAGGCTGTATAGTGGCTTATTTCCTTGGAATGATTGATTTCTCAAAGATAAACGGCATCGCATCTTTCAATATTCCTATACCTTTCAAATATGGCTTACGCTTTGATATTGGAACCATTATAGGTATCGGACTCATCTATCTAGTAACTGCCGTAGAGGCTTTTGGTGATATTACTGCCAATTCTTTAATATCGGGACAACCTGTGGAGGGCGAAGTATTCATGAAGCGTGCGAGAGGTGGTATCCTAGCCGATGGTTTCAACTCAATGCTTGCTGCTGTGTTCAACTCTTTCCCTAACTCTATCTTTGCACAAAATAATGGCATGATACAGCTTACGGGTGTTGCAAGTCGCTATGTGGGCTATTTCATTGCAGCAGCCTTAATCATTTTAGGCTTGTTCCCTATTGTAGGTGAGGTGTTCTCACTTATTCCAGACAGTGTGCTAGGTGGTGCTACCTTGCTAATGTTTGGTACAGTAGCAGCAGCAGGTGTACGCATCATTGCTTCTACCGAGATCACCCGCAAAGCCGTGCTTGTTATGGCTATCAGCTTTGCTATGGGACTGAGCGTAGAGCTAGTGCCTAACATCCTTGACAAAATGCCTGAAGTAATCCGCAACATATTCTCAAGCGGTATCACTACAGGTGGCTTAACAGCTATCCTTGCAAATGCTTTTATCCACATTAAAGAATAGACAAATATAAGCTACAAATTTTATGTAGACAAGAAATTTATTTCAGACATGATTTACAAGATATTTAGTAGATAAGACTTATAGAAGAGCATAATAAAAACCTTATGATTTTTGTAAATCATGTCCGAAAATAAAAATCATATTAATCTTGTAAATCATGTCCAAAAGAAATATCTTGTAAATCATGTCTGAAAATAAAAATATTGCTTATCTTTGTAAGTGTTTGGGAGATGTATATATACAATCTTCTACTTATAAAATAAACCACATTTGCAACAGCTATGGCAAAAAATAAGAAGTTTACAAAAACGCTCACATTCAGAGTTCTCTGCATCATTGCAGCTATTCTGGTCGGCGGACTTATTTACAACTTTGTTGTAAACATAAAGAAAGAAAGCGAAAAGACAGTAGAAGAAGAGCAAGCTGAACAACAAGCTAAGGCTTCAAATGACACAATAGATATCATTGGCGATTATCTATGGACAACATCTAAAAAGAATACGGAAGAGGTTTCTGAAAACAATCAAGCACTAAAAAATGCAGCAGAGAAAGCAGCAAAAGATGAGAAAGATAAAGCTATTCGGGCAGCTAGAAAGGATCCTATACCAGTACCAGCACCAGAAATTGGGCCAGTACCAGTAGTGCCACAATCGTCAAATACTAACTCTTCAAAACCTGAAACAATGACAAAATCGGGTACACCTGCTAAATCGTCCCCTTCAACAGACAAGGTAGATGCGCCAAAGGTGGAGAAAATAGATTAAAACGTGAGTAAAAGAAATAAGAATTGTTCATTAACAATTTCTCAATTTTAGATAAATAATTAAGTTAGAGAGCGTATGAAAAAATTAATCACTATGCTATTTGTTGCAGTGCTTTTCATTGGATGTGCTACAACTTATTATGACTCAAATGGCAATCCTATTTCAAAGGAAACCATGAACCAACTCACAGCAGAAGCGGTAAATGGGCATCTAAACGAGCATCGTTATCGTATATTTGTTGATAGAATGTATCCTAACCAAGGACCATCTCGCTATCTAAACAACGATTATGGGCTAGAAGTAAGTGGCGACTCTGTAGGACTTTTCCTTCCTTACTGGGGAAGATTATATCGTGCTCCTATGGGTTATTCTGATCCTGCTTTACACTTTGTTCAACCGCTGCAAAGCTATGATGATCAACCTATTAAGGACGGTAGACGCATCATAATGACCACACGCAACAACTCGGAAGTTATCCAAATCATTATTGAGCAATTCATCAATGCTTCTGCAAGCGTAAGTGTCAGCTCCACCGATCGCGACCTTATTCGCTACACAGGTATTATGTCGTTAGACGATAAATTTACAAAGAAACAATAGGATAACACAACTTTCATACAATTATAGCCTACCTATTATCTGGTAATAGATAATAGGCAAGCTATTAAAATATCATCTTTTAAAGATAAAAATAAATTATTTTTGTTTTGCTTTTAATTTATTTTTAAACGAAAAATAAATTAAAAATCATATTAAAAGATAAGCTTTTGCTGTATTAAAGGTTATCTTTTAATACTAAAAAGGTAAATTATTACTTATTAAAAGGTAGTGCTTCACACAATAAAATGCTACAGAATAGGACTTGAAGGCTTATCAGACTCCGTAAAATCGACATATTCGCCCTCATTATCCTTTATCACTTTCTTTGTGCGCTGCTCCATTGAACGATTATCAATGATTGCATCTTCGCCCTTATAATTAGGCTCGCGATGCTGAGAAAAGCCACTAAAACGCTGGGCATGCTTACGCACTTGCTTAAAGAAAGTGTAAACAATCCAGCCTAAAGCTACAAAGAGAACTATGAATAAGAAAAGGGATAGTTTTAGAAATGTTGCCATAACCTATTAAGATTTGACTAAGTTCGACCCATTACGCTTCATTACCACCACTGATAACACTACATACCACGCAATGATAATGGCAAAAGCGGTAATTCCAAAAATTGATAATAAAGGAATACAAGATAAAAGAAATATATATTTTATCTCGTTACCTTTCCAACCCCATTGTTTAAACTTCAAGGCAAACATAGGAACTTCAGCCACTAAGAGGCATGAACTTACTAGTATTCCTCCCAAAACGAGGAATAAAGCAATGGGATAATTAGCGAGCTTATCGCCTATTCCTACTAACAAGGAACCCCAAAACAAGGCGTTAGCAGGTGTTGGCAAACCAATAAAGCCTAAAGCTTGACGCTCATCCAAATTAAATTTTGCTAAACGCAAACCAGAAAATGCAGCCATTATAAAGGCTAGAAAAGGAATGTATTCGCGCAAAGGCTCTAAGAAAGAGGGATAATCCATAATGCCTAATTGTGAGAATACGATAGTAGAAGGGGCTACACCAAAGGTAATATCATCGGCTAACGAGTCGAGTTCTTTACCTATTGGCGAACTAACATGAAGGAGTCTTGCCACCATACCATCGAAGAAATCAAACACTGCACCTATGATAATCCATACCAAAGCTATCTCAAGGTTACCACCAAAAGCAAAAGCTGTGGCTATGCAACCTGAGATAAGATTACAACAAGTGATACAATTAGGGATATGCTTCTTCATATTAAGCCTCACTCTTTGTCTTTAATTTTGCAATAACGGTTTTATCGCCAGTAGTGCTTTGATCCATCTTCACACACACTTCTGCATCTATAGGAAGAATAACATCTACACGACTACCTAGCTTTATAAAGCCAAGATGCTCATCTATATAACATTCTTCACCCTCTACAGCGTATGTCCTTATACGACGAGCCATTGCTCCTGCAATCTGTCGGCATAACACATCTTGACCATCATGAGTAGTAATGATAACATCCGTATGCTCGTTTTCTTCACTTGCTTTAGGCAACCATGCCTTATGGAAATTACCATTAAAATGTTTTACATACTTCACCACACCATCTACTGGAAACCAGTTAGCATGCACATTAAAAGGACTCATAAAAATAGAGATCATCAAACGTTTGTCATAAAAATACTTATCTTCGTCAATCTCCTCAATAACAACAATATGACCATCGGCAGGAGCTACTACTATACCTTCGGTATCTTCCGATTCAAAATAGCGAATAGGACAACGATAAAAATTTAAAACAATTCCGAAGATTGTTCCAAAGACTACAACAAATATACCAAAAGGAACTTTGGAAGGAATGGTAAACCAAAGAATTAATGCTATTAGAGTAAGGACTATTGCGGAAGACCACAATGTGTTAGTTCCTTCATGATGAATACGTATCTTCTTAAGTTTTTTTCTTATTTTTCCCATTTATTAAGACAAAATTTTGTACTTTGCAAAGGTAAGCCTTTTTCATTACTCAAACAAATATTTAAGAATTAAGTTTTGGCTATATGCCCTTTTCATCGTAACTTTGAAAGCTCAAAACAGCTAAGCTTAATGGAAGATTATATACATTTACACGTTCACACCCACTATTCTATTCTCGATGGTCAGTCGAAGATAAACAACCTCGTTGACAAAGCCATAAAGGATGGTATGAAAGGTATGGCTATCACCGATCATGGCGTGATGTTTGGCATCAAAGAATTTGCTGATTACTGCGCAAATAAGAACAAAGAGCGTAAAGCCAATGGAGAAGAACCTTTCAAACCCATCTTTGGATGTGAAATGTATGTGGCTCGCCGCAAGCAAACAGATAAGGTGAAAGAAATGCATGATAACTCGGGCTATCACCTAGTGGTGTTGGCTAAGAATTATAATGGTTATAAAAACCTTATAAAACTGGTATCGAATGCATGGGTAGATGGCTATTATTACCGCCCAAGAACCGACCGTGAACAGCTTGAAAAATACCATGAAGACCTTATTGTTTGTACGGCTTGTTTAGCAGGAGAAATACCGGCAAAGATCAGAAAGGGTGATATAGAGGGGGCAAGAGAGGCATGTCTATGGTATAAAAACTTGTTTGGAGAGGATTTCTATCTTGAACTTCAACGACATGAAGTAACCGACCCTACACTCATTGCCAACCGCGAAGCATACCCACTTCAGCAACAGGTAAACAAGGTTTTAATGCAATTCTCGAAAGAATATGGTATCAAACTAGTATGTACCAACGATAGCCACTTTGAAGACAAGGAAACTGCTGAAGCGCACGACCACTTGCTTTGCCTCTCTACCAATGAGGATTTAGACGATCCTAAGCGCATGCGCTACTCGAAACAAGAGTGGTTTAAGACGCGTGAGGAGATGAACCAAGTGTTTGAAGACGTGCCAGAAGCAATGGCAAATACCATTGAGATTTTAAACAAAGTGGAGATGTACAACATCGATCACGGGCCCATTATGCCTTTCTTCCCTATCCCAGAAGATTTTGGAACAGAAGAGGAATGGCGACAGAAATTTAGCGAAGAAGATCTTTTAAAAGAATTTACTTCCGATGAAAATGGTGAAAATCCATTGCCAGAAGACGAAGCTAAAAAGGTAATAGAGCGTTTAGGTGGTTATGAAAAGATATATCGTATTAAGTTTGAAGCCGATTATTTGGCAAAACTTTCCTACGATGGGGCTAAGCGTTTGTATGGGGATCAATTGTCTGAAGAGGTCGATAGCCGTATCCGCTTTGAACTTCACGTGATGAAAACTATGGGTTTCCCGGGCTATTTCCTTATAGTGCAAGACTTTATCAATGCTGCAGAGAACGAACTTGGTGTAATAGTAGGTCCCGGACGTGGATCTGCCGCAGGATCGGTGGTGGCTTATTGTCTAGGTATTACAAAGATTGATCCTCTAAAATACGACTTGCTTTTTGAGCGTTTCTTGAACCCTGACCGTGTTAATCTCCCTGATATTGATACCGACTTTGATGATGATGGACGTGGCAAAGTGCTACAATGGGTAATGGATAAGTATGGACATGAAAACTGTGCACATATCATTACCTACTCTACTATGGCTACAAAGAACTCCATAAAAGATGTTGCCCGTGTAGAAAAATTACCACTCGATCGCTCGAATGCGCTATGTAAAGCTATCCCCGACCGACTTCCTGACGGTTTAAAAATGAACCTCAAGAATGCCATTTCATGCACACCGATGCTGCAAGAAGCAATGGTGAGCGAGAACGAACGTGAACGCAATACCATTAAATATGCAAAGATGCTAGAGGGAACGGTGCGCGGAACGGGTATTCATGCTTGTGGATTTATTATCTGCCGTAATCCTATTGATGATTGGGTGCCTGTATCTACAGCTACCGATCCAGACTACCCTGATCAAAAAGTGCCCGTAACCCAATATGATGGACACGTGATTGAGAGTACTGGACTGATAAAGATGGACTTTCTTGGACTGAAGACTTTGTCGGAGTTGAAAGAGGCTTGCAAGGTAATTAAGCAAACTACTGGCAAGGAAATCGACATCGAAAAAATACCAATTGACGACGAACTTACTTACCAGCTCTACCAAAAAGGACAGACAGTAGGTACTTTCCAGTTTGAATCGGCTGGTATGCAGAAGTATCTTCGCGAGTTACATCCCACTGTGTTTGAGGATCTAATTGCAATGAATGCGTTGTATCGCCCAGGTCCAATGGACTATATCCCTGATTTTATCAAGCGTAAACACGACCCTACCCTTGTACAATACGACATTCCTTGCATGGAGAAATACCTCAAGGATACATACGGCATCACTGTTTATCAAGAGCAAGTGATGTTGCTTTCACGCCAGTTAGCCAACTTTACACGTGGCGAAAGTGATGCACTTCGTAAAGCGATGGGTAAGAAAAAGAAGAACATCGTTGATGCCATGAAGCCTAAGTTTATCAAGCAAGGGCAAGAAAATGGACACGACCCAAAGGTTCTTGAGAAAATTTGGAGCGATTGGGAGAAGTTTGCAAGCTATGCTTTCAATAAGTCGCATGCCACTTGTTACTCATGGGTGGCTTACCAAACAGCCTACCTCAAAGCACATTATCCTGCAGAATATATGGCTGCGTTGATGACTAGACGGTTTAGTCAAATTACTGAAATCACAAAATTGATGGAGGAATGTAAGGCCTTAAAGATAGAAACACTTGGCCCTGATGTGAACGAAAGTCAGATAGGCTTTGGTGTAAATAAGCGTGGTGAGATACGCTTTGGGCTGTCTGCTATCAAAGGCATAGGTACAGGAGCTGCTGAAAACATTGTGAAAGAAAGGGAAACAAATGGTCCTTATAAGGATATATTCGACTTTGTAGAGCGTGTAGATCTTAGCAGTATTAACCGAAAAGTAATCGAAAATTTGGCATATAGTGGAGGTTTTGATTCGCTCGGAACAATCACACGTCGTGAAGAATACTTTGGAGTAAACAGCAAAGGAGAAGCTTTCCTTGACACACTATTGCGTTATGGGCAGCTGTATCAAACCTCAAAAGCAGAAGCAGCCAACTCTCTATTTGGTGGATTTGATAGTATTCCCGTAGCACGACCCGCTGTGCCTCCTGCTGAAGCATGGGCAAACATAGAGAAATTGAACAAAGAACGTGAGCTGGTAGGTATCTACCTTTCGGCTCATCCACTAGATGAATTTTCGGTAGTCCTTAATCATCTTTGCAACACTCATTGCTCACAAATCAGCCGAAATGCCGATATGGTAGCGCTAGCAAAGACAGAAGAATTAACTTTCGGAGGCATTGTAACCAATGTTCGCGAAGCTTTCTCGCAGAAAACGGGTAAACCTTATGCATTTGTAACTATAGAAGACTTTGAGGGTGTAGGCGAGATTGCGCTCTTTGGAGACGATTGGACACGATGGAGTAGCTTCCTAAAAGTAAGCTATACCGTATACATTACAGCAAAATGTCAGCAACGCTACCGATATAATCCAGATCTTTATTCGCTTAATGTGCAAAATGTTCAACAGCTATACGATGTGAAAACCAATCGTATTGAACGCTTAACGCTTAGCATAGATCCGTCAACGCTAAACGAAGACATGGTAAACGAACTGACCTCTGTTTTTGAAAAGCATCCCGGTAATACTCAACTTTATTTTAAGTTGCGCGATCCTAAGAATGACAACTTGCTTCTTCATAGCCGTGGAGCAGGTATAAATCTTGACAGAAAGCTAATTACTGAGCTTGATAGTTACGATAATATAGAATACAAAGTTAATTAAATCGCTTGTGCTTTATGGCATAGTATTTGATAACAGAGTAATATAACAAAGAAAAATATAGTATTAACATTTAAATAAAAAGAAACGATGGAAGTAAAAATTACATCAGAAAACTTTGAAAGTTTGAAGAATGGCGAGTTGCCATTGGTAGTAGACCTATGGGCAACATGGTGTGGTCCTTGCAAGATGATAGGTCCTATCATCTCTGAATTAGCAGAAGATTACGACGGAAAAATCGTTGTAGGTAAGTGCGATGTTGAGGAAAACGATGATATAGCAATCGACTACAATGTTCGCAACATTCCTACTATTTTGTTCTTCAAGGGTGGTGAGCTAGTAGATAAGTTTGTTGGTGCAGCATCAAAGGCTGTTCTTGATGAGAAATTTAAAGCATTATTGTAAGCATATAGCTTAGCTTTAACCCAAACAAAAGAGACATATCCTTAACTACGGATATGCCTCTTTTTTTTGTATCTTTGCACCTAGAATAAATATGAATATATGGGAAATAAACAAGACTACAAGCTCCGCAACAAACGTTTTCTACAAGAAATAAAGAAGAAAGAAGGCATTTTAGCCCTTGCAGACGGCGTAATGGCTGATATAATCAAGAAAGGAGAAGGCTCAATCTCGCCTTCAGCGCGCTCTATTGTTACTTGTAAATATAAGGGTAGCCTTATTACAGGTGAGGTTTTCGATAGCAATTGGGAAAACGAATACCCAGAGGCTTTCCGTGTTAATGAACTAATAGAAGGTTTCCAAATAGGTATTCAAGCCATGCATCAAGGCGACATCTTTCGCATTTATATCCCCTATATGCTAGGATATGGCAACAAGCGCAATGGCAATATACCAGCTTGCTCTACACTCATCTTTGAAGTAGAACTCATCGGTGTGATGTAACTTTAACCTCCTTAACGCAAAAAAGGCTTCTCTTTTGAGAAGCCTTTTCTTATGAGGTGCCTGGCGGAATCGAACCGCCCTACACGGTTTTGCAGACCGTTACCTAACCGACCGGCCCAGGCACCATTGCTGTTTTGCGGTTGCAAAGATAGTAATTATCTTCTACTCCACCAAATATTCCGAATATTTTTTAACTAAAAGCCGCTGTTATTGGTTATCACTATGACAAATGGGCTTCGAACGCCCCTCTAATTTTTGCTGTTCCTTTAGTTTGTTATGGATGGCACAGCCTTTACAACCTCCACACGGATCGTTTGCCGATACTATTGTTTCTCTGATTTTTTTAAACGCATAATAGAACGCAATGCCTAACACTGCACCTATTATAATATACTGCCACATAAAATAATCCTTTCACCTTATTTATCAAAGGCAAGCACTTCGTCTACATAACGCTTTGCCTCTGGATATTCCGATTTTACTTTTCTCACTTTGGTTTTCACCATAATAGAGGAAATAATTCGATAGATAACAAAAAGCACTAAACCTATTGCTACAGCCATAATAACGCTAAGCATCCCCGTAAAGGGTAGGTTTTTATCGGGAATAGCCGAAATAACCAAGATAGGAAGAACGATCAAAATACCCGCAATGGTATATTGCGTGCGCTCCGATCCACCACTATCCAAGGCTGCTTGATAGTAGAAAAGATAGTCGGACAATTCTTCTTCCGACACCTTTTCACTGCGAACAGGGAAACCGGGTGTGCCGTCTAATCGCTTAATTTTGTTTTCTACCTTATGCTGAAAATCGTTTAATAAAGTAGAAGGGTTATGCCATTCTTTCATAATATACGCCTATTATCATTGAAAAATCCCCTCCTCTCGCCTGTCCCTCTGCAAGCATTTGCTTGTAGAGGGAGACAAAGCGTATGGGGTAAAACAGTGTTCCTATAAGCCGGGTTCTGTATTTTACACCTCTTTCGATGTGCAAACCGCCTGTCATTTATCTACTCTATGAATTGCTCCATAGCTCTAGCGTTCTACCCTCCGTTGTGTCCTAAGACTCGGGCGGGCAACCCTCAAACAACGGTTTACATGAACTTGCAGCTCCTGAACGGCACAGCCAGCTGATCACCCAACTGCTGGTGGTCTCTTACACCACCTTCTCACCCTTACCAATCCTTGCGAATGGCGGTTTTTTCTTCTACCTTCATCTACTGTTACCAATAGCTTCTACTTTCGGAAGCAGGATACCCTATGCTGCCCGGACTTTCCTCTCGCACACCGAAGCATGCCAGCGACAGAGCCGGAACACTGCCTTATGAGTTGGCAAAGTTACGGAAAAACAAAGGAAAAGCAAAGACAAAACAATAAAAGATATAAACATAAGCAACATAGTACTATGCCTATTTACTATGTTACCTGTGTCAAGACACTATGTTACTATGTCTGTATACTATGTTACTATATCAAAAAGGAGTACTATGTCTCCTAAGATAGTTATGCAGTCGATTGGTGAACTCGTAGTTTTTCAATCCCCATTTAGGAGCAATCAACAGCTCGGCTGGACTCTGACTCACAAAGCGTTCCAATACTAAGTCTTTGCGCAACAAAGCAATATAATCGGCTATCAACTCGATGTATTCATCTACAGTATAGAGGTGAAACGGATTTTCATTATACATCTTGGCAAGCTTTGTTCCACGGATAATCTGCATTTGGTGGATCTTCAAAGTGGTGAGCGGAAGGGAAGATATAATAGGTGCTTGTCGAATACTTTCGGTTCTGTCCTCGCCCGGTAATCCTAAGATTATATGTGCACCTGTACGAATACCACGTTCGGCAGTGCGTTCTATCATACGGCGTGAACATGCGAAGTCGTGTCCACGATTAATCAACGCTAATGTTTTATCGTTACAACTCTCCACACCATACTCTACAAGCAGAAAAGTACGCTTATTCAGTTGCGTAAAATAATCTAACAGCTCGTCGCTCACACAGTCGGGACGGGTTCCAATAACCAGTCCTACCACATTCTCCACTTGTAAAGCCTCATCGTATAGCTTCATCAAGTGTTGTACACTGCCATAAGTATTAGTGTAAGCCTGAAAATAAGCAAGGTATTTCATATCAGGATATTTACCCGAAAAAAAACGCTTTCCTTCTTCCAACTGCCTCGTTACCGAGTTCTTATCATCGGAGCAATACGACGGATTAAACGTTCGGTTATCGCAATAGATACACCCTCCCCTACCAATACTTCCATCGCGATTAGGGCAAGTAAAGCCTGCATCTATCGAAATCTTCTGCACTTTAAAGGGAAACTCTTCACGCAGCCAACTTCCAAAGTCTCTGTAATATTGCTCCATCATCTATTTTTTTATAAAGACAAAGGTAGTGAATTTTTAGCATATACTTTTATAAGCAATATCATTTAGTTTGCAAATATGAATGATAGTATTTGGTCTTTTCACTCTGTCTAGTATACAGTGTTTCGAGCATACTGGCGAAGTATCTTTGAGCAGTTTTGCCAAAATTGTTCGTTTCTTGGGCTATGCAAAAGAGCTTATGGAAGTAATTTCTAAGCCTAAATATCAAAGCATTGAAGAAATGGTGAGGATTAATAAGAACAAAAGAAGAAAGAGAGGTACAAATGAAAAATTTTAGTGCCTATTCAATTCGTAAAGCAATAATTAAAACAGCAAGTAGGGTGTGCCTATTTTGACACACCCGATACCCTTTGTGTATATAGTACCTTTATTTTTGTTTAGAAAACGACCTATTTCAAAGTACCATTATTTGCACTATTAATCATATCCTCAGAAGCGTACATGTAAACTTCCACACGGCGGTTTTTCTGACTTACACGAGCATTCTCAATAGGGTTAGCACTACCTAGGCCTTCTACCGAACGGATCTGACGATCTGAAACCCCATTGCTACGCAAGCAAGAAGAAACAGCATTTGCACGATTTTGAGACAATGGCAAATTGATGTTATCGCTACCTGAAGCATCGGTATAGCCCTGAATAGCAACATCGCAATCGGCATTAGCTTTCATCACCTTAGCAAATTCGTAAAGGTCTTTCTTGGAAGCACTGCTCAAAGTATAGCTATTGAGAGGGAAAAGAATACCAGAATCGAAAGTTACCTTTACACACTGCAAACCGTTAGCATCAGTAACTTTCTCGACAGAAGCATTAGGAACACGAGATGCTACCTCACGAGCCACCTTATCCATGTGATGACCTATCAAAGCACCTGCGCCAGCTCCGATAACACTACCTATAGCTGCTCCAATAGCTGTACTCTTGCCATTATGTCCTATTACCTGACCTAAGATACCTCCGAGAACAGCACCACCACCAGCACCTATTAATGTTCCTGTACCTTGTTTTGTGTTACAACTTACAACTGAAAGCACGCATAAGCCTGCTGTTATTACCTTAACATTCTTCATAACTTATATAGTTTTGTCTTTTCAAATCCTACAGCATTATTGTACTACTTTAATTATTATCCTTATGTAAGGGTAAACAATTTAATGTACGATTATCTGTTTGCCAACATTTTTTTGTAATTTTGCACAAAGATACCAACATAATTCGATGTTTCAAAAGGGAATTGCCTATAAACAAAAGGATTTCCCCTAAACATGAAGAAATAACATTAATAATAAATATGGCAAAAGAACTAAAAGAGCTTACCAAGAGAGCTGATAACTACTCTCAATGGTACAACGATTTAGTAGTGAAAGCTGACTTGGCAGAGCAATCGGCTGTACGTGGCTGTATGGTAATTAAACCTTACGGATACGCTATTTGGGAGAATATTCAGGCACAACTTGACAAAATGTTTAAGGCTACTGGTGTACAAAATGCTTACTTCCCCCTACTAATCCCGAAAAGCTTCTTATCTCGTGAGGCAGAACATGTAGAGGGTTTTGCTAAAGAGGCTGCCGTAGTTACACATTATAGATTAAAGACCAAAGAGAATGGTGGTGGCGTAGAGGTAGACCCTAGCGCAAAGCTAGAAGAAGAATTGATTATTCGCCCAACAAGTGAAACTATTATTTGGAACACTTATAAGAACTGGATCCACTCATGGCGCGATCTCCCATTGATGTGTAATCAGTGGTGTAACGTTATGCGCTGGGAAATGCGTACCCGCCCATTCCTTCGCACATCAGAATTTTTGTGGCAAGAGGGGCATACTGCTCACGCCACTAAGGAAGAAGCAGAAAAGGAAGCTAAATTGATGCTAAAGGTGTATGCCGATTTTGCTGAGAAATGGTTGGCAGTACCTGTAATTCAAGGTGTAAAGAGCGAGACAGAGCGTTTTGCTGGTGCGCTTGACACTTATACTATTGAGGCTATGATGCAAGATGGTAAGGCGTTGCAGAGCGGTACATCTCACTTCCTAGGTCAGAACTTTGCAAAGAGTTTTGATGTTACTTTCTTAAATAAAGAAAACAAACCAGAGTATGTATGGGCTACATCATGGGGTGTTAGCACCCGCTTGATAGGTGCATTGATCATGACCCACTCCGACGATAATGGTTTGGTGCTTCCTCCAAAGATTGCTCCTATTCAGGTAGTCATCGTGCCTATCTTCAAGGGTGAAGAACAGTTACAACAGCTAACCGATAAGCTTCAACCAGTAATCGACGATCTTCGTGAGGCTGGTATCACTGTGAAGTTTGACAATAGCGACAATAAGCGACCAGGCTTTAAGTTTGCCGACTATGAGCTAAAGGGAGTCCCCGTTCGTTTGGCTATGGGTGGACGCGATTTAGAGAATAACACTATTGAGGTAATGCGCCGCGATACGCTGGAAAAGGAAAGCGTCAGCTTTGACGGTATTGCCGACTATGTGAAGAACTTACTCAACGATATTCAAGACAATATCTTTAAGAAAGCACTCGACTTCCGCAATGCTCGCATCTACGAATGTGATGACTACGAAGAGTTTAAGAAGAAGGTTAAGGACGGCGGCTTCTTCCTTTGCCATTGGGATGGTACAGAGGAAACCGAAGCTAAGATTAAGGAAGAAACACAAGCAACAATACGATGTGTGCCTTATATGTTTGAACAGACACCCGGTACCGATATGGTAAGTGGCAAGCCTGCTAAATATCGTGTTCTTATCGCTAGATCATATTAATATCATTAAAATATATCCGCATCACAAGTTTATAATTTGTGCTGCGGATTTTTGTTTAACTGCTATATATATAACGTTTATGAAAAAACTTATTCTATCGGTTGCAATCCTAGCAACATCACTTTGTGCAAATGCACAAACCCTCATCAAGCCCAACTTTAAGAAAGGCGATGTGGCACACTATGAGAATGTAACCTCTATGCAAATTGACCTTCCAATGGGTGCAGGCTCACAACAAGCTAAGGTTACAGCCTTATCAACTATTACAGTAAAAGAAGCTAATGCCGATGGTTTCGTATTAGAAGACCTCTGTACTAGCATTAAGCCAGAAGGTAACGAAGATCTTGCTGAAAACATTTCCGACTTTATACAATACCTAGAAAACACACCATTCTTGTTACAAACTAACAAAGATGGTGAGGTTATAAAGATTGTAAACTACAATGATGTAGCAGCAAAGATTTCAAAAGGTGCGGTAGCAAAGATTGATGAACTCTATAAAAAGACTCCAGAACTTGAACAACAAGTACCTAAGGCAAAGCTTATCTTGGCACTTTCAACAAAATATTCTGAAGAAAAACTAATTAAGACCCTCAAAGAAATTGGTATTTATGCCCTATATGGTAAGACCCTCAAAACGGGTGATGTTGCAGAAAGAAATATTAACGGTGTAAAAGCAAAAACTACCTATACCATCTCTTCCGTGCTTGGCACTACTGCTATCGTTGGCACAAGCAAGACCACTATGAACGAAGAAGATACTAAAGCATATATTGCAAACCAAATAAAGGAACAAGGTGGCGACGATGCGATGGCTCAACAAGTGCTTAGCAATTGGGCGCAGTTTAAGCAAATGGGTATGGACAAGATCGACCTTGACATGACAGAAACTGCTCATATCAATAAAAGCAACTGGATAACCGACTATGCTACCAAAGGGGTTATTAAGGCAATGGGTACCAACGTGAAAATAGAAAGTAACACCAAGTTGTTAGACAAATAGTCCGTTTTCTACAGAGAAAATATAGGTTTTATAGTTAAATCTTTATAAAAAGGCTTTGTTCGATAGGATAAAGCCTTTATTTTGCGTAACTTTGCACGCCATTTGCGTATAATGGGTAGATTGTATAATTTTATTTTTGGAGGCATTATAATTCATGAGACAACTTAAGATTTCAAAAAGTATCACCAACCGATCTAGTGAAGCACTCGATAAATATCTAGTAGAGATTGGTCGAGAACCCATGATTACCGTTGATGAGGAAATAGAATTAGCTCAAGAAATCCATAAAGGTGGTCGTAAGGGCGAGCGTGCAAAGGAGAAACTTATCAAAGCTAATCTACGTTTCGTGGTATCTGTAGCTAAACAGTATCAGCACCAAGGCTTGTCATTGACCGACTTGATAGATGAGGGTAACATAGGCTTAGTGAAAGCCGCCGAGAAGTTTGACGAAACACGTGGCTTCAAGTTTATTTCTTATGCTGTGTGGTGGATCCGCCAAAGCATTCTTCAGGCAATAGCAGAACAGAGCCGTATCGTGCGCTTACCTTTAAATCAGGTGGGTGCTATCTCAAAGATTAACCAAGTAACCAACGAGTTTATCCAAAAGCACAACCGTCGTCCTTCTATCCATGAGTTGGCAGAAATGACTGGTATTGACGAGGCACGTATTCGCCAAAGTCAAAGTGCAGACAATCATCACATGAGTATCGACGCTCCTTTTAGTGATGATGACGACAACTCTATGAGCGATATGCTTTCATCAGGCGACGACTCTCGCACTGACAAGGGTGTAGACTTCGAATCAATGTCAGACGATCTCCGTGCTGTTCTTCAAAACACTTTGAAAGAACGTGAAATCAAAATCGTTACAGAATGTTTTGGTATCGGTTGTCAGGAAAAGGGGTTAGAGGAAATCGGAACCGAAATGGCACTTACACGCGAACGTGTGCGCCAAATCCGAGAAAAGGCTATTGAGAAGATCCGCGAAAGTGGAAACGCTCGCGTACTAATGAAATACTTGGGCTAATACTTCTGCTGAGAGAGAAGCAGTAGCCGCCAGAGAGTTAAAGCTATCTTTTTGATTATTATTTCGTAAGAAGCGATAACAAGATAGCATAAAAAAACGAGGAAATGTTTAATAAACATATCCTCGTTTTTTATTATTGATAGGATAAAATTATCCGAAACAGCACTATTACAGCTTTATAACCTGAGTTCGGTATAAATGATTACATTTTACTAGAAAGGTAATCCTACAGCAAAATGGAAAGTAAAATCGCGACGGAAGTTAGGGTGCCAAAGCGCATAGTGTTCTGCTGCTGTTTCATAAGCAGGATTAATTGCTTTCATACCACCCTCAAAACGGAGAATAAAGTAATTAAAGTTAAGACGTAATCCCAAGCCATAAGCAACAGCTAGCTGCTTGTAAAATTCCCCAAGTTTAAACTGTCCACTAGGTTGTTCATCGTAAGCTCTCAATGTCCAAACATTACCCGCATCAATAAACACAGCACCATCAAGCTTCCAAAATAGATGCGTTCGATATTCAGCGTTTAGATCGAGCTTCATATCACCAGTTTGATTGATAAAGTCAATTCTTCCATCAGTACCTTTAAATTTTCCTGGACCTAACTCACGCACACTCCAGCCACGCACAGAGTTAGCACCTCCTGCAAAATAACGTTTCTCAAAAGGTAATACTTTACTATTCCCGTATGGCCACGCTACACCAAAATCGCCATGCAAAGCTAAAGAATTATTCTTATCGAACTGATAAATATAAGTGTAATCGAAATCGAACTTTACATATTGTGCATAGGCTATCTCAATAAATTTCTTTTGTCCTTCGGCGTTACGTTTAAAATTGAAAACACCACTTGTAGCACCTAAAAGATTGCCTGCCGACTCTACCTTTGCTCGCAAAGAATGTGTAGGGGTTTTGTAGCTAATTCCAAGCCCTGCTCCCATGATAAACAAATCCTCGTAATTATACTTTAAGATAGCATTACGATTAGATATATTATCCAAATAGTCCTGCTTAAATGTATCACTTATCCATGGCATATAAACATAACTTAGTTTTAAAACATCAAAGTCATAAGTAAGATGCTTATTGGGGGTTGCCCAGTTATATTTCAACCCTGCAGAGAAAACTCTTCGATGAAATTCGGGACGGTTTTGCAAATCCCAACTCACCGCTAACTCTGTTATAGCCGTACTTCGACGACGAAAGTCTTTACTTAGAAGAGGAGCTAATAAAGTTGGAAATTGTAAACTACCTCGAATACCATACTCTACATAATTCTTATCCTTATAACCTTCTAATCCTGTTATCGCCTCATAAGCTGTGCGTAGCTCTATACTAAACTTCTCGCTACCTCTAAACAAATTTCGGTTTTGATAGGACAACGTAGCTGCTGCACCAAGATCGCCTGCAGTATTGGTTCCTTCTAACTGAAAAGATACTGTATTTGGCTTATTATTGAGTATTTGCACATCTGCTTCAAGATAACGATTAGCGGAAGTCTTATAAGAAAACTTTTTCCCAATAATCAAACTATCAATATGCGGAACCTCTCTAAAATTTATACTAGTATATCGAACAGCCCCTAAACGAGCAAAATTATTATATGTCTTTTGCAAATCAGCCGCAGAAAAATACTTACCTTCCTCAAGTAAAATATTGTCCTCAAGCACATTTTTTCTTAAATGCAAACCTGTAGAATCACCAGGAATAACATTAACCTTATCTATGATATAACGTGGATGTTCTGTCAATTGCTTTGTAGCATTGTCATAATTACGCATCAAGTGAAGTGTAACATTTACATGTCTTGCTCCACCCACAGAATCGGCTGTATAATATATAAAATCCTTGTGAAAATGATAAAATCCCGAATCGTTTAATATTTTAGTCAAACGCTTGCGCTCTGCATCAAGCGAAGATACTGTAAATTGAGTAAGTTTATTTTTATAAATCTTTTCATCTAAATGCTTTTCCAACACCTTTGCTACTACAGAGTCTTGAATATCATACGAGAAATGGTCAATAAGATATGGTTCTCCAGGATACAATTTATAAATAGCAGTGAGTTTTTTGCCTCTTATTCGCTTATCAAAACTAACTTTTGCATTCATATATCCCATATTTTGCATAGCCTTCACCAAATCATCACATGACAATTTTGCTTGCAAAGTATCATACAATACAGGTTTTTCACCCATTTTCCTTAATGTGCGATTAATCCATTTTGTTGTATCACGACCAGCAAGCGAATAAGTGCCTAAAGGCACTTTAAACATAGAGAACCATTTAGAATTGCCCTTTTGTCGAACGTATTGTTCTAACTGACTAGCGTCGAACTTCTTAACATCTGACTTTAATTCGACTTTGTCTAATAAGTATTCATGATCTGGAACAAACTTATCTGACGAACAACTCCCTAAAATAATTGCTGCTAACACCGCAACAGACAGATAACATTTGCTGTATTTTCTTACCACCGACATAGATCTCCTTACTAAATTTGCGCAAAGATAATAAAAATATAAGATGTATTTTAAGCAAATGGATAGTTTTTTGTATATTTGCTATATGGTTTCTAAGAATAAAATAAAACTTTATCGATCCCTTGATACTAAAAAGGGACGAGAGAAAGCAAATCTTTTTATTGCAGAAGGCCCCAAAGTAGTAAATGACTTACTACAAGCAGGTTTTGAAGCAGAGGAAATTTTTGAGGACATTGAGGATATTAAAAAAATTACATTCCTGCAACACCCCCAATCTATGTTGGGTGTTTTCAAATTAAAACAAGTCCCAAACTTGCAAGAGGATGTTTTTACTTTTTTTCCTTCTCAGAAATTGTCTTTAGCTTTAGACGGTGTGCAAGATCCAGGAAATCTTGGTACTATTATTCGTATAGCCGATTGGTTTGGCATAGAAAACATTTATTGCTCTCCAAATACTGTTGATTGCTGGAACCCAAAGGTGGTACAAGCCACAATGGGAAGTATTGCACGTGTAAATATTCACTATACTAGTTTACTTGAATTTGTTGATAGCCTTCCTTTAAATTACCCTATATATGCAACTTTGCTTGATGGAAATAATATCTATCAGCAAGATCTTACAGAATATGGTGTTATTGTTATGGGCAATGAAGGTAATGGAATATCAACAGAGCTAAGACAGAAAATCAATCATAAACTCTATATTCCTAACTACCCAGCAGATAGGTCTTCAGCCGAATCGCTAAACGTTGCTATTGCCACAGCTATTGTGTGTGCAGAGTTTAGACGATTACAACATTAGCATCAAAGCACGAAATATACTTGTATAATATAGTGTATTTAAAACTATTACGACAAGCAATATAAAAGCAAACAACAATGAAACAGCTACAAGAACTAGTTCGTAAAAACATTTGGGAATTACCCACTTACGCAAAAAATAAACAAACAATACATTCTGCAGATATATTTCTTAATGCAAATGAAAATCCATATAACAAACCTTATAATCGGTATCCAGATCCTTATCAAACCGAATTAAAAGCAGAGCTTGCAAAAATAAAATCAGTTCGTTCTGAGCAAATATTCCTTTCCAATGGTGCTGATGAGGCTATTGACTTGTGCTATCGTGTGTTTTGTGAACCTCAAAAGGATAATGTTGTTGCTATAGAACCTACATACTGCATGTATAAAGTATGTGCAGCCATCAACAATGTGGAGTATCGATCAGTAATGCTTAACGAACACTTTCAACTTTCGGCTGACAAACTGTTAGCAGCATGCGATGAACATACAAAGCTAATTTGGGTATGCTCACCCAATAACCCTACAGGAAACAACCTTCTTAAAGAAGAAATAGAGAAGTTAATAACTAGCTTTAATGGTATCATAATTATTGATGAAGCCTACTCTGATTTTTCTAAGCAAGCTGCATTTAGAAAGCGATTAGCTGATTTTCCAAACATAATTGTCCTCAATACGCTCTCTAACTCTTGGGGATGTGCAGGAATACGCCTAGGAATGGTATTTGCACAAGAAGAAATTATAAATCAGTTTAATAAAGTTAAGTTGCCACACAATATTAATATATTAACGCTGAAGCAAGGTATTGAAGCCCTAACTCATCGTTTTGATGTAGAAGATTGGCTAAGAATATTACTCCTGGAACGAACAAGAATGATTAAATCCTTTGCAGAATTACCATTCTGTGAAGAAGTTTATCCTACTGATGCTAATTTCTTTCTTGCTAAAGTCACCAACGCACAAGCCATAAACGATTTTCTTCTGACTAAAGGCATTAAAGTGTGCATAGACACACAATGCAAAAACTGTTTGCGTATTACTATCGGAGCAAAAAGTGAAAACACTGAACTGATAGGAGCATTAAGACAATTTAAAGGCTGAGTGATATATAAAACAATGCTATAAATAATGAGGAAAATTGTAAACTTCACATGATTTTACTCAAACAGATTTACACCCCTAAGGGAATAGCAAATTGATATTAAAGAAAAGTTAATAACTTGGGGGTTCACCTTATTATATTTACTTTTGCAATCATATTATAAAAATAACTATTTACAAATTATAGTCTGTTAAGGCAGATTATTCATAGATATATTAAAAAATGAGCAAAAAACCAATCTTTGTAGCTGGTCCATGTGTAATTGAAAGCCCAGAACTTCTTTGCCAAGTAGCAGAAGAATTAGTGCGCCTAAATAAGAAATATGGAACAGAGATTATCTTCAAAGCTAGTTTTGACAAGGCTAATCGTACAAGCATCAACTCGTTTAGAGGGCCAGGACTTAAAAAAGGATTAGCTATGTTGGGAGATATAAAACAAAAATATGGTTTAAAAATCCTTACTGACATCCACGAAAGCTATCAAGCTGAAGAAGTTGGCGAAGTTGCAGATGTCATTCAGATACCTGCTTTCTTGTGTCGGCAAACCGATCTTCTCATTGCAGCAGCTAAGACTGGTAAAATTGTAAATATCAAAAAAGCGCAATTCTTAAGCGGCACAGATATGAAATATCCAGTACAAAAGTGCATAGAAAGTGGTGCGAAAGAGGTTTGGCTCACTGAGCGTGGCAACTGCTTTGGATATAATAATCTAATAGTCGACTTCCGTAACATTGCGGATATGAAAGCGATTGTACCAACTGTTGTTATGGATTGTACGCATAGCGTTCAACGTCCTAGTGCAGGAGTTGGCAAAACCATTGGCGATCGTAAATTTGTACCAGCAATGGCTATAGCTGCTAAGGCCTTTGGAGCTACAGGCTATTTCTTTGAGGTACATCCAAATCCAGATCAAGGGTTATCAGATGCCGCAAATATGTTAGAACTAAATAAATTAGACGAGTTAATAGGAAAACTACTATGAGCACTGTAGAAGAAAGATTAAAAGAGGTTAGGAGTTATGCTGCTCAATGCATTAAGGAAGAAACAGAGTCGACATTAGCACTGATAGATCAGCTTGACGAAAACTTTGACAAAGCAGTAGAGCTAATCTATCATTGTAAAGGAAAGGTAATCGTTACTGGTGTTGGTAAGAGTGGAAACATAGGTGCTAAGATTGCAGCAACTCTATCATCAACAGGAACTCCTGCTTTCTTTGTTAACCCATTAGATGCCTATCACGGTGACTTAGGGGTGATGACAAAAGAAGATATTGTACTTGCACTCTCTAACTCTGGACAAACAGATGAATTATTACGCTTTGTCCCTATCTTGCTACACATGGATATTCCTATCATTGGTATGAGCGCAAACACAAGTTCTCTATTAGCAAAATATTCTACTGTCCACATAAAAGTATGGGTAGAAAAAGAAGCATGCCCTCTAAATTTAGCTCCAACAAGTTCCACTACCGCCGCCCTTGTCATGGGCGATGCTTTAGCTGTAGCACTCATGCGGGTGCGCAATTTTAAGCCAAAAGATTTTGCACAGTTTCATCCTGGTGGATCATTAGGAAAACGCTTGTTAACAACTGCTCAAGATGTTATGCAGGCAGAAGAATTACCTATTATTCCAAAAGAAATGAATCTTGGTGAAGCCATCATTCACGTGAGCAAAGGAAAGCTAGGGCTTGGAGTGTCACTTGACACTGATAATAGAGTTATTGGGCTGATTACAGATGGTGATATTCGTCGAGCAATGGAAAAATGGCAAGCTAAATTCTTCGACAAAACAGTAGAAGACATTATGACAAAACAACCAAAGTCGGTTTTACCTACAACAAAGATATCGGATATTCAAGCCACCATGCAAAAGTATAAAATACATACAGTATTAGTGTGTGATGATCAAAAACAATTGCTGGGCATCGTTGATCATTACAGATGTATGTTCTAAGAGGTATTAACCTTCACAAGGTTAAATAAAAAGAGAGATGTTATAAGTAAATGTTTTTAAAGAAGATAACCATAATAACTAGTATTATCATTGTATCCGTCCTTTTCTCGGTAACAGAGAGTAAGGCTATGATATTGCCCACAGACAGAGCTGACTCCTTGATTGTAAACCAATTAAGAAGTAAAGGAGTACACTTTTCTAAGAACAATTCTGTAGCTTTGCTAAAGAGTGGACAAGAGAAATTTAATGATATGTTTAAGGCTATAGAGCAAGCCAAATCTAGCATTCATTTGGAATACTTCAACTTTCGCAACGACTCTATTAACAAAGAACTTATTAAGCGCCTTGCCGTAAAAGCCAAAGAAGGTGTTGAAGTAAGAGCCGTTTTTGATGGATTTGGAAATGCGAGTAACAATCGCCCGATGACTAAAGCTTACTTGAAGGAAATCAGAAAAATGGGCATTGAAATATATAATTTCAAACCTCTCCAATTCCCTTGGTTTCATTGTATTTTCAATCGCGATCATAGAAAGATAGTCGTAATAGATGGTAAGATAGCCTATACTGGAGGTATGAACGTAGCCGATTATTATATAAAAGGAACGAAAGTAGTAGGCTCTTGGCACGATATGCACTGCCGCATAGAGGGAGATGAGGTAAATACATTACAAAAAATATTTTTTAAAATGTGGTATCTTGTTTCTGGACAGAAACTACAAGGAGCTAAATACTTTAGGGGGATCAGCAATGCCCACTATATTAAAGGGTTAATACCAGACACTGCTGCAACAGCAGGCAAGAAGATGGTAGGAATTATTAATAGAGAGCCACACATAACCAAAGATATTATTCGCTATTTTTATGTAAATGCTATCAATGATGCAAAGGATAGTATCAAACTTATTAATCCTTACTTCACACTTAATCATAACTTAATGAAAGCATTGAAGAATGCTGTTAAGCGTGGGGTGAAAGTAGAAATACTATTGAGCATTAAAAGCGACATACCTCTTACTCCAGACTGCGGCTTCTATAATGCACATAAGTTAATGAAAAATGGCTGTACTATTTGGCTTTATAAGCCAGGCTTCCACCATACAAAAATTATTATGATAGATGGGCAATTCTGCACAGTAGGCTCTGCCAATCTTAATGCACGCAGTTTGCGCTGGGATAGAGAAGAAAATGCGGTGATTATTGATCCATATACAACAAAGGAGCTGGACATCTTATTTGAAAACCAAAAGAAAGACAGCTTTATTTTAACGCCTGAAAACTGGAAAATATGGCGCACACCATGGCAACGCCTTAGAGGATGGTTTGCACATTTATTAGCACCGCTGCTTTAATTAAGAGTTAAGAGTTGAGGTTTGAGAGTTAAGAAACGAAAGGAATTGATTAACAATATAATTTACAGTCCACACCCTCTCTCCATGTATCAAATAATCACAATAAAAAAATTAGCTTGTAATTCTCATTTAAAATAACCTTCTAAATATTATTGATATCTACATAACCATGCATCACAGCATAAATGGTAAGGGCAGAAACACTCTTCATACCGAGTTTATCCATAATATTTTTACGATGTGTAATAACTGTTGTTAAACTAATATTTAACTTTTCTGCAATTTCTTTATTGATCATTCCTTGGACAATCAAAGATAAAACTTCAATTTCACGGTTACTTAGTATCTTGTTTTTTAAGACTTCTGGAAGGTCTGGTAAATTTTTACCTCCAGGATGTCCATACTGTTCCATTTTTAAGACTGCACGTATCAAGTCTTTCTCAGGTGCATTTAAGCAAAGACTATGAAACCCAGATAGCTGTGAATTAGGATCTTTAGTTATCGTCAATACAATAGTTTTGTGCATATTCTTTGAAAAGAAGCTAAGATTCTCAAGTACCACTGTTTGTGCCACAAAGAAATGGAAGAAAATATCAGAATTAGCTGCTTCAAAGTCTTCAAACGTAGCAAATGTTTCTACCGTCATTATCGGCATAACATTCTGTAAAATTTGTTTCAATCCTAAAACTACCAATGTATTTGGATCTACTATTGCCATCTTAGGGCGTCCATGTTCAATGATCATAGCTCGATTTATGTCTATATATATATTAAACTTACAACTTTACCTTACGTATATCAACTAAGTTATTTACGATAGCATATATAGTAAGTCCTGCTGGCGAATGTATTTTTAGCTTCTTTGCTATATTTCTTCGGTGAGTGATCACTGTATTAGTAGATATGCAAAGATGCTCAGCTATCTCTTTATTCGACATTCCTTGCACTAAAGCTACAATAACATCTTTTTCACGATCACTCAATGTATCACCACGATCAGGACGCTTGTTTATCATACAGCTAATATTAGCACTAACATCTTTTTGCTTGATATTTTCCTCTAAACAGCGAATAGCAGGAATAAAGATATTTTCCTCTACTTCAGCATGCTGCTTTAACCACTCCTCACAATTATAAATATTAAACAAAGCAGCCGTTAATTGATTATTATGTTGAGCATCAGAAGGAAGATATTTCAGTATGATAGTTTTCACCTCTCCAAGCTGTTGCTCTGCTTGATCATGATGTTTAGAATAGGTTTCAATGTCATATTCGCCTGTAGCTTGATTATTAAGTAGTGCATCGACATACGGAAACACCGTTTTTTCCTCGTATGACATGTGCTTACTTATAACAAAGGCATATTCATCAAACAACTTAATAATCAACTTTGCTAAATTTTCTGTTGTGTCTACTGCGGCTGCTAATTGTCTTTTGATAGCTGGCAATTCAAAGTCGAGATAGTAAACATGGCTTGCACGAAGGTATTGCACTAAGGTAGAAATGGATATTTTGTCGAGATCACTCCACTGGCTATATCCATTAATCGTAAAATTGATCACAGAGAGAAAAGTAAAGGTATCTACGTTTTGATCTTCGCACACTTCTTTCACGGTTTTATCACCAAAACCAAGATTAATACCAAAACGTCCAATACTTTGCAATATATCGTAATTATCGCTGATAAGACTAATCATCTTATCATCTGGCTCATATATTTTATGATTCTTCATTTATTTTTCTACCTGCTTAAAGTTTAAGTTACAAAGTAACAAAAAAAAAGCCATTTATACAAAATACAAGTAAGGTATTTATACAACAAATCGCATTACTAATCAATATAAAAACGATAAATCGAATATCGTGGCTCCATTATTTCGGTCTATGAGCATGTGTACATAGTATTTCAGTATATTTAGAAAAAAAATGACAACTATTCTCATTTATATTGCAAGAAGGAGCCTCGCAAAAGCAGATAGAACAAAATATATAAGTGCCTATTTTTCAGCCATATACAAATGCTAAAACAAAACATGACCTTTTACGGCACAAAAGGTTATGTTTTACTCACTAAAAGGTTACCTTTTGTACCGTAAAAGATAACCTTTTGTGATTATAAAGATCATAGTTTGTTCAACGTAATGCAAATTCCACCTATATAGCTATGATCTTTCTTTACATTTATTGTCCCTATCGTGCGCTCATCAACTTGCTTTAAAAAAATACTTTTGCAATATCCAAGCAAATGATGTATCTTTACGAAAGTTTTTTTATATATCCTTAATTCCGCAGCATAAATTCTTGTAAGAACTCCAAGTGCCTGAGAAACAAAGTTCTCAAAACACTTGGATATGTCAGAAATTTCACCTATCTTGG
>QWCQ01000475.1_pt1 | contig 31502 bp, 31 predicted proteins | sample 1972701 | NCBI WGS metagenome assembly QWCQ01 (sample SAMN09866704, study PRJNA288562) | Human gut metagenome isolate pre4_stool, whole genome shotgun sequencing... | reverse complement strand
TCCGAAAAACATCCCGGATTTGTTGTAAATAACGGGAAAGCCACTTGCGAAGAGGTTTTAGCTGTCCTTCACGAGGTTCAACGGCAGGTGAAAGAAAAATTCGGTGTACATATTCCTTTGGACGTCAGAATGCTCGGCGAAGGGCTGGTACAAGAGAGGTAATAGAATTATTAAGAGGCGAACAGCCTCTTTTTGTTTGGCTGAAAATGAAAGAAATATGTAAATAGCTCTTGCATTTTTTTTTAGAAATGAGTATGATAGTAATGTAAGTTAGCACTCGAACTTAATGAGTGCTAATAATTTGAAGGAGGAATTGAAATGTTAAAACCGTTAGCAGATCGTGTTCTTATTGAAGTAGACGTGGAAGAAACAAAGACCGCAGGTGGTATCTTGCTTCCTGACACGGCACAGAAAAAGTCCCAGAAGGGAACAGTTATTGCTGTTGGTTCCGGGAAAGTTTTAGATAATGGAGAACGCTTGCCTTTTGAAGTGGCTGTAGGAGACAGAGTTTTGTTTGCAAAATACTCCGGCGTTGATATTGAAGAAGGCGGTAAGAAATTCTTACTTCTTTCCGAACGGGACGTTTTGGGGAAACTTTAATTTAAATAATCAGATAGGAGCGATATAAATGGCTAAGAAAGTACTTTATAATGAAGAAGCTCGTGCAGCTCTTTTAAGAGGTGTAGACCAGCTTGCAAATGCAGTAAAAATTACTCTCGGACCGAAAGGCCGCAATGTAGTTCTGGACAAAAAATATGGAGCACCGAATATTGTAAATGACGGTGTTTCCATTGCCCGTGAAATTGAATTAAAAGATCCTTTTGAAAATATGGGTGCCCAGCTTGTTAAAGAAGTAGCTACAAAAACAAATGACGTAGCCGGTGACGGAACAACTACGGCTACTCTCCTTGCACAGTCGATGATTCATGAAGGAATGAGAAACGTAGCAGCAGGCAAAAATTGCACAGGTTGCTTCTATTTCTTCTGATGATAAAACCATCGGCGGCTTAATTGCAGATGCTATGGAAAAAGTAGGTAATGATGGTGTTATCACTGTAGAAGATTCCAAAACAATGGGAACAAGCCTTAAAGTAGTAGAAGGCATGCAGTTTGACAGAGGCTATCTCAGCCCATACATGGTATCTGACACCGATAAAATGGAATGTGTCATGAATGATCCGTTGATTCTTATTACCGATAAAAAAATCCCGGTTATTCAAGATATCATCCAGCTTCTTGAAAAAGTTGTACAGGCTGGTAAGGAACTCCTTATTATTGCCGAAGATGTAGAAGGGGAAGCACTGGCAACACTGGTAGTCAACAGATTACGCGGTACATTTAAGTGTGCTGCTGTCAAGGCTCCGGGATTTGGTGATCGTCGTAAAGCAATGCTTGAAGATATTGCTGTTTTGACAGGCGGACAGGTCATTTCGGAAGATATGGGACGTAAATTAGATACGGCTACAGTAGAAGATCTGGGTACAGCTCATCAGGTACGGATTACGAAAGATAATACTACTATTGTCGGAGGTGCCGGTGATAAAGCGGCCATCAATGCAAGGGTAGACCAAATCCGTGAACAGTACAAAGAAGCAACTTCCCAGTTTGATAAAGATAAGCTTCAGGAGCGCTTGGCTAAAATGTCCGGCGGTGTTGCAGTCATCGAAGTCGGAGCTGCTACGGAAGTAGAAATGAAAGATAAGAGACTCCGCATTGAAGATGCATTAAATGCAACTCGTGCAGCTGTAGAAGAAGGTATCGTAGCAGGTGGCGGTACAACATTCCTGGATATCCAGTCTAAACTTGATGGTTTGGAAGTAGAAGGCGATGTAAAGACCGGCGTTAACTTGGTTCGGAATGCCATCGAAGCACCGCTCCGTCAGATTGCAGATAATGCAGGTATTGAAGGAGCTATTGTTGCTGAGAAAGTAAAAGCTGCAGGGGACGGAGTCGGTTACAATGCTGCTGCTGACAAGTATGAAGATATGATTGGTGCAGGTATTGTGGACCCCGCTAAAGTTACCCGTTCCGCACTCCAGAATGCAGCATCTATTGCAGCTCTGGTATTGACAACAGAAGCCATTGTAGGTGATGATCCGGAAGAAAAACCGGCTGCTATGCCTCCGATGCCTCCTATGGGCGGAGCAGGAATGATGTAATTTTCCTGAAATAAAAAAATTAAAATAAGAGTCCCTATCTGGGACTCTTATTTTAATTGGAAATAGAGGAAAGGATGAATCATGAAAATACAAATAAAAAGAATCTATGAACCTTATGAAAAAACAGACGGGTACAGGGTGTTAATTGATCGTTTATGGCCGCGGGGAATTTCCAAGGAAAGAGCTCGAATTGATGAATGGAAAAAAGAAATAGCTCCTTCAACGGAACTCAGGAAAGCCTATCATGAAGAACAAATCAATTATGATAAATTTGAAAACTTGTATATCAGCGAGTTGCAAAATAATCGGGAAATTTTTAATTTTTATAAAAGGCTGGAAAACGAAAAGATTATAACACTCTTATATGCGTCTAAAGATGAAGAAAAAAATCATGCCGCCATATTGAAAAAATATTTAGAAAATCTGAGATAATACAAAAACAAGGTCTGTTTTTATAAGCAGACCTTGTTTTGTAATCCGGTTATTTTATTGACAAATCTTTTCGCTCTTTTAAGTATTCTTTCAGGTTCAGGACTCTTACTGCAGTCCAACTCCCGTTTATGTCTTTTTCCATTTGCACATGCCAAATGAAATCTTTATTAAGATCTTTGTCATGGATTTTGACTTTAACAATTGCAGAATTGCCCTGTTCTTCCACATTCAATACATCAGTCATGGACAGAGCGGCAGAACCGGCATAAGCAGTGATACTTTCGACAGGCTCATCGAGAAAAGATTTACTTTGCCGGGTTTCCGTCTCAAAACTGCTTTCTGTGCGGTGTATTAATTCTGTAATAATTTCTTGCTTTAATCCTTTGACAATGGCAGCCGCAATTTTGTGTTCAGGCAGGTTGTCGGCTTTAAGTTCATCAAGGATATCATCAATGGCATATGAATATACTTTTTCCATATTGACTCGTTCCTTGAAGAGCTGTAAATCTTTCTTCTGAAGAGCTTGTTGTATTTCTCCTGCCGCATAGGCAGGTGTTTTTGTCCAGTAACCGAAATAAAAACCGACGGCCAGAGCTACAATAAGTCCGATTATTACAAAAAGTTTTTTCATAAAATGCCTTTCTCCTTAAGACACATTAATTATCTTGATTGAGTAGTAAAAACGAAGTATTCAATAGGTGTTTTTTATTTTCCGGTGTCGAAAAGAGCTTTTTGCTGTGTGAATTCAATCATACCGTAAATGCCGCCTTCTCTACCGAGCCCGCTTTGTTTGTAGCCGCCAAAGGGAGCAGATGTATCTCGGGGACTGGCATTAATATAAATGTTTCCCGCTTCGATTTTTTTGGCAACAGCAATCGCTTTTTCTTTTTCACCATATACGCCTGCATTCAAACCGTAGCGTGTGTCATTGGCGATTCGGATGGCCTCTTCTTCTGTTTCATACGGGAATACGCAGAGCACAGGACCGAATATTTCATCTCTGGCTATCGACATTTCGGAGGTTACGCAGGTAAAAATAGTAGGTGAAATATAATATCCGTTGTTTGAATTTTCGGGAACCGTACCGTATAAAAGACGTGCACCTTCCTGTATGCCTGATTCAATATAGCTTTTAACCTTTTCATATTGCCGGAGGGAAGCCAGAGGCCCCAGCGTAGTTGACGGATCTTCCGGATTTCCCGTTGTATATTCTTTGGCAATCTCAATAAGTTTCTTTTCGATAACAGATTGCTCGGATTTTGGAATGAGTAAACGGGAAAAAGCAGTACATGTTTGCCCGGAATTCAAAAAGATGGAATTAAAACATAAACGTATAGCTTCCTCATGATTGTTGCCTTTTAAAATAATGTAAGGGGACTTACCACCCAGTTCCAGGCTGATATGTTTCAAGCCGGTTAATGCATTTTTCCCGACGTTAATACCGCCGGAAGTAGAACCGGTAAAGGAAATCATATTAATCAGAGGGTGAGTTGCCATCGCGTCACCTACTTCTCCGCCGCGTCCGGTAACTAAATTAAATACACCTTTAGGGAAATTTGCTTTTTCAAATGCATCGGCCAGCCAGTAAGAAGAAAGTGGTGTATGCTGGCTCGGTTTTAAAATAACGGTATTTCCCATGAGGAGTGCAGGAATAACTTTTTGTATAACTTGTCCCAATGGGTAATTCCATGGCGTAATGCAGCCGATAACGCCGACGGGTTCCCTGTAAACCGTAGAAGCAGCCATATGTTCTACAAGGGGGACTTTGGGTGCCAAGTCGATATAAGACTGGGTTCTTGTATATTGATATTCTACTTGTGCAGTTTTTGTAAATGTATAGGGCGATCCCAGCTCTTTTACGGTAATATCGATTAATTCATCTTCTTGGGAGCGGAAAATCTCCAAAAAACGTTTCATGAGGGAGATTCGTTCCTTAAGCGGAGTCGCAGACCATACAGGTAATGCCCGGTGAGCAGCTTTTGCTGCAGCATCTACATCTTTTGCATTTCCGGCGGGTACTTTTGCAAAAATTTCTCGGGTAGCCGGATTTTCTACATCAATAAATTGACCTGTAGAACCGGGAACCCATTGTCCGTTGATATATATTTTTTCAAAGTTCATAAAAAAGACCTCCTTTGTACTACTTATTATTATATAACAGCAGAAAGTATTTTAAAGTCCTACAGAAAGCTGATGAATATATTTACATTTTCATAGGATAAAAGAAGTCTATCGTGTATAATAAGCATGTATAAATAATTTTTATGGAGAGGCAAAATGGAAAACAAAGAGGCATACGGGAAAAGTAAGAGTTTTATAAAAAATGAAAGACGGTCTTTTAAAGGCAGGAAATTTTCTTCCGGGAAATCAGGGAATAAAGGCCCTAAGCCCTCCTTTAAGGGAAGAAAACTTGAAGTAGGAAGTATCTATAGGGATCGGGAATTAGGAGAAGGAACGGTAACGGCAATTACAGAGGAAACAATAGCAGTTTGTTTTGGGGAGAATGAGAAAATATTTCCCCGCCGGAAGAGAGAAGAACGAAAAAAAGATTCTCGTATTTCAGAAAAGAAAGTATTTGAAAAAAGAGAATATGCAAAGGATGACAGGAACCCGGTTTTTACGTTTGATACAACAGAAGACAGAAACAAAGAAAGTGAGAGCGATGTAAAGCGATCTCCTGTCAAGGTAGGTCTTCATGTAAATGATGATGTATTGGGACCGGGAGTAGTAGGCCGTATTACCGAACGTGGTACTTATGTCACTTACGAAAGAACAGGTGAATTTGTTTTGTATCCTCTGGGGTTACCGCTAAAACTTATAAAAAGTGCTTTCCCGGAAGAAGATGTAAAGGAAAAGAGGGTTAAAAGGCAAAGACCTCTGAGAGAGGCAAGAACTTATAAAGTGTCGCCTGAGACAAAAAAAGAGGAGAAAAAAGAAGTTTTGCAAGGAGAAAAGTCGTCCCGTGGAAGGAAAGAAACAGGAAATGTTCATTATTTTGAACTGGCAGAAGGTACACGTGTCTTAAATAAGATATTTGGTATCGGCGTTATAAAAGAAATCGGACAGGGAACGTTGCTTGTTGATTTCGAGGGAGAAATCAGGCGATTTTCTTATCCGGAAGCATTTGCCCGGGGCGAACTTGATGTCATAAGAGAATAGATTAAAAAATGTGGTAATAAAAGCCACATTTTTTTATTTTTATCCGATTTATAATCTTATGCCTATGATATAATTAAATAAGTAATAAAATAATAGAAATATTAAAATTTAAAACTGATATATGGAGAGATTTAATGGGTTTATTAGATGATACAGTGGCACGTATACGACCGCTGAATAAAGTTGTAATGGAAAAGGTACAAGAACGATGGGAACGATTATATTTCGGCATGGGCGATTTGGGAAAGCTGAAAGAAATTGTTATCCGGTATGCAGCTGTTACAGAAGAAGTGATTCCTGAGGTTCCTAAATGTTGCATGGTTGTAGCGTGTGCAGATCACGGTGTATATGCACAAAAGGTATCTGCATATCCGCAGTCTACTACGGTGGGAATGACAAAAGGATATTTGGTTGCCAAAGGGGCATCCGCAAATGCCATGGCGCATTATTGCGGGGCAGATATGATTGTAGTCGATATGGGTATTAACCATGATATGTCAGATGTGCCCGGTATTTTAGATAAAAAAATTGCTTGGGGGACAAAAGATATTACCCGCGGACCGGCAATGACAAAAGAAGAGGCTATCCGATCTATAGAGGTGGGTATAGAGATAGTGGAGCAAAAAGTAAAAGAAGGCTACCGTGTATTTACCGTGGGCGAGATGGGAATTTCAAATACTACGTCTTCTGCCTGTATGATTGGCGCGTTTAATCATTGGAATGCCATAGAAGTTACAGGGCGGGGTACAAATATTTCCGATGAAAGACTCAAACATAAAATAGAAGTAGTCCAAAAAGCATTGGATATCAATCAGGCTGATCCTGATGACGGACTGGATGTTTTAGCGAAACTCGGAGGCTTTGAGTTTGGCTGTATGACCGGAGTTATTCTGGGGGCAGCGGCTAACCGGTGTCTTACAATAATTGATGGATTTAATTCCACGGCCAGTGCTTTTGTGGCAAAAAAAATATCAAATGTGTCAATTCAATACTTGATGGCGTCCCATCTTTCTATGGAGCAGGCACACCGGCGTTCATTGGAAAAATTAGGACTGTCGGAATATATTGATTTGGATATACGTTTAGGCGAGGCGGTAGGAGCAAGTATTCAGAAAAAGATATTAGATATGGCACTTACCGTATATAGAGAAAGTATGACTAAGGAGCAGGTACAGGCAGATGGGTCAAATTGAAATGTTAGATAAAAATATTATGGAAGCTTGCCGGCTCTATGTGGATAATCTGATAAAACCTCTTCATGCATTGGGAAAGCTGGAGGACATGGCAGTCAGACTTGCAGGGATTACAGAAACAGTTAAGCCGCGTCAAATAAAGAAAGCTGTTGTTGTAGTGGCAGGAGATACAGCCGTCGATAAGGAAAATCAAACGGGTGGAAAACAAAGTCTTCTTGAGTTCCGGGCGTTGGCAAAAGGACTTGCTCCCGTAAGTGTGGTCGCAAGAATGATGGAGATTCCTTTATATTTGGTTGATGCAGGTCTTGAATCGGATACAACCGGGATTGAGGGTGCTCTTGTAAAAAAAGTCATTAAGGGGACACATCGCGGTAATCGTGCCATGACTCGGGAGCAGGCGGCAGAAGCCATCACGTTAGGAATGTCTGTGGCAAGAAGCTTGGCGGCTCAAGGCGTAAATGCAGTGGGATTGGGAAGTATCGGTGAAAGAGCAATGCTTTCCGCATTGGGCGTTACGACTGCTATTATGAAAGATGAATTACAAAAAAATGCTAAACAAAACGGTATTTCTATAGAAATTAAGGAAATCGGAGATCTATCGGAAGATCCTGTCGAATTTTTGGGAAAAGTAGGTTCTGCGGAGATTGCAGTGCTTTTTGGCTTGGTGGTACAAGCGGCAAAAGAAAAAATGGCAGTAGTTTTTGATAATGCGGTCACAGGTGCAGCAGTTCTTGCAGCGGTAGAGACATATCCGGTCATCAATGAATATGTTTTTCCCTCGGCGTCTTATGAAGAGCCTGTACATCAGATGCAGATGAAAAGATTAGGAATGAAACCGTTTTTGCATTATGATTTCACTTTAGCAGAGGGATTTGGTTCCGCCATGGGGCTATCTCTTTTGGATGCGTCTCTAGACATGCTGAACGTGATGAAAACTTTTGGTGAAGGCGGTGTAGACGTGGCTGAAGACGGCCCCGGAAAAGATCGCCAAAGAGAGGACGTGAGATAATGAAAGCTGTATTTATCCGTTGTTACGGTAAATTAATACCTGATATGCTTGTAGGCGGTCTTATTGACATGGGTGTACCGCCTGAATATCTGAAAGCAAAATTAAAAGAAGCGGGATTACCTGACGATTTTATCGAAAAATCAATTCCTCATGCACAGGTATCAGCCCATTATTTTCATGTGCCTGAAAAAGCAGATAAGCCGCTATTACTCAGGCAAGGCGATTTATACAGGCAGTGGCGTGAAATTTGCACAAAAGCGGCTCCCGAATGGGAAGTTCCGGGGTGGAAAGTATTTTCTTCTTTGGCGGCAGGAGCATCGGATGCACTGGATGAAATTCCGGCGAACATCATTAATTTACAACGTTGCGAAGTAAAAGAGGAACATTTAATATCCTTATACTGTTTTTTTGCTGCTCTCGATTATTTGGGCGTAGAATCACTCTTCACCTGTCCATTTTCTGTAATTCCGGGAAAGAGTGAAATGGCCAGGACAACGGAAAAAATAATGATTCATGCTGTTTCTACCACGGGAGAAGCAATATCGGCTGAAGATATTAATCCGTTTGCCGCAGCCATGATAGAAGGGCTTTCTGCCGGGTATATACCTATGGATGGAAGATTCTTGGTTGATAAAACTGCTTATGGCAGTGCCAGTGCGGTGAAACCGACAGGCGAGTCAACAGTGGCGGTATACTTGGGATATTTTACTGACCGGGAAGATTCCATATTTAGCCGTCATTTGAAAGTTTTCGGTATGGATGTGTAATTTTTAGAGAAATAAGGATAAACTTAGTTGCCTAAATTTCTGTAACTGTCATTGACATAGAAAAAACCATATGGTAAAGTAGTGACTATGATGTCATTTGTTAAGTATTCCGTTTATGGAAATGGCGGAATTGTTACAGAATTTGCTTGACAAATAACAAAGCAATGATATAATAATATCGTTGCTGACACAGATGCGGAAGTAGCTCAGTGGTAGAGCACAACCTTGCCAAGGTTGGGGTCGCGGGTTCGAGTCCCGTTTTCCGCTCCATTAGATAGTTTCATCCTTGCGGATGTACTATAAATTCCTGAATAGCTCAGCCGGTAGAGCGCGTGACTGTTAATCACGATGTCGCAGGTTCGAACCCTGCTTCAGGAGCCAATAGGGGTATCGCCAAGCGGTAAGGCAACGGACTCTGACTCCGTCATTCGTAGGTTCGAATCCTGCTACCCCTGCCAAATATGATCCATTAGCTCAGTCGGTAGAGCACTTGACTTTTAATCAAGGTGTCCCGCGTTCGAGTCGCGGATGGATCACCATTTATGGCCTGTTCGTCAAGTGGTTAAGACACCGCCCTTTCACGGCGGGTTCGCGAGTTCGAATCTCGCACAGGTCACCAAGTGGGCGATTAGCTCAGCTGGGAGAGCGTCTGCCTTACAAGCAGAATGTCAGCAGTTCGATCCTGTTATCGCCCACCAAAACGGCCCGGTGGTGTAGTGGTCTAACATGCCGCCCTGTCACGGCGGAGATCGTCAGTTCAAATCTGATCCGGGTCGCCACAATTTTGCCTCGGTAGCTCAGTTGGTAGAGCAAAGGACTGAAAATCCTTGTGTCCACGGTTCGATTCCGTGCTGAGGCACCATATTTGCGGCTGTGGCGGAATGGCAGACGCGCTACTTTGAGGGGGTAGTGATCTTTCGATCGTGTGAGTTCAAGTCTCACCAGCCGCACCATTCCTTATTTTTTCTTTACAATTTCATATGCGGTTGTGGCGGAACTGGCAGACGCGCTATCTTCAGGCGGTAGTGGAGTAATCCGTGAGAGTTCAAATCTCTCCAACCGCACCAACCTCACAATGGACAAATCTCATCGGCGGATGAGATTTTTTACGTTACTTTTTTACTCATGCTATAATACAAGTATTGAATTTACATATTTAGGAGCAGGAAATGGGAAGATATATATTCCGGTGGTCACCGGCACGGATTGTTGCCACTGCGTTTTTTAGCGTCAGCTTTGTCGGATCGATTCTCTTATATTTGCCGGTTTCACATATGCCTGGGGTGGAAATTACTTATTTAGATGCTCTTTATACAGCTGTAAGCGCGATGTGTGTCACCGGATTATCTATTGTAGATACAGCAAAAGTTTTTAATTCTTTTGGACAGATCGTGTTGGCTGTATTGATTCAAATAGGTGGTCTTGGGGTCTCTACCATGGGAGCAGGAGTTCTTTTAGCCTTAGGCAAGAAAATGGGTATGAAGGAACGAAGTCTTATTCACGATACGATGAAGCTTGATTCCTACGCAGGGGTTGTCCAATTCCTCAGAACATTATTTGCTACCACTTTAATTATCGAGTTTATCGGTGCAATTTTAGGGTATTGGGTATTCAGAAAGCATTATGAACCGCTGGAGGCTTTTGGCTTAAGTCTGTTTCATTCGATATCATCCTTTAATAATGCAGGACTTACTATTTTATCGACAGACAGAAGCATGGCAATGTATGCTGAAGATCCGTTTATGCTTATTTTGACATTACTTCTTGTGTTTATGGGTGGATTAGGGTTTATTGTTATCCGTGAATGCTGGATAAAACACTTTGTTTGGCGCAAACTGAGCATGCATTCCCGGGTCTCTTTGTTTATGGCGGTATTGCTTTTGTTTGGCGGAGCAGTACTTTTAAAGGCTACAAATGACATTTCCTGGCTTGTCGCTTTTTTTAGCAGTCAGTCCGCAAGATCTGTCGGGTATGAGGTATTTCCTTTTGAAGAGTGGTCACCGGCCGGACTTTTGGTTATGCTCATTTTGATGTTTATAGGAACATCTACCGGATCTACCGGCGGAGGTGTCAGAACCAGTACAATTTTTGCACTTGCATTGGGGATACGCCGTGTCGCCACCAATGCACGGGCAGAGGCCTTTCATTATTCAATGTCGCCTATAGTATTCAGAAAAGCTGCGGTAGTTGTGCTTTTCGCTATTTCAGATATTATTATCAGTACATTTATTCTATTGGTTATTTCACCGGGACTTACCTTGGCGGAAGCTTTTACTGAAATGCTGAGTGCATTTACGACAGTCGGTTTATCTTTGGGGACGACAGCCTCTTTGAATGAATGGGGGAAATCTCTATCGATTCTGGTCATGCTGACAGGAAGAATTGGTCCTATTACGGTAGCAACTGCCTGGCACTTTTATGACGAAACCAGAGCACGATATCCGGAGGGAAATATTACTGTCGGCTGATGGAGGGAGCTATGTTTAGTTTTAGTACAAAAAAACCTGAAAATTTATCTTATGGAGTAGTAGGGCTTGGACGGTTTGGCTATATACTGGCTACAGAATTAGCTGCATACGGGTATGATTTGCTCGTCGTAGATACTGATGAAAGTATTGTCCAAGATCTTCGGTCTGTAACAGAAAATGCAATTGTCGTAGATGGTTATGATAAAAAATCATTAAAAGATTCAGGCGTAAAAAATTGCGATGTAGTCATTGTGTGCTTAGACGAGGAACTGGAAAAATCGCTCTTAGTTACTTTAAATTTGATTAATGCAGGTGTAAAAAAAGTCATTTCGATTGCAAATACATCAGAACATGGTGAAATATTAGAAAAACTCGGAGCGGAAGTTGTGTATCCGAAAAGAGATATGGCAGTCCGTTTGGCAAGTCGTTTAAGAGCAAATATGATTCTTGACTTTGTACAATTAAATGAGCAAATTAATATATATAAAGCAATTTTACCTGAGGCACTTGAAGGACAAACTGTCAGCGGAAGCGGATTGCGTACGAAGTTTGAATTAAATATCATTGCGATTCAGAATCGTGATGGGGTTAAAGATATGATCAGTCCGGGTTATGTTTTTCAAAAAGGAGATATACTTTTTTTGGCGGGAAGTAAAGAAGGATTTAAGGCACTCACCGAGTGGGTGGGGCGTAACGAGGAATAGAATGTAATAAAAAACCGAGTCACTTTGTGATTTGGTTTTTTATTGTCTCGAAATAATAGGGAAAACGTGCAGTATGGTATAATTAAACATAAAATGAGCTTATTTTTGGAGGAAAGTATGGAGAAAAAACTGGTTATTATTGATGGCAGTTCTCTTTTATACAGAGCATTTTATGCATTGCCAATCCTTTCTTATAACGGAATCCCCACGAATGCAGTGATGGGCTTTTTAAATATGCTCTATGATATTTATAAGAAAATGGATCCCGAATACGTTGCGGTATCTTTTGATAAGAGTAAAGACACATTCAGATCGGAATTGTATAAAGATTATAAATCCACAAGAAAACCGGCACCGCCGGAACTGATTCCCCAGTTTGATCTGATTCGCGAAGCACTTCGCACATTAGGTGCGGCCGTTTATGAAGTTGCCGGATATGAAGGCGATGATATTCTCGGCACCTTGTCGGCACATTATGAGAAAGAAATGCCGGTTGTTATAGTGACGGGAGACAGGGATGCTCTTCAGTTATCGAATGAGCAGACAACTGTATATATTACACAAAAAGGAGTCTCCCGGATGGCGGCGATGACACCGGAGGCAATTTTTGAGAAATATCATATTACACCCCGACAAGTTATTGATATGAAAGCATTGATGGGTGATACAGCTGATAATATTCCGGGCGTTCCGGGTATTGGAGAAAAAACAGCACTCAAGTTACTGACGGAATATAAAACATTGGATAATTTATATGCCCATGTTTCAGAGGTGAAGGGGGCAGTGGGGAAAAAGCTTGCAGAAAATAAGGATTTGGCTTATCTCTCTTATAATCTGGCAACGATAAAGAAAGATGTACCTTTTAAATTTTCTTTAGATGAAATGAAACAGCCTGTACATTTTTCTGAAATGGAAGATTTTTTTGCCCGCTTGGGTTTGACCAAAATTTCTGATAAATACAGTTCTTTACCAAGGTTTAAAGAACTGTCGGCAGCTAAAAAAGAAGAAATCCAGACCCGTTCGGTAAAAGTAGAAACATTTACAGAAGATGTCAGTTTAGAAGGTAAAGTGGCAGCACTTGCTCTTCAATATGAGGGAAAATCTCCGTTTTACAAAGCGACTTATGCGGTAGTAGCTTGCGAGGGGCATGCTTATAGCGTACTGCCAAATCAGTTTGAGGAATGTGGAAAAATCTTAAAAACAGCAAAAGAAGTTGTTGTAGAAAACAGTAAAATTATTTATGAATCAAATTTTCCTTTTGAGGGGATTCCTTTCTATGATATGGCACTGGTGTCTTATCTTCTTGACCCTGCCAGAACGACTTATCCGTTGTCTTATATGGCGGAACTATTTAACGTGCCGGCTATATTTCCGGATCATCTGGAACAGGAAGAAAAAGGTTCTTGCATCAGTGAATTTCTTTTGATGATTTATGAAAAATCTTTGGAAAAATTGGAAAATCATCATGTCACATCTCTTTTTAGGGAAATAGAAATGCCTTTAGTTCCGGTTTTAGCAAAGATGGAAAAGGCTGGCATTGCTACGAACCGGGAGCAGTGGGAATGTATACGAAAGGATATGAAAGCCAGAGAAAAAGAGCTTCTGGATCAAATTTACAGAGAATCGGGAGAAGAGTTTAATGTCAATTCGCCTAAGCAATTGGGTCATATTTTATTTGAAAAAATGGGAATGCCTGCCGGTAAAAAAACAAAGAGCGGATATTCTACGGCGGCTGATGTACTGGAAGGGCTTGCAGAAAGTTATCCTTTTGTGAAAAATATTTTAGAATACAGAACATTAGCCAAATTAATTTCCACCTATTTAGATGCCTTACCATTGCTTATCAATAAAGAAACAGGCAGGATACATACTTCTTTTAATCAAATGGTTACGGCTACAGGACGATTGTCCAGCTCCGAACCGAATTTACAGAATATTCCTGTTCGGACCGATGAAGGGAAAAAAATACGTTCACTTTTCGTACCCGGAGAAGGCTATGACTGCTTTATTTCTTCAGATTACTCACAAGTGGAATTACGTATTCTTGCTCATATGTCGGGAGATGAAAGCTTAATCCGTGCATTTACAGAACAAGAGGATATTCATCGCAGAACTGCAGCGGAGATACTGGGTATTCCTTTTGAAGAAGTAACGGCAGAGCAAAGATCTCATGCCAAAGCAGTTAATTTTGGCATTATTTACGGTATTAGTGACTTTGGTTTGGCTAAGCAGTTGGGAATCAGTCGCATTCAAGCCGGCGAATATATAAAAAGATATTTTGAAAGATATCCGTCTATCCATAATTTTATGGAAAAAATGGTGGAAGAAGCGAAAAGTACAGGCTATGCTAAAACATTATTCGGTCGTTATAGAAACTTACCGGACATTAAAAGTTCCAATTTTAACCGTCGCTCTTTTGCAGAGAGAACAGCCATGAATACACCTATACAGGGAACAGCGGCAGACATTATGAAGTTGGCTATGATAGAAGTGGACCGGCGTATGACGGCGGGGAATTTTAAGAGCCGCATATTGCTTCAGGTTCATGACGAGCTGGTGGCTGAGGTCATAAATAAAGAAAAACAAGAGATAAAATCACTACTGAAGGAAGCTATGGAGTCTGTTGTTACCTTGCGTGTTCCTTTGATTGCTGATGTCCACGAAGGAAAAAATTGGGCAGAAGCCAAATAGGTGAAATATGTATAGAATCGGATTGACAGGCGGGGTAGGAAGCGGTAAAAGTACGGTCTCCTCTTATATGAAAGAGTTAGGAATACCGGTTATAGACGGAGACCGGTTGGCACAAGAAGCTGTACAGCCGGGGAGTGAAGCAATGTGCCGTGTAAAAGAGGCTTTCGGGGAAGAAATTTCTTGTAAAGACGGCACACTTAATCGTGCCAAAATGGCAGAAATTATTTTTGCTGATGATGAAAAAAGGCAACTTCTCAATCATATTATCCATCCTTATATTTGGAGAAAAGCGCAGGAGCAATTGCTCGAATTTCAAGAAGAGGGGAAAACGGTGGTTGTTCTTGACATGCCTCTTTTGTTGGAAATAAGCTGGCAACTCAGAGTGGAGGAAGTATGGGTGGTCAAGGTTCCGGTGGAGGTACAAATAAAAAGAGTCATCGAAAGGAATGGGATGACGGAGGGGCAGGTGCGGGAGAGAATAAGAAACCAGATGCCTACAGAAAATAAACTCAATTATGCTGATGTAGTCATAGATAACAGTTATACAGTGGAGAATACCAAGCGTCAGGTAAGAGAAGCGTTGTCCCATGTGCCGGGGTTTATTTTCCCTGAAGAAAAAGAAGTGACTGACGGTGAGAGAAATGAGTAGGAAAGTAGAAGTTTCCCGTTTGGACACATCGTGGGGAAAGAAAATTTTTACATTTTTGTTAGGAGTAGGAAGTCTATTTTGTTTTTTTATACTTTCAAGTCCTTCCATATGGAAGCCCAGTCCGGCGGTACAGCAAATTATTAATGAAAGTGCAGCGCGAGAGCAGTTATCCCCTTTTTTAATAGAAGCAGTAATGCTCACGGAAAGCAAATTTGACGAAAGAGCAGTTTCGAAAGTGGGCGCAGTTGGCATGATGCAGCTTATGCCGGAAACGGCGGCTTGGATTTCAGAAGTAAGCGGACTTCCTGCAGACCATCTTGACAGACCCGGTGAAAATATTCCTTTGGGGGCTTGGTATTTGAATTTTTTATTAAAAAAATATCATAATAATGAGGTTTTGGCTCTGGCTGCTTATAATGCGGGGAGAGGTAATGTAGATGAATGGATTGAAGAGTTGGGATGGAAAGAAGATTATTCCGCAATAGAGGGAATCCCGTTTCCTGAAACACGGGAGTTTGTAAAGTCAGTGGTAACAGCACGAGATAGATTGGAAGAAGAGAGTAAATAATGGATAATCAAAAGACACTTGATGAAAAATCTGCCGAGAAAAAAGCATTTATCGAATGGGATATTGAAAACGATCTACCATCGAATATAGGTCCTTATGTATTGGAAAGAACAGATGAACAAGACGGTAGGATTTATAAGGCTTTCAGATGGATAGATCATCAGTCCGGATGGGAAGTACGGGCGGTTTTTGATGGGGAAACTGCAGATTATATGATTAAAATAGATTTAAACTTTATGACGTTTACTCAAATCGAAGGTATTTCGTCTGATTTTGAAACGTTTAAAGAAAATGTTAAGAAGCTGACGCCCGGTATTATTGAAAAAGAATTGATAAAAAGAGATCATATTTCGGTGTTGATAAAAGACAAGGGGTTTGTAAACTGGAAATATGAAACCTTATTGCCTGCGCGGATAGAAACCTATGAACGTGTTATTGAACCTAAAAACCCGATAACCGGATTGAACGGATCTTATATTATCGCTGCTTATCAATGTAAGGACCGGGAGGCGGCTATGATATTCTTTTATAATGTATATAGAGATGAATACTATGGAGAGATGCGTTCCAAGGGAATTCCTCTCATTATGCATAAATATGATTCACAAACCATTGATGAGTTTTCTAAAGCACTTAAATCCAATTTGGAAAAAGATTTACAAGATTTATATGAGCGTTCTTAATCCGGTAAAAAGCATATTTTTCATAGGATTTATCCATTTGCGGATAATCCGCAATTTATGATATAATAACCAAGGTAAGTCAGTTGTTATTTTATAGTTTCCTGTAGAGTGAGCCCCGGCTCACTTTTTCTTATAGTAGGGGGGAAAATGAGTAAAAAAGAAGTTGAATCGGCTGTGGAAAAATTACTGGAGCCTGTTTTAGCGGAAAACAAAATTGAATTGGTAGATGTGGAATATGTGAGGGAAAGGAATTGGGTGCTTCGAGTTTTCATTGATAAAGAAGGCGGTGTAGACTTAAATGACTGCCAGGAAATCAGTGAAAAAGCAGGGGCCGTATTAGACGAAGCAGATGTGATTTCCGATAATTACATGCTCGAGGTTTCTTCCCCGGGCTTAGACAGGGTAATCAAGAAAGATAAGGATTTTATCCGATATACAGGCGAAGAAGTGGATGTAAAGCTGTTTGCTCCCACAGAAGAAACAAAAGGGGCTAAAGTCTTTACCGCTATATTAGAAGGATTAAACGAAAACGGAGCAGTCAAGTTACGTCTGTCGGATGAAACATCTGTCGAATTAGATAAAAATAAAATTTCACAAGTCAGAATACATTTTTCTTTTTAATGAGGAGGAGTAAAAATCGTGAACAGCAATTTACTGGAGGCAGTGAAGGTACTGGTAAAAGCTAAGAAGGTTGATGAAAATATTATTTTTGATGCCTTGGAAATGGTGCTTTTGACAGCTTATAAAAAAGAATCTGGCAGTAATGCCAAGACATCCATCTCCTTGGACCGTACGACAGGAGACTATTTTATTTATGCAGAAAAGAATGTTGTTGAAAAAGTAGATCCCGAATCGGAAAATGCCATTAATGAAATTTCTGTAAAAGAAGCAAAAAAAATCAATAAGGAATATGAAGCGGGAGATATGCTCCGCATAGAGGTAACTCCAAAAGATTTCGGTCGTGTAGCGGCACAGGCGGCGAAACAGGTACTGATACAGAAATTGAGAGAAGCAGAACGGGGTTCTATTTATGATGAATTTTCCGGAAGAGAAGGAGACATCATTACCGGTACTGTAAAGTGGAGCGAATCAAGGACGGTTTTTGTCGATTTGGGAAGGGTAGAAGGAATCCTTCCTTTTTCGGAACAGATTGAAGGGGAGACTTTTCAACCAAATGATAAAATCAAGTGCTATGTGCAGGAAGTAAGAAAAACAACTAAAGGACCGGAAATTATCTTATCCAGGACACATCCCGGTTTGCTGAAGCGGTTGTTTGAAATGGCGGTTCCTGAAATTTACAGCGGTACCATAGAAATTAAATCTGTAGTAAGAGAAGCAGGATCGCGTTCTAAAATTTCTGTATGCGCCATGGATCCCAATATAGATGCTGTGGGTGCTTGTGTAGGCCCGAAGGGACAAAGAGTGCAAAATATTGTTAATGAATTGCATGATGAAAAGATTGATATTGTCCGGTGGGACGAAGATCCAGCTATATACATTGCCAATGCTCTTTCTCCTGCTAAAGTAGTTTCTGTTTCTGTGTGGGATGAAGAAAAATCTTCGTATGTTATAGTCCCTGACTATCAATTGTCGCTTGCTATCGGTAAAGCAGGACAAAACGCAAGATTGGCAGCTAAATTGACCAATTGGAAAATAGATATTAAAAGTGAATCGCAGGCAGCAGAAGAAGGATTTGGAGATGATGAAGAGGTAGAAGACGATATCCTTGAAGATATTGAACATCCGGGAACAAAGGAGGGGGATAAAGAGTGAAAATAAAAAAAATCCCCCTGCGTATGTGTGTCGGCTGCAAGGAGTTAAAGAACAAAAAAGAACTGTTACGAATTGTGGCACTTCCTACCGGAATGATAGAACTGGATCAGACCGGTAAAAAGTCGGGAAGAGGGGTTTATGTATGTAACAGCATTGATTGTTTTCAAAAAGCCTTTGAGTCTCATGGGCTCGAACGGTCATTAAAACGGCCTGTTCCTCGGAATGTATATGATGCAATTAAGGAAGAAATTAAGAATGGATGAGTCTATTTATAAGTTGCTTGGTCTTTGCAAGAAAGCAGGGCGACTTTTAACCGGAAACGAACAGGTTACAGAAGCAATAAAAAAAGGTAAAGGATGCCTGCTTGTGATGGCGGATGATAGTGCGGATAATACAAAGAAAAAATACCTTTATTTGGCCGGACAAGCAAAACTGACGACACGATTCTTTGGGCAAAAAGAAAAATTGGGTCGCGCAGTGGGGCAAGAAGTAAGAACTGCAGTTTTAATTACAGATCAGGGTTTTGGGAAAACAATTATCCAGAAAATTGATGGCGAAAATACGAAAAGATAGGAGGCTGCCTATGCCAAAATATAGAGTATATGAGTTAGCGAAAATATTTGATAAATCAGCAGAAGAAATTATCGAAGTCTTGCAAAAACATCATATTGAAGTTACAAACAGATTGAATAGTGTAGATGAAGGTGCAAAAAAAATATTGGAAAATGTGTTTGCACCGAAGCCTAAGAAAACGAAAAGGCCGCCTATGAGGACAGTAAGATTCGACCAGCAAGGTCGGCCTAAAGGAGCAGATAAGGGGACAGAGTCTAAAAAATCATATTCTTCTTATACTGCCGAATCAGAAAAAGAAGAACCGAAAAGTAAGTCTTCATTGAATGAACCGATTGATTCTAAAAAACCGGTAAAAACGAGTGAAAGAAAAATCGGTGGGGAAAAGGAACAAGGAAATAAAAGTCAGACTCCTTCTCATAAAGGAACCGGAGCAGATGTTCCAGTAAAAGAGAAGACCGCTCCAATAATGCATCAACGAAATGAAGATAAAAAAAATGGACAAAGAAATGAACGGACAGATCGAGGTGCTCGTGGAGACCGTCAACAGCGAGGAGATCGGAACAGAAGACCGCAAGACGGAGACCGCGGTCAGAAGCAGGATAGAAGCGGACGCTCTCAGACGGGTGACCGTACCAAAAGGAATGACAGGAACGGTCGTCCGCAAACGGGAGAACGCCAGCAGGGAAATGACAAGAACAGACGTCCACAGTTTGGAAACAGACCGGCCAAAACAGATACATCTATAGAAGAAGTGATTCCGGCAACAACTCGGAGAGAAAAACCGGAAAAGAAAAAGACAAGAAAGGACTATGAAAGAAGCCGCAGAGAAAAAGAAGGCGGATCTCTTATGGCCCGTTCTTTAAATCAGAGTAAGAAGAAAAAGCGGGGGAATGATAAAAAGGTGGCTGTGTATCCGACGGAAATAGAAGTATCAGGAAGTCTTACCGTTAAGGAACTTGCGGAAAAATTGGGGCGTGAGGTATCCGAGGTTATCAAGTATCTGATGATGGATGGTGTTATGGCAACAATCAATCAGAACTTAGATATGGACACCATTGAAATTTTGGCCGAAGAATTTGGCGTGAAAATTTTACAAGCTGCCGCACCGGAAGATCCGACAGAATATGTACCGGAAGAAGATAATCCGTCAGATCTTAAGTTAAGACCGGCGGTTGTTACAATTATGGGACATGTCGACCATGGGAAAACCACACTGCTGGATGCATTGCGTTCTACAAGTGTAGCTTTACATGAAGCAGGCGGTATTACACAGCGTATCGGTGCTTATCAAATCCGGTATAAAAACCATAAAATTACTTTTCTTGATACACCCGGGCATGAAGCATTTACGGCCATGAGATCCCGCGGAGCTCAATTAACTGATATTGCAGTTTTGATTGTGGCGGCCGATGATGGTGTTATGCCGCAGACAATAGAGGCAATTCACCATGCAAAAAGTGCAGGTGTTCCGATAATTGTTGCTATTAATAAAGTGGATAAACCCGGAGCAAACCCGGACCGTATAAAAGAAGAATTATCTCACGAAGGACTCATTGCGGAAGACTGGGGCGGAGATATCATTATGGTTCCGATTTCTGCCAAGAAAAAGCAAGGACTTGATGATTTACTGGAAAACATTTTACTTGTGGCAGAAATGCAGGAGTTGAAGGCAAATCCGAATCGCGAAGCTTACGGTATTGTTGTAGAAGCACAGCTTGATAAAGGACGCGGTCCTGTTATGAGTGTTTTAGTACAAAACGGTACTCTTCGTGTCGGTGACGGAATTTTGGCCGGTAAAAGTTGGGGACGTGTCCGTGCCATGACAAATGAAAATGGGCGGAAAATGAAAAATGCAGAACCGGCTGCACCTGCTGAAATATTGGGAATGAACAGTGTCCCTGAAGCAGGAGACAGATTCTTTGTAATGGATGCCAGCAAAGCAAGAACGATTGCAGAGCTTCGGGCTTCTCTGGCTAAAGATGAGGAAAACAGAAGTGTACAGAAGGTTACTCTGGATAACATCTTTGAAAAAATCAAAGAAGGGGAAATGAAGCAGCTGGATATTATTATCAAAGCTGATGTACAGGGGTCTGTAGAGGCGCTGGTACAATCTTTCCAGGGGATTAAGAGTGAAGAAGTCCGTATTTCTATTGTCCACTCTGCGGTAGGTGCGATTAATGAATCAGATGTGATGCTGGCTTCTGCGTCCAATGCATTGATTATCGGATTTAATGTCCGCCCTGATGCGAATGCGAGAGCTTTGGCAGAAAAAGACAGTGTAGATATCCGATTGTATCGTGTCATTTATGATGCGATTGATGATGTGAAAGCAGCAATGGCCGGTTTGTTGGCGCCTACTATTAGAGAGGTTCTCCTCGGACATGCTGAAGTACGCCAGGTTATTCATACGCCAAAAGTTATTGTGGCAGGATGCTATGTCCAGGACGGTAAGATAACAAGCAATGCTATGCTGCGTATTGTGAGAGACGGTATTGTTATTCACGAAGGAAAAATCGGTTCGTTACGCCGCTTTAAAGATGATGTGAAGGAAGTTACCGAAGGGTTTGAGTGCGGTATTGCTATTGATTCATATAGAGATGTAAAAGAAGGCGATCAATTAGAAGCATTCAAATTGGAGGAAGAGGCTGCTGAACTGGAATAATATGTAAAAGCGGCATGATTTCTATATGTCGCTTTTTACTCATTGCAAGATAGTGAGGTATTCATGTCAGAACTTAGAGTAAAAAAGGTAGAAGAATTTATCAAGCAAGAAATAGGAAACATGCTGCTGATGGATTTAAAAGATCCGCATTTAGGGTTTGTGACTGTGACCGGAGTCAAGGTCACGGGCGATCTTAGAGAAGCAATTGTCTATGTCAGCTTGTTTGGTAATGAAGAAAGCAAAAAAGAATCCCTGCTGGTACTGGATAAGTCAAAAGGGTTTATCAGGAAAGAGTTGGGAAAACGGTTGAAAGTATACTATACACCGTCTATTCGTTTTGAAGAGGATACATCTTTGGATTACGGAATGCATATTGACGGTATTTTAAAAAAAATACATAAGGAGGAACAATGAGTCTGCGTATAGGGCATGCAAAAGAAATTGGAATGGAAGAAACTATTGCGTTTTTGAAACAACACGAAAGATTTCTTTTAGTAGGACATGAGCATCCTGATGGAGATGACGTGGGATCCATCTGTGCGTTGCACAACGTTTTAGTATCTTTAGGAAAACAGGCAGACATGGTTCTCCCTGACCCGGTGCCGGAAATATTCCGTCTGGTAAAAACCTCAGAAAAGGTAATGACAGCTATTCCCCCGGATAGAAATTACGACGCACTGGTCTTTACGGATTTGGGAAATCTGGAAAGAGGAGGAAATTTTGATTTTCCTGATGTTCCGAGTCTTTGTATTGACCATCACCGCACAAATGAAAGGTATACAGATTTTCTTTATTTAAAATATAAATATGCAGCTACTGCCGAAATGCTTGCAGAGATGTTTTTTGCTATGGGAATAGAGCTTGATAAAGATACCTGTAATGCTCTGTATATGTCAATCGGAACAGACAGCGGCTTCTTTAAATTCAGTTGCACTTCAGAAAATACTCTGCTTATGGCAAGTCGACTTGTAGGAATGGGGGCCGATCCTTCTTATATTTCCAACAGACTTGATGAGAAGACGGAAGAGGCTATGAAATGTTACAAGCTGGTGGCTGACACGATACATTCCTATCATAACGGAAAAATCGTAGTAGCCTATATGGATGAAGAAGCAATGAAATTAGATGGAGAAAATTCTGATTATTATGCCAGCATACCCCGCTGTATTAAAGGGGCTGAAATTGCTGCACTTTTCAAGTACAGAGGAAAAGATGAATATCGTGTTTCTCTCCGCTCTCTGAATTATGCCAATGTATCTGAACTGGCCATGGAATTTGGCGGCGGAGGTCACTGGAAAGCAGCGGGCTGTACAATAAAAGGACCGCTGGCGGAAGGGGAAGCAAAGTTTATTGAGGCAGCGGTGAAATATTTGTAATGGATGGTGTTCTGAATGTTTTTAAACCTGCCGGAATGACATCCTTTGATGTGATTGCTTTTTTACGGCGGGTGTACGGACAAAAGAAAATCGGACACGGCGGAACATTAGACCCGATGGCTGCGGGCGTACTGCCTGTTTTCTTGGGCAAGGCTACCCGCCTGATAGAATATGCGCCGATTCATAGAAAAAAATATGAAGCAGAATTCATCATGGGAATAGCTACAGACACGGAAGATATGACGGGCCGGGTAGTGGAGACGGGTGATGTAAATTCAGACAGGACGGTATGGGAAGAAGTAATTTCCAGATACCGGGGGAGGATTAAACAGATACCTTCCCAATATTCTGCCATCCGTGTTAATGGAAAAAGAGCTTATAAATTGGCACGGGAGGGAGAAGATGTCAAACTTCCCGAGCGAGAAGTTGATATTTACCATTTGTCAATCCGAGAAATAAGATTGCCTCGTATATTTTTTTCCGTAGAATGTTCTTCCGGAACGTATATAAGAGCACTGGGGCGTGATATTGGAAAAGAATTGGGAATTCCGATGACAATGTCATTCCTTTTGCGAACAGCCATGGGGACTTTTACGATTGGAGAAGCTAAAACTTTGGAGGAAATAGAGCAATGCCCGGAAGAAAGTATTATTCATGACATACGCTCTCTTTTGACGGATTTGGACTCTGTTCAGCTTTCAGAAGAGAAAGCAAAGGCCTTTTTACAAGGGAAACGGATTCCTTTTTCTGAGAATATAGGAAAAACTGTTTCTGTATTTTATGAAAATACTTTTCTGGGCATTGCGGAAGTTAAAGAAAAAATACTTTTCCCAAAGAAAGTTTTTGGTGAGAGTAAATGAAAATTATTAACGACTTACATCCGCAAGAACTCCCAATGCCGGTAGTGCTTGCCGTAGGATTTTTTGATGGAGTTCACAGAGGGCATCAGGCAGTTCTCAAAGATGCGTTGAAACTTGCAAAAGAAGTGAAGGCAGCTCCGGTAGTCCTGACCTTTTATCCTCATCCTATGACTGTTTTAGCACCCGATATACCTGTACCGCTTTTATTATCACAAGAAGAAAAAGAAAAAATTATAGAAGATATGGGATTTCATTATATGATTGTAGTCCGGCCCAGCGTTGATTTTTTAAGAAAAACGGCAGATCATTTTTTGGCAGACTTAGGAGGCATGTATCATTTAAAAGGAATTGTTACAGGTGAAAACTTCACTTTCGGTAAAGGGGCAGCAGGGAATGGATTTTTATTAAAAAAATACTTTAAGAACACTTCTGTACAAGTTCATTTGATTTCTTTAAAAGAAGAAGACGGAAGGATAATATCAAGTACGGGAATCCGGGAAACTATATTGGCAGGACATATGAAAAAAGCTGCCCGGTTACTTGGGAGAAATTATGTAATCCGCGGTGATATAATTCATGGTTTTAAAAGAGGAATGCAGCTTACAGGATTTCCTACAGCAAACTTGCGACCTGAAAGAGGAAGGATTATCCCAAAAGATGGCGTGTATGCCACCAGAGCACGGATAAGGGGACATTCATATCCGGCAGTAACAAATGTGGGGAGAAATCCGACATTTGGGAATGAAAACCGCAGTATAGAGACCTTTATTATTTCTTTTGATGAAAATATTTATGACGCACCTTTTGAGTTGGAATGGATAGACAGAATTCGTGATGAAATTAAGTTTGACAGTGTAGATTTATTGAAAGAGCAGATAAAAAAAGATATTGAAACAGCGAAAAAATTATTAAGATAGAGAGCAGATCTTCAGGGATTGCTCTCTATTTTAATAATTGACATTCTATAGAGGATAGAATTACAATAAACTTATTCTTTATACAGCCTTTAATTGTATAAGCGGCATTTATGTATAAAAAGGAGAGATGTGAAATGGCCATTTGTTTTTCTGAAGTACTCGCAAAAATGAAGGGATCCGATTTGGGGCCGCTTTTGGCACTGACTGCCCAGCCGGATATTATTTCTTTTGCAGGGGGACTCCCTGCGCCGAAAACATTTCCGTTAAAAGATTTAACTGAGGTGGCATGTAAAGTGAGAGAAGAAGACGGAGCAGGAGCTATGCAATATGGACCGTCTTTAGGATTTATGGGACTTCGTGAGGCGATTGCAGAACGTATGAATCGCATGTACATGCCTATGGGAATGGAAAAAGTAGAAGCCAAAAATATTATGATTGTTACAGGCTCTCAGCAGGGGCTGGATATTACGGGCCGTGTCTTTCTTGATAAAGATGATGTAGTTCTTATTGAAAGTCCGTCCTATTTGGGCGCTATCGGTGCATTTGCATTGGAACAGCCGAAGTTTATTGAAGTACCGACAGATGAGGAAGGCATGATTCCGGAAGAACTGGAAAAGTTACTGGAAAATACAGAAAGAGTAAAGTTTATATATGCCATTCCGAATTATCAGAATCCTACAGGTATCTGCTGGTCTTTAGAAAGACGACAAAAGTTAATGGAACTTGCTACAAAATACGAGATTCCTGTTTTTGAAGATAATCCGTATGGAGATCTCCGTTTTGAAGGAGAAGAGATTGCACCGCTGATTTCCATGGATCCCAAACATTTGGTAATTTATTCCGGCACATTTTCTAAAACTCTTGCACCGGGAATGAGATTAGCATGGCTTGTTTGCAATGATGAGATTCTTGCCAAAATGGATTTGGTTAAGGGATCTACAGATTTGCATACACCGTCGGTTACCCAGCGAGAGGTAGCTATGTATATGAAAAATTATGATTTTGAGGCACATGTACAGGAAAATTGTCAGTTATATGCACACCGTCGTGATATTATGTGTGATTCCATAAAAAAATATTTTCCGGAAAATGTGCATTGTACCTATCCGCACGGAGGATTATTTCTTTGGGTAGAATTACCTGAAAATTGTGATTCCCGTGAGCTTTTTGCAGAAGCTATTAAACGGAAAGTTGCTTATGTACCGGGAGACAGTTTCTTTCCTGCATCAGGCAAGAAAAATTATTTCCGCTTAAATTTTTCTTATAATGACGATGATGTAATTGAGGAAGGCATTAAGCGCTTAGGTGAGGCAATCAAAGCCTATTTGGAATAAAAATAAATGAACTAAAAAAGACCGTGTCCGGATGGGCATGGCCTTTTTTGATTTATGAAAAGACTCAGTAGCCTTTTTGCTTATCAATTTCATTGACTAAAGGAAGTCCTTGGCTGAAAGAAATAAAGTTATCCTTTAGCAGATAAAGAATTCGATCCCATGAATCCGGTGTGAAAGAAGCCACATGTGGTGTGATAATGACATTTTTCATGGACCATAAAGGGTGATTTTCGGGAAGGGGTTCTTTAGAAAATACATCAAGAGCGGCCCCTGCTAATTTTTTCTCTGCCAAGGCATTGATTAAAGCCTCTTCATCTACGATGGATGCTCTTGCAATATTAATAAAAATTGCACCATCTTTCATAAAAGAAAAGCGTTCTTTATTAAAAAAGTGTTCAGTATCTTTAGTAGCCGGTAAAGCGGCAATTATAACGTCTGCTGCCGGTAATATTTCATCAACCTTTTCCGTGGTACAAATTTTATCGGCAAACAGTTCTTCAGAAGCATGTTTTTTTACTGCGATAATTTTCGTTTCAAAGCTTTTGGCTCTTTGTGCAATGGCGCGACCGATTCCGCCAAAACCTATAATGGCTATTGTTTTCTTATAAATTGAAAAGCTTTTTGGCCGTTTCCATGTTTTGGTGTCTTGCTGGCGGACGGCTTGAGGAATCTGTCTGGATAAACCGAGGAGAAGTGCCATTGTATGCTCGGCAACTGTTCTGTCATGGATACCGTGAGAATTAGTCAAAGCAATGGAACGCTTCATCATTGATGGAGATAAAAGGCGCTCTACACCATCAGAAAGTGAGTGAATCCAACGGACATTTGGAGCCGCATTTAGAACAGGTTCTACATCTTGGAACCCCCACATGGCAATAGCATCTGCATCTGAAATATGAGGCAGTGCCTCTTTGGGAGACGGGTAACTTTCTACAATGGCACCGGGAATAGAAGACTGTAAATCCGAAATCCACTGATCAGAAAGTTTGTTAATGACGACAAGTTTCATAATATCCCTTCTTTCTTTTTTCCATTATAGCATTTCACAAGACAGCATATAGTTATGAAATGCTATAATGAAGAAAAAATAATGGAGAGATAATTATGGCTTATAAAAAAAGAACACCTGCCAAGAGCAGGGGGACAAAATCAGCAAGAAGTAAAAGTAAAAAGAACGGCGGACATCCCTTTTTACTCTTACTGTTTTTTTTAGTTGTTGTTTCTATAGCGGCTTTTACAGTGAATCATCCTTTTAGTGAAACCGTATATGATGTATCGGCAAGTACAACCATACATCAAGGAGATAAGAACAATAAACCGCTTGCTCCTGATGAGAGCACAAAGGGGTCTGCTCGAGAAGAAAACTCCGTAATTGATAAAATTATAAACACGATAACGGGAAAACAAAAGGCGCTCGGCACATTTAAAAAGATAGAAGAAAAAGATGGAGAAATCAGAGAGAAGCAAGAGGGATCCGCTAAAAATAATCCTGCTTTAAAAAAGAAAGAACCGGCATACGGAAAGAGTTCTACAGAAAAAGCAAATTCTGTAACAGGACGTTTAGCTGTTGTTATAGATGATGCAGGTCTGGATTTGGAGTCACAACGAGTTTACCAAAATATAGGAGTCCCTTTTACTCTGGCGGTTATGCCTAATAAACGTTATACATCCGAAGCAGCAACAGAATGGTCAAATCACGGACTCCCCGTTATTTTACACCAGCCGATGGAACCGGTATCCGGAGCGGGAATGGAAGATAAAACAATTTTAACATCGATGAGTGATGATGAAATCAGAGATATGCTTAGGGAATCCCTGGCACAATTGCCGCAAGCGATAGGCATCAATAATCACCAAGGTTCCAAGGCGACAATCGATTACCGGGTAATGAGTGTCGTGATGGGAGAGTTATCAAATCGGGGACTATTCTTTTTTGACAGTCATACCAACACTACTACTGAAGCGGATAAAGCGGCACTTGCATTTGGAGTTCCTTATGCCAGAAATGATTTATTTGTAGATAACTCATCTGATGAAGCCGATATTCGTGCGATGATAAGGGAAGGTGCTGAAAGAGCAAAAAAACGAGGCAGCTATATTATTATCGGACATTGCCGCCCTCATACTGCCGCTGCTTTTCGTGAAATGGTACCAATCCTGCAAGCTGAAGGAATTGAGTTTATTTATTTATCATCGTTACTACATTGAGGAGAGCGTATGCATAAGAATAAAGTAGCACTTATTTCCGGCGGAACTTCGGGAATCGGACTGGCAACAGCAAAAATATTATCAGAAGAAGGGTGGAAAACTGTTCTTATCGGGCGTGATAAACAAAAGGGAAATCAGGCAGAAGCTGAGGTAAAAGGCAGTCTTTTTATTTCCTGTGATATAAAAAACAAAAAAGAAATTGATCAGGCTGTAGAGCATATAAAAGAAATGGGAGAGCTTTGCGGTGTGGTGTCATCTGCAGGAGTTTACAAAGAGGGACTTTTGGAAAACATGTCAGATGAAGATATCAAAGAGCTTTTTGATACGAATGTATTTGGGACTATACAATTTATAAAGACGATACTGCCCTATTTAAAAAGACCGGGCGGAAGTATTGTCACCGTTTCCTCAGATGCGGCCACCCGGGGGAATGTCCAGGGGAGTATATATAGTGCAACAAAAGGTGCGGTTACATCTTTTACCCGTTCATTGGCATTAGAGCTTGCCGTTGAGGGAATTCGTGCTAATGTTATTTGTCCGGGGGATGTAAAAACACCACTTCTAAAGAAACAGTTAGAAAACTATGGAGGAACCATTGCAGAGATGGAGAATTGTATTGCAAAACCGGAAGAAGTGGGCCAAGTCATCGCGTTTCTTTTGTCTGAAAAAGCATCTTTTATGACGGGTGCTATCGTGCCTGTAGACGGCGGACTCACTGATTGGTAATACTAATTTAGAAAATAAATAAATTAATATTGCAATAAAATTAACAAGTATGTATAATTGAGTTAGTCCAAAATAATAAATTTGTTATTACAGAATGGAGGAACTCTTATGAAAAAAACATATTTAGCCGCTTTATGTGCCGGTGTCATTGCTGCTTCTTGTGCAGTAGGCTCTGCTTCCGCACACGGAGTATTTTTTGCAAACCGGCTCGATCAAAAAGCATTAGTGCTTGGCGAGGGGCCCGGAGATAATGCTTATAAACCGTCATGCGTAACAGCCGTTGATGCTTACGATAAGAATTTTTCTTCCATGAATATAGAGACCGTTACTTATAAAGATCATGTGGCAATTAAGCCGAGTGAGGATTTGGGCGTAACGGTGACGCTCCGTAAGGGGGATACCTATAGAATCCGCGTGTACAAAAACGGACAGCCTTATGCAAATGCACCGCTTATCAAAGATGTTATCAATGATTTAACCAATGAATCTACCGCAGATAAGGACGGTTATGCAACAGTCACTGTTTCTGCGAATGGTTTGAACGTAGTCGGTGTTGAAGTGGCAGGAGATAAAGAAGATGAACATACAACTCCAAAATACTTCTCTTCTCTGTCATTTATAATTGATCCGGAATAAACATAATAGTATTATAAATAAAAAATGAGTCGGTAACATTAACCGACTCATTTTTTATTTTCCGATGAGTGTATTTAATTTTCGGAATACAACCGGGAGGAATCATAAAAAGATTATAATTGGTTTTACATATTTACAACATGACCACAATTTTTGTATTTTATGTCATATATCGCCCAAATATGTGATTATAGGAGAATGAGAGAGGTTTGCAGTAAATTATACTCCGGGTCACTATGAGCGAAGACAAAAAAGTCCAAATAATGGATGAAGTAAAAGATACATTGCCGACCGAAGACATCCGGGAAGGCATTTCCGAAGCGGATGTCGAAGTGACTGTTATCGATGACCGTGATAAGGAAGCGGAAAGTTTAATTCGCTGGGGTGCAGCACGTGCCGGCGTGATTGTAGTGGCACCCTTGCTCGGGACAGTTTCTTTAATTGCCAATGAAGTATATATGATATCGAAGATAGGAACTGTTTATGGCGCAGATATCCCGCAAAAAGCGGTGTTGTCATTTATCGGCTCATTAGGAGCTACCGTTGTAGGGACTACTATTGCCACGTTACTCCCTCTTCCTTTTATACAGGTACCTGTTGCAGTTTCGGTAACCTACGGATTGGGGAAAGCAGCCGTTAAATGGATTAAGGACGGCATGCCTGATGATACAAGACCTTATAAAGAAGTATTTGAGGAAGGACGGGAGGAAGGAAACAAATTGGCAGAAGAAATAAAGGAAGATCCGCATAAAGACATCCCTCTTGGTGATGAAAAAGAAGATTTTACGAAAGAAATCAAAGATAAAATAAATAATATTTATCCGGAAAAGGCACATGATACAATGGATAAATTATCTAATCAGCTGGTCGATACTTTTAATGAACTGGGTGAACAGTTGACGGGTGTGCTGAAAAAAGTAGGTATGACAGAAGAACAGATTGAAAAGGCTAAGTATACGACACTTGGCGCGGCAGAGGTGGCGAAGGAAACGGCAGAAAAAGCAGCTAAAGATTTCCGTGCCATTGCCAAAGTGAAGTCTAAAGAGCTAAAGAAAGATGCGAAAATTAAAGCGGAAGAAATGAAAAAGCAAGCTAAGGAAAAAATGGAAGAGCTTGAGAAAAAAAGAGATGAGCTTAAGAAGCAGTCAGAAATTCATACACAGCAAGCCAAAATAAAGTCAGAAGAAATGAAAGAACAGGCGAAAGTGCAATTGAAAGAAGCCAAAGCCAAGGCGGATAAGCTAAAGGAAGAGGCAATGCACCATGCAGAAAATGCACAGGATAAGGCTAAGGAAATAAAAAAGACGGATTTATTTTACATACAATCAGTCCATGGAAACGGCGGAGATGGCAATTTAGAAGAACAAATCATCCATGGTTCCGTATGAGAAGATAAAAAAAGACCCTCCCCGGTCTGCTGTCTCTTTAAATCAGACTGAAAAGTCTGGCTTAGCGGAGTGTTGCCAACGGGGTAGGGTTTTTTACTTGTATATTATATTGCGAAAAAAGTTTTGATTTTATTCCAGATTGCAGAAATTTTTGATGTTCTGATGACTGGTGACACCGCCGGATTTTTGTGAAAAGATTTTTGAACCTGTTTTGGCGGTACAAGAATCGGACGGCTGTATTTTTGCGAAACGGTAGCCGGTTTTTGCTGAAGAGACGTTTTGAAATTTTCTCTGTCGGTTTTTATAATTGTCCCTGTTTTTAAATCAAATTTTTCAAAGCCGGTCGGTTTCTGAAAAAATCGGTTTGTATTTTCAGAATATTTCGGTTGGTTCTCTTTTTTTATTTGGGATAGCAGTCTGCTTTTGGCAGATTGGTCAAAAGTGGATTCTTTAGTTGCCCAAAATCCCGATTTTTGTATCTTTCTGCTGTCTAAGTCATAGCTGACAGGTGCACCACAGCGGGTACATCGGATTCTGCCTTTTCTTCTCTTTATCCCGGAGTCAAAC